>JACCDW010886105.1_pt1 | contig 12703 bp, 10 predicted proteins | sample 7449781 | NCBI WGS metagenome assembly JACCDW01 (sample SAMN15323449, study PRJNA562643) | freshwater metagenome | isolation source: river surface water | place: USA:Blue River Watershed | collected 2017-08-18
CCAGGTCTGCTCGCAGCAATTGCCTTTACGCCATCTATTTCATCAAACCAGGTTTGCCAACCCGTGCATTCACCAGGAGTTCCATGATGAAAAAGTATTGCCGAGGTATTTTCAGATTCATTGGTGATGTAATCGAGAGCCCTGCCATCGCTAAGTTTTATGATTGACACTTGTTACCCCACAATCGAGTTAAATAAATTCAGCAACACGGGCAAAAGTACCAGTTAGTTGTATAAGTGGAAGGGCGTTCGAGTAGGGTCTGACTATGAAAATTTCCAAGAGAATTTCCACAAATGTATCTAAGTTTCTCTTGGCCAAAGTCGCTTTAATTGGCTTATTTACAATCGTTACCGTACTGCAAGTATTTTCATTCCCAGGGCAATTCGCTCATATGGGCCGAATTAATGGCTGGAAGTTGATTTTGGAAGTGGCTCTCACACTCTTAGTTGCGTTGCTCTTCCTCTGTGCTCAAGTGGCCATTTTTTCTCTAGGGAAATTAATAAAGCACATGGAATCTGGAACTTTCTACACGACCAATTCATATACATGGATGAATCGACTAATTCATGCCCTCAAAACAGCAGTCGCATTTCCAATAATTCTTATTCTCATCATTGCTCCACAGGCAGACGATCCAGGAGTTATGGTTATGTTGACGGCTATTACTCTTTTTATCTTCACCATATTTATCGTTTCCTCACTCCTGCGAGATCAGATTCAAAGTAAAACCACACCATGAATTCGGCTAGACTCTCGCGTCGGGGGCAGTAGCTCAGTTGGTTAGAGCCCCGGACTCATAATCCGGTCGTCGTAGGTTCGAGCCCTACCTGCCCCACTTTCTTTCGCACACTCTTGATGGCTCATGACTTTAAAGGGCTGCCCTGTTATTGTCGGGTTAAGCAGTACCCCCTCGAATTCATGAAAGGCAAGAATGAAAAGATCAAAATTGATCGCATTCGGTGCTCTATCTGCACTTGTCCTCTCTCTCCTCTCTGTTGTCGCGCCTGCTCAAGCAGCGCGTAACTTGAAAGGAAGCGTTTGTGCACAAGAAGGTCAGGTTCGCACCATCTCTGGCGTTACATACACCTGTTCGCGTGTGAACGGAGCCCTTCAGTACGCAGAAGGTCGCAAGCTCTCCGGAACACTCAATGTTCTATGCACTCCGCAAGAGTTGTGGTGTGTTGAAATGACAAAAGCTTTCCAAGCAAAAACTGGAGTAACCACTAAGTTCATTCGTTTATCTTCCGGCGAAGCAGTCACTCGACTCGTTGCTTCCAAGAACAATCCAGAATTTGATGTGTGGACTGGCGGACCGAATGACAGCCATATTTCCGGGCGTATTCAAGGAGTGCTTGATGCATACAAGTCTCCAACAAGAAACATGCTCAAGCCTCAGTTCAAAGATGCTGATGGTTATTGGACCGGCATTTATATGGGAGCGCTTGGTTTCTGTTCAAACACAAATGAGTTGAAGAGACTTGGCCTTAAGGCTCCAACAAGTTGGAATGATCTCCTCAATGCGAAGTACAAAGGCAATTTCATGATGGCCCACCCTGGAACTTCCGGAACTGCCTACACCGCGTTGTGGTCACAAGTTCTTCGACTTGGCACAGAGGATGCAGCAATCAACTACATGAAGGAATTGAATAAGAATGTTCTTTCATACACTCGAAGTGGCGCCGGCCCAACTGGACCACTTGGACGTGGAGAAGTTGCTACAGGTCTTGTCTTCTCGCATGACTGCACTGCAGCAATTCTTCGCGGTAATCCGCTAGTCGTTTCATTCCCGAAGGAAGGAACCGGCTTTGAAATCGGTGGTATCGCACTCGTTAAGGGAGCAAAGAACCCTGATGCAGCGAAGGCATACATTGATTTCGCACTCTCTGCAGAGGCGCAGAACATTGGCCCTGCAAAGGCTGAGTCTTTCCAGATTCTCACCAATCCGAATGGAAAGTATGACCGTCGTATGGTGAATCTGAAGAAAGTCACTTTGCTCGATTATGAGGCTGAAACTGCCGGTGCTGCCGCAGTAAGACTAAAAGCTCGTTTCGATAAGGAAGTTGCGCTAGCTTCTTCTGCAAAGTAATAAGTAGTTAGAGTTAGTTGTGAAAAGGGTTCTGAATTCATTCAGAACCCTTTTCATTAAATGTTCATGTTCCAATTCGAATGGACGAAAGGAGTTAACTTGTGAGCACTAAGGCTCGAAGTGGAAAGTATGACATTTTCACCAAGATAGCTCTTTTGCTCGTGATCTTAATTGTTGGCTTTCTCATCGTTCTTCCATTACTTAATATCTTTGTTTACTCGTCGCAGCCCTCGGGAAGCGCAATCGTCACTGGCGCGTTTAGCGATCTAGTAACTCGAAACATCATTTGGAATACCGTAAAACTAGGACTCACAGTCGCAACGCTTGGAACACTGCTGGGCTTCATCATGGCCTACACCCAAGCCCGCGTTGAATTTCGCGGCAAGAAAATTCTGCACATCATCAACCTGGTTCCGATTATCTCTCCACCCTTTGCATTCGCGACCGCCATCATTGTTCTCTTTGGTAGAAGTGGAATGATCACTCGCGGAATCTTCGATTGGCGTCCTACTCTTTATGGATTTCCAGGATTAGTTTTAGTTTTAACTCTCTCATTTTTTCCAATTGCCTATATGAACCTCTTAGGAATGCTTCGCAGCCTCGATCCTGCGCTGGATGAAGCTGGTTCAAGTCTGGGAGCAAATAAATGGCGAATCTTCCGAACCGTGACAATTCCTCTACTAATTCCTGGATTTGCAGGTTCTTTCTTACTTCTCTTTATTGAGTCAATTGCAGACTTAGCCAACCCACTTATTATCGGTGGAAGTTATACAGTTTTGGCTTCGCGAGCTTATATGGCTATTAACGGTGATTACGACATTTCTCTAGCAGCGGGATATTCGCTGTTGCTCTTACTTCCCGCTCTCTTAGTCTTCCTTATACAACGATATTGGGCTCAGAAAAGATCAGTCATCTCTGTTACTGGTAAACCCAGCGGACGTCATACTGTAGTCACATCAAAAGTTGCAAAAGCTTTTCTCTTATCGGTAACTGGTCTGCTCACTGCTCTCGTGCTCTTAATTTATTCAACTGTAGTTCTTGGCGCTTTTGTCCAGATAATTGGCGTAAACAATGAATTCACATTTGATCACTTCCGTTATCTTTTGGGCGGTTTTGCCAATGGCGCAATCAAGACCACAGCTACCTTGGCGCTTATTGCTACTCCTATCGCAGGAATTTTTGGAATGCTCGTTGCATGGCTCGTTGTTAGAAAAGTAAGACGAGGATCGGAAGCACTCGACTTCATGGGAATGCTCGGAATCGCAGTCCCTGGAACAGTTATTGGTATCGGATATGCAATTACATATAACGATCCTGTGAAAATCGCTGGCATCACTGTCTTTCCACAAGTTGCAGGTGGTGCAGCGCTCTTGGGCGGTTCTATTGCAATCATCATGGTTTACATCATTAGATCGAGCCCTGCTGGTCAGCGTTCGGGAATATCTATGTTGCAACAAATAGATCCCGCGATTGAAGAAGCGTCGGCATCCCTCGGTGCTGCAGGAGGAAAGACCTTTCGCCTTATTACCCTTCCCCTTATTAGCGGCGCTTTCCTATCAGGGCTGATGTACGCATTTGCCCACTCCATGACGACGCTTTCGCCCATTATCTTCCTCGTCACGCCTGATACTTCAATCTTGACGCAGAAAATTTTGGCAGAGGCAGATCAGGGTCGATACGGAAATGTCTTTGCGCTCTGCTGCATTCTGATTGTTTTAATCATGATTATCGGAGGTCTCATCAACCTCCTAGTAAGAAGAACTCAAGTTTCAATTGATCGCCCAATGGTCACAGGACGCTAAGGAGAAATCATGGCAACGAAATCTGGCAACCTCAGACTTGATGCACTAACTAAGGAATTTGGTAATGGTGCCGAAAAAGTCGTAGCCGTGCGCGAACTATCTCTCAATATCAACCCAGGTGAATTTGTAACGCTGCTTGGGCCTTCAGGATGTGGCAAGACCACAGCTTTGCGAATGATTGCAGGTTTTGAAACTCCAACAAAAGGTCGTGTACTTCTTGATGGCGATGATCTGAGTTATGCAACTCCAGACAAACGTCCTATGGGAATGGTTTTCCAGTCCTATGCGCTATTTCCTCATATGACTGTATTCGACAACGTTGCTTACGGTTTGCGAATTAAGAAGATGTCTTCCGCGGAAATCAAGAAAGCGGTTGCAGAAGTGCTTGAATCTATGAGCCTTTCTCATTTAGCTAAGCGCGCTCCCAACCAACTCTCTGGCGGCCAGCAACAACGTGTAGCGCTTGCTCGCGCCATGGTAGTTCGACCAAAAGTTCTACTCTTTGATGAGCCTCTCTCCAATCTTGATGCGAAATTACGCGCTCAAATGCGAGTTGAAATCCGCTCCATTCAACGTCGACTTGGAATCACCAGCATCTTTGTGACCCATGATCAAGATGAAGCTATGAGTCTTTCTGACCGTATTGTTGTAATGCGAAATGCCGTCGTTGAACAGGTCGGCACGCCCGATGAAATCTATCGCCGTCCTTCATCAGTCTTTGTTGCAGATTTCATTGGTCGCTCAAATTTCCTCAGCGTTGAGAGCGCGACAAAAGCAAAGGCTGGAAAAGCTAAAGTACTTGTTAGTGGCAAAAAGATGGAAGTTGCAGCGCAAAGCAAAGCCCTCTCCTCTAAGAAACCTGTGTTGCTTGTGCGCCCAGAATCAATCAGTGTGGTGGCAGCAAAAGGCAAAACAGCCAAGGTAGGCAAAGGCGAGGGTAAAGTTACAAATGTTGTCTTTTACGGAAACCATGTGGAGTACACACTTGATACACATGAAGGAGTTATCGTGGCAGTAGTTTCTGATCCCGTTTATGAAGAGATTGTTCCCGTAGGAAAGATAGCCAAGTACGCATTCGCTGCCGATCGTGCCTGGTTACTTCCATCTGATTCACTTGCCGAAATGAAAGAGGACCGCAAATGACATCGCTCCAGTACCTACGTTACGTTGCCTATGCGCTCTTTGCTGTGGGCATAATCAACTTACGCTATCAATCTGGTGAGGAAGATTTAGGGATTCGGACTGTCCTGATAGTTGGCACCGGAGTAGTTCTCTTCGCCCTGACTTATTTCAACTTTGGTAAAAAAGCTCTCGCGACTCCGGCTGGGAAAATTCTGGCTTGGATAGCTGCCATCGCGGCGACACTTTTTGCCATTCTTAACTAGCTAATCCTTAACGAGCTTATGAGTTCTCTCGATCTCCAATGCCTTAAGGATCGCTGGAACGAAGTTCTTGACGCTCTGGAGCAGGAAAACAGAATTGCATGGCTTGCATTCTTCGATGCCCGCCTCGTCAGTTTTGATAACAATCAACTTAAATTGAGTTTTGTAGATGCTGAGAAATTAAGTGGCGCACATGACTATGCATATGTAAGAAAAGACTCGCACCGCGCCGCACTTGAAAGCGCAGTTAAAGAGATTTTTGGAGTATCTATCGCCATAATTACCGAGTGATTCGCACTCGTTCTCTTGTCGTCGCAATCACGCTTGCTCTTTTTGCCTCTCTCATTTCTCCAGCTACAGCAGCAACACCCTCATCTTCTTTTTATCTCGTTCAAACTCCAGCTTTTCCTGAATATAAAGTAACGTTTCATGGAGTAATCAAGCCAAAAGTTAAGAACGCAGTAGTGCGAATCGATGTGAAGTTAAATAATGCATGGGTCGATACAAAATTACGAACTCGCTCAACTTCAAGTGGTGCATGGAAAGTTCAGGTGCGTGCCACTGCTCTTGATAGCAAGGCGACTTATCGAGCTCGGGTAACAATTGGAAGCAAAGTAGTAACCACAAAATCTCGGAGTCTGAGTATTGATGCTGCTCCTCAACTCAGCGCTCCTGATCAACTCATTGCTTTAACTGGTCCAGGCGGTCGTATTCATGGAACTGATGTCAGTCGCTGGCAACATCCAGGAGATAAACCCATTGATTTTGTAAAAATGTACAACGCTGGAATTCGCTTCGTCATGATTAAAGCCTCTGATACCCGCGATGATGCAGACGCATTAGCTCTGAAGTATTTGTTGATGGATCGTAATTCAGCCCAAGCAGCTGGTATTTATACAGGTTATTACCATTACACAATTTTGCCGAACACTTCTGATCGAGATGCCGTCATTAGAGACGCACAAGCTCAAGCACAAAAAGCAATCTGGCGACTCTCAAGTCTTGGCGGCTACACCGAGAAAGATCTTCCTTACGCACTTGATCTAGAAAATAACTGTATTGCGGCATCTAATGGACGTTGCACAAAATATGCTCAACGTTCCTTGGTTACGTTGTGGGCGGAAACGTGGCTCGACACAATGTATGAGAAGACCGGAAGAAAACCATTCTTCTACTCCTATCCAACCTTCCTCGAACAAGCCATGGTGAGAAGTGAAAAACTCCGCCAATATCCGCTCTGGAAAGCGCAATACGGAATTAACCCCGCAGACCCAACCGCCGAACCTGGGCGAAAAATTTTCGGCTGCTTTGTACATTCGTGGTCAACTTCAGACTGCTCATCACTATGGCAGATCTGGCAATACTCATCGTGTGGATATGGCGATAAATACGGAGTTGGTTCCTCGCGTGTGGATCTCAATGTCTATCGTGGTGATCCAGCATCATTTTTACAATTAACACGTGGCATTTGGACACCTCAAGTCGGCGACTACTTACCAGTCCAAGAAGCTACAACGATGTTAATCACAAGTGTCTCTGCGTCGAGCACCGATAAGCCAGTGCGAATCAAGGTTGAGGTGAAAAGACCATCTGGCGCTCCAGTAGTCACTGGAACTGTTGCTTTTAGATTAAATCCTGGAGCAGATGGACAGGCTCCCAAGAAAATTGAACAAACTCCGGTCAGAGATGCATCCGGAGTGTGGACATTAACTCTTCGCAAACTTCCAGCTGGAACAACAACAGGTTATGTCGCCTTTGTTGATCAGACGAACACGCATGCGGAAAATCGCCAAGATCTCACTTTTGATTTAATTCAAGGGCCTGAAGTAACTCCAACGCCTACTCCCAAACCAACTAAAGTTCCAGTTCCTGTCGATTCTTGCAAAAACCAGATTAGAAACTAACTAACTCTTTCTTTTAATTCCTTGGCTTGAAGTAGTACTTCTTTCTGTCGCTCAACGAGTTCGCGGTATTGACTCATTGAAGCTTTCTTATCTTTTGAGTCCCACCCGAGAATCTCAGAGATAAGGTCGGCAACTTCTTCTAGAGCGCTCAATCCCTGATCCTTAGCCTCGAACGAAATACGAGTGCGACGAGAGAGAACATCATCAATACTTAAAGCGCCCTCGTTAGTTACGGCATAGAGAATTTCTGCTTTCAAATACGGCAACTCTGGAATTAATTTCTCTAGCAATTCTCTATTTTTTGAGGCAGGGGCGAGCACTTCGTCAATCAAAGAGCCATATCGATTAAGTAGATGTTCTACGCTCTCCTCAGAAATTCCATACAACTTTGCTAAACGCGGGATTTGATTCATAAGTACTGAATATCCTTCAGCGCCAATAATTGCCAGAGTCTCAGTTACAGAATCTGGAACTATTTTTCGCAGATGATTAATAGCTTCATTTACTGCATCTTCTGACATCACGCGATAGGTCGTGTACTTGCCACCTGCAATTGAAACGAATCCGGGAGTAGGACTATCAACAACATGCTCCCGAGAAAGTTTTGTGGTGGGTGAATCAGGATCAGTTGAAACCAGGGGTCGTAGCCCTGCAAATACGCCAATTACTTGTTCGCGTCGCAACTTAGGTTCGAGTACGCGATTTGCTTGATTAATAATGTAGGTAACGTCATCGCGCGAGGCTAAAGTTTCTTCGCGACTCTCGTCGTAATCGGTATCGGTGGTTCCAACAATCCACTTATCGCCCCACGGAATGATGAATAGAACAGAGATATCGGTCTTTATGATGACGCCTGTCTCGGATTTGATGGCATCTCCTGGAACAACGATGTGAGCACCTTTGGACATGCGAACTGCATATCCCGGCTTGATTCCAAATTTCTTGTAGAGCGGATCTGTCCAAACACCGGCAGCCATAATGGTGGTCCTGGCTTTTACCGAGAGAGTTTCACCAGTTTCTAAATCGGTGATCTTTGCACCAACAACCTTCTTTCCATTCATCACCAATTCTTCACAGCGAGTACGCGTAGTTATTACTGCGCCATATTTTGCAGCAGTTCTGGCGATGGTCATGGTGTGGCGTGCATCGTCAATTTGGGCATCAAAGTATTGGTATCCCCCAGTGATGACATCAAGGCGAAGCGATGGAGCAATCTCGCTTATTTTTTTCTGAGAAAGATGTTTATGCCAAGGAAGCGCCCTCTTAAATCCGCGCAATGCATCATAAAGAGTCATTCCGGCGCCCACATAGGTGCGCTCTATTAACTTTTCTTGTAAGGGATAAAGGAATGAAACAGGCTTCACCAAATGCGGAGAAAGCGTGCTCACCATTAATTCGCGTTCATTTAAAGCTTCGCGAACTAATTTAAAGTCATATTGCTCCAAATAGCGCAAACCGCCATGAATAAGTTTTGAAGACTTTGAAGATGTACCGGAGGCAAAATCTGAACTCTCAACGAGCGCGACGCTTAGACCGCGCGATGCCGCATCGAGCGCGATTCCAACGCCGTTGATTCCGCCACCAATGACGAGCACATCAAACTCTTCCCGCGATAGGGCAGAAATCGCAGCATCTCGTTGCTGTCGATTGAGGCTCGAATTCGAAGTTGGCACAGCCTTAGGATACGCGTTATGGCTTACATCGGCTCCCTTGATCAAGGAACTTCTAGTACCCGCTTTATCGTTTTTGATGACAGCGGAAAGATTATTGGGCAACATCAATTAGAACATACTCAAATTCTCCCCCAAGCCGGCTGGGTAGAACATGACGCTTCCGAAATTTGGAAACGTACCGAAGAAGTCATCGCTGGCGCCTTAAAAGCTGCACGTATCAGCGGTTCAGATTTGGCAGCTCTGGGCATCACTAACCAACGAGAAACGACTGTTGTATGGGACAAAACAACGGGAGCCCCTCTATCTCACGCAATTGTCTGGCAAGACACAAGAACTTCTGACTTTCTCAATTCACTAACGGATGAGACAAAGAAGAAAATAACTCACAAAACTGGCTTAGCGATTGCTCCCTACTTTTCAGGTAGCAAGATGCGCTGGCTCATAAAGAATGTTCCTGCGGTACAAGTTGCCATCAACGATGGCCGAGCGCTGATGGGAACGATTGATTCATGGTTGCTCTGGAATTTATCAGGCGGTCCACGCGGTGGCGTTCACTTTACTGATGTCACAAACGCCAGCCGAACTCTTTTAATGAACCTTGAAACCCTGGATTGGGATGATGAACTACTCCAGATTTTTGAGATCCCTCGCTCAGTTCTTCCAACAATCAAATCGTCATCCGAGACCTATGCAAGTACTGATCCCTCCGGTGCGATCGGTAGCGCTATCCCAATCTCTGGAATTCTTGGAGATCAACAAGCTGCCATGGTTGGACAGGCGTGTTTTGAACGCGGCGAATCAAAAACAACCTATGGCACAGGAAACTTCGCGCTACTTAATACCGGCACCGAAATCGTACGCTCCAAGAATGGACTTCTCACTACAGTCTGCTTCAAATTCGGAAATGAACCTGCGCGGTACGCACTTGAAGGCTCCGTTGCAGTAACTGGTTCAGCTATCCAATGGTTACGCGATCAACTACAAATAATTTCGAGCGCACCTGATATTGAAGACCTGGCAAAGAGCGTCTCCGATAATGGCGGCGTTTACTTTGTGCCTGCCTTTTCTGGACTTTTTGCACCGTACTGGCGCACTGATGCGCGCGGTGTTGTTGTGGGCTTAACCCGCGCTGCCACTAAAGCACATCTTGCGCGAGCTGCGCTGGAGGCAATCTGTTACCAAACTCGCGATGTACTTGATGCGATGTCAGCCGATAGCGGAGTCAAACTTCCTGAAATGCGAGTTGATGGTGGAATTACTGCGAATGCTTTATGCATGCAGATGCAATCAGACATCATGGGAGTTGATGTTGTACGTCCCATGATTATTGAAACTACTGCTCTCGGCGCTGCATATGCCGCAGGACTTGCAGTTGGATACTTTAAAGATGTCTCCGAACTTCGCAGCAAATGGCAAGAAGGTCGTCGTTGGAGCGCCAACAAAGCAAGCGGACTTGCCACCGAAGGTTATGTTCAGTGGAAGAAAGCCATCGAGCGAACCCTGAACTGGGTTGAATAATTATTTAGCTAGTTAACTTATTTGGCTAAGGTAATTTCCAGAAGTAGCGCATTTTCTGGACGAAGTATTGGTGCGGGTAATCCGACATTTTCTAACTCAGAACCAGTCAGAACCGCGCCTGTCTCTAACCACGGCGGCGGGGTAATGGCCATAAATTCAGTTTCGCCCGCAGCTTCAATCACTTTAATCTGATACTTAGCTGCAGACTTGAGGCCACGAATTCTTAGATTCGGTGCGTGCGATGTGGCGATGGGACGAAGTTGTACGTAACTAAAGAGCGCATTGCTTTTATCTTTCCCAATCACTCCATGGAGATAGTGAGCATCGTTTGGATAATCCATCCGAATCACATCACCACTGTGAAGTAGCTCGCGCTTAGACTTGTAGAGACTTATCCAATTCTTTAGTACTTTCAATTCTTCTGGCGAAAGCGCAGTTAAATCTCGCTCTAGTCCAGCGTGACCAAAGAGCGCAGTTGCAGCGCGGAAAGCTAGAGATAGATGGCGACCAGTCTGATGTCCTGGATCTGAACCAATGTGGGTTCCAAGTAATTCAGGTGGAATGAATTGCGCCGTCCAGCGTTGCATGGTTTGACGCTCTAACGCATCATTATTATCGCTAGTCCAGAAACGATCGACTAAATCGATAATTCCCAAATCAATTCGCGCGCCACCAGATGCACATGATTCAATTTCAAGACCAAGATGACGTTTCTTGAGCTCTGCAAAGAGTCGATAGAGCGCTTTAGTTTGTTTTCCTACAGCCGCCCTACCGCTCGATCCGGCATCAATAAGAGTTCTGTTGTGATCCCACTTAATATAAGAAATTTTGTGGTCGGTAAGAATTTGGCTGGTCTGATTTAAGACATGGTTGTAGGCATCTTGGTTATCAAGATTAAGTACAAATTCATGGCGCCATGTGGGAGGAATGCGACCTTCAACGTTGAGAATCCAATCAGGATGAGCACGATAGAGATCTGAATCTGGATTAACCATTTCACCTTCGAACCAGAGACCAAACTCCATTTTCTTCGAGACGACATAATCAACAATTGCCGAGAGTCCATTTGGCCACTTCTCTTTGCTGATGGTCCAGTCTCCAAGCCCGCTGCGATCGTTACGTCGTGAGCCAAACCAGCCGTCATCAAGCACAACTCGTTCCACTCCAATATCAGATGCGATATCTACGAGTTGGCGCACCTTTGCTTCATCATGGTTGAAATAAATCGCTTCCCACATATTCAAAGTCATGGGACGTGGTTTCTTGGGATGAACGGCGCGAGCCCGAAGGTGTCGATGGAGATTTTGGGCAAGTCCATCAAGTCCAGAATTTGAGTACCAAGCAAATAACTCAGGAGCGATGTAACTCTCACCTTTTTTCAAAATCACTTCACCTGGAAGTAACACTTCAGCTGCACCGATACTTTGAACGCCCTCATAGTTCTTCTCAACGCAATATTGTGAATCACCGCTCCACGCCAGTGAAACCGCCCAAGCTTCACCCGTCTCAAAATTAGTAAATTCGTTGAGTGCAATCTCGCCGATTGTGTAGTTATGTCCACTTCGACCTTCATGCGAATCACGAATCCAACGACCAATCGCGATATCGCGTCTCTGTGGATTTCGCTCGTTTGACCACCGTCCAGCAAAATCGAGAGTCTGTGTTGCGCGATCACTCAAAGGTAACCAATAGAACAGTTCATTCAGACAATAGTCTTCACCGTTGTTTGTGAGAATTATTGCGGTCTTAAGAACGCCAAACTCATCTAGTTTGCCCGAGAATTTCAAAGTTAGTTGCGCCGCGGAATCTTCTAGCGTGGCAACAAAACTTTCTTTTGTGCTGGAAAGTTCAGAAAGTGCAAAGTGTGTTGACCAATTCTTACCATTGCGATGTCCGGAAATTGTGGGGTAACCCAGCCAGCCGCGGGAATGTTCGCGCAATAAACCAGGATTTTGGATTTGGTCATAGTCGCTATGCGCCACTGAACGATCAAATGGAATGGATGAAAAACCACCTTCAATAGATTTACCCCAATAACGAATGACGAGGGCGCCATTAACAACCTCGAGATAGAAATCTACGCCACCGTTAGAGAGAAGAGCGCTCTGTGGTGCTCCGTTTGATGGGGACATACAGGTAGAGTAATAGCGTTATGGCCGCAAAGAAACTCGCCGCTGGCGTCACGCGAACCGATCGAACATTGATGGATGGACGCACCATTCGTTATTACGACACCGAAGGCCAGATTCGCACCGCCGAGGATCAACGAAATGCTGAAGAGCAACCAGCAATTGGCGAGATGAGACTTGATCCACTCAATAATGAATGGGTTGTTATC
>JACCDW011386709.1_pt1 | contig 12703 bp, 12 predicted proteins | sample 7449781 | NCBI WGS metagenome assembly JACCDW01 (sample SAMN15323449, study PRJNA562643) | freshwater metagenome | isolation source: river surface water | place: USA:Blue River Watershed | collected 2017-08-18
CCCATCCCGCACAGAATCACTTTTGAAAGATGCTTATGTTTGGCAAAGAGAGCATCTAACTCTGCGAGTAATCCTCGTGATTGATTAGGTAAATCAATCCAATCCATGCGAACGCTCGCTTCAGCGGCTGCATCGGGACCCCAAATTGTGCTCTCTTTTTTTATGAGTCGAAGATGGGCATCGAGGAGTTTTTTATACAAAGATGAGTTTGTATCAACTTCTTTCTCATTTTTGTAGGCAACCTTAATCATGCACGCCGAACCTTATCGACATCATCTAGAAGTACTTGCCAGGCTTTTGAAAATGCAGCAACACCATCGGCTTCTAAAGAATCGGTTATCGCACTCAGTGATACTCCAACCTTGGCAAGTTTCTCCATAACTTCGTGAGATTGCTGGATTGCTGGTGTGATTGTGTTCCCCAGAAACTTTCCATGATCTATTACTGCGTCCAAAGTTGATTGCGGCATCGTGTTTACAGTGTGAGGAGCGATAAGTTCCATTACATAACGAGTGTCATCGTAAGTTGGATCTTTTACACCAGTAGAGGCCCACAATGGACGTTGCATATGTGCTCCAGCTTCACGCAGTGCAGTCCACTTGGTTGATTCAGATTTGTTCAGAAAGAGTTCATAAGCGAGAACGGCATTGGCAATGGCAGCTTTACCCAATAGTGCGGTGCTTTCTGCGGAGTCAATGGCTTTAAGTTCTTTATCCACGGATGTATCAATTCGACTAATAAAGAAGGACGCAACGCTATGAATCTGGGAAACATCATTTCCTCTTTTAACTGCTTGCTCAATACCTGCTATGAAAGCATCTATAACTTCTTCATAACGCTTGCATGAAAAAATCAATGTGACATTTACACTTATGCCACTTGCAATCAACTCTGTAATTGCTGGAAGACCCGCGAGCGTGGCAGGGACCTTAATCATTAAATTTGGACGATTTACTAAACTCCACAGAGCCTTTCCTTCATTTATTGTTGCCTGGGTTTCGTGGGCTAAGCGCGGATCAACTTCAATACTGACTCGGCCATCTACACCACTCGTATTCGTGAAGATTTTTGAAAATAAATCACATGCATTTCGAACATCATCTGTTGTGAGTTTCTTGACTATCTCTTCAGGAGATTGTGACTTCATTGCGGAAATATCATCGGCATAGTCGGCAGAACCTGTAATTGTTGAATTGAAGATGCTTGGATTAGTTGTGACGCCTACAACTCCTGAGTTGTTTATGCGCGACGGGAGACTCTGTGAATCTGTACCCGATAATTTAGCCCTAGAGAGATCATCTAGCCAGACTGAAGTTCCCGCTATTGCGATGTCATTTATGATCATTTCAATAACTTCTTAGCTGTCGCCACAACGTTATCAACATTAAAGCCAAACTCGTTGAACAAAACATTGGCTGTAGCCGAAGCTCCGTAATGTTCCAGAGAAATACTTACTCCGCGATCTCCAACGTAGTCACGCCATCCTTGTGCGATTCCCGCCTCGATGCTTACACGAGCATGCACAGCAGGAGGGAGTATTTCATCTTTGTAACCCTGATCTTGTTCGTTAAACCATTCAAAGCATGGAATACTCACAACACGAGTTGGAATACCTGATTCTTCAAGAACTTGAGCACTCTGAACTGCAAGTGCAACTTCGGAACCAGTAGCCATCAAGATTAACTGCGCAGATTTACTCGCTTCCTTGAGAACATAGGCACCACGAGCTACGCCATCTACCGAATTAAATTCTTTGCGATCAAAGACTGGCAAGTTTTGACGTGACAATAAAATTCCAGATGCCTTGCCTCTCTTAATGATGATTTTCCATGCGGCAGCTACTTCGTTCGCATCCGCTGGTCGAATAACATCAAAATCTGGAATTGCACGTAATGCAGCAAAGTGTTCAACAGGTTGGTGAGTTGGTCCATCTTCACCGAGACCGATTGAATCATGCGTCCATACAAAGATGGATGGCAGTTTCATGAGAGCAGCCAAGCGAACAGCTGGTCGCATGTAATCGCTAAACACAGCGAAAGTTCCACCGAAAGCTTTTGTTAAACCACTGAGCGCAATTCCATTGAGTATCGAACCCATTGCATGTTCTCTGATACCGAAATGAATTACTCGGCCGTAAGGGTTAGCACCCTTCATCGCACTTGATGATGGAAGGAAAGAACCACCATTTTCGATACTCGTGTTATTGCTCTCTGCTAAATCTGCTGAGCCACCCCACATTTCAGGGAGCTTCTGAGCAAGTGCGTTGATGACATCCCCAGAAGCCTTGCGAGTAGCTACATCTTTGCCCGCTTCAAAATTAGGAACGAGCGAATCCCAATCCTCAGGCAATTCTTTACTGAGAATTCTTGTCAGCGTCTTTGCGCGTTCCGGTTCGCTTGACTTCCAATTTTCAAATTGTTTGTTCCAATTATCGTGGGCATCTGCTCCACGTTTTTTTACAAGACGAGCATGTGCAAGCAAGTTTTCAGGAAATGCAAAGTGCTCCTCTGGGTTCAATCCAAGTTCTTTCTTTGTCGCAGATATTTCTTCGGCACCTAGAGCTGAACCATGTGATTTCGATGTACCACGTGCATTAGGCGCAGGCCAGGCGATAACAGTTTTCAAACGAATAAGTGTTGGCTGCTTAAGATTTTGAGCGGCGCTACTCATGGCTTTATCAAGATTAACTAAATCAACGTCTCCATTAGGCAGCGCTGCTACCTCGATTACTTCCCATCCATACGCGCGATAACGTGCAGAAACATCTTCTGTGAATGCGACATGAGTATCACCTTCGATTGAAATTCGGTTATCGTCATAGATAACGTTCAACGAACCCAATGCTTGTGTGCCCGCCAGCGAAGCTGCTTCGCTACTGACACCTTCCTGAAGATCTCCATCTGAACAGATCACCCATACTTTGTGATCAAATAAAGATGTTCCATCGGTAATTTTTGGATCAAACAAACCACGTTCAAAACGTGTTGCCATAGCCATACCCACGGCAGTTGAAACCCCTTGACCAAGTGGGCCAGTTGTCATTTCAACGCCAGCTGTGTGCCCGTATTCTGGATGGCCCGGAGTTAGCGAACCCCATGTGCGAAATTCTTGTAAATCCTTTAGCTCTAATCCGTACCCACTAAGAAATAGTTGAGTGTACAAAGTCATTGAAGAGTGACCGCAGGACAGAATAAATCTATCGCGGCCAATCCAATGTGGATCATTTGGATCGTGAACTAAGTGACGTTGAAAGAGCAGGTAGGCAACAGGGGCAAGTGACATAGCGGTTCCAGGATGACCATTGCCCACTTTTTGCACGGCATCCATAGCCAAGGCGCGAGCATGTGAAATTACTAAATCATCTTCTGGCATCCAATTGGATATTTTGCTCATCTAACTAGCTCACTCTCTTTGGTTGTCTGGAAACAGATAGCCATACTTTCCAAGCGGAAATCCACACCAATGTGGAACCAAGTATGTGTAAAGCCACGATAACTTCTGGCAATCCTAGGAAGTACTGGATGTATCCAAGAGTTCCTTGAAGCAAAGAAATAAGGAAGAAATACTTAAGCAATCGCTTCGTTGTAGATGGTGTTGTAGAGGAAATTATGTATGCCAGCGACAGTCCTAACAGTGCAATCACGAGATCGGCGTGTAGCCAAGAAACAGTCCTTTCGTCAAGACCAAATCGTGGCGATGTAACATCGCCAGCATGTGGACCAGATCCCGTGACAATTGTTCCAACTATGATTACCACAAAGGTTAGAAGTACATGCGAGCGAGCTAAAAGATGAAGAGTGTTTCTTTCTAGTTTCTTCCACTCATATTCGTTTTTAGCTTTAGTTAAAAGCGATTGCGCTCCCGCAATTAAAATGATGGAAAGTATAAAGTGTGCAGCAACGGTTGCTGGATGAAGATCTGTTAATACTGTGATTCCACCTAATATGGCTTGTCCAAAAATTCCGGCGAATTGACCAAGAACTAATAATCTCAAATCTTTTCGCTTGCTGATTAGCACCGCCAGAATTGATAGTGCACATGCAAGAACTAAAGCAAAGGTAAGTAATCGATTTCCAAATTCAATCCACGCATTAAAGCCTTCTATTTGTTCTTCCACTGGCGTATATGAACCTTCGACGCACTCTGGCCATGTGGGGCAACCTAAACCCGAACCGGTTACTCGAACTATTCCACCGGTTAGAACAATTCCTGTTTGGAAAACGAGCAGAACTCGAATAATTGCCACTAACCGTCTGCGGGCAAATTCAGTCATAGGGCTAGCCTAGATTGGCTCGGCAGTGAGGTGAGGTCATTTTCTCTGCGCGCCTCGAGTGGTAAGAATCATCTATTTAAGACACAATACTGTTGTGAAAATAGCCACCGCACCAGCACTCAGCGAAGACATCCGTACTCGCGATGCCGTGGCTCGTTCCATCCTAGAAAATGGACCATCAACGGCTGCTGCTCTTTCGGAAAAGCTAGGTTTCACCCCAGCTGGAATTCGCCGACACCTTGATGCACTCGTTGCTGACGGAGTTTTAGAAGCTCGCGAACCTCACTCGGCGCTTATTCGCGGTCGTGGTCGCCCATCCAAAGTTTTTGTTATGACAGATGATGGACGTGAAAAATTTGAGCATTCCTATGACGATCTTGCCGTTGCTGCTCTGAAATACATGTCATCACAAATGGGAGAGCAGAGCATTAAGGCTTTCGCCGAAACCAGAGCCGATGACATCATTAAAAAAGCAACAATGACAATGACGAAGCGTTCACATAAGAGCGAAGCGCTTGCAGAATTCTTAACCGAGCAGGGATATGCAGCAAGTGTGGCCGTTAAATCTCATGGTGAAGAGATATGCCAACACCATTGTCCTATCGCCCATGTTGCAGCAGAGTTTCCCCAATTATGTGAAGCCGAAACTCGCGCATTCTCAGAGTTACTCGGTACTCACGTTCAACGTTTAGCCACCATCGCACATGGCGATGGCGTCTGCACCACATTTATTCCAAAAACTGCACGTACATCAACCGCTAAGAAAGGCCGCTAATGACTATCGCGCATCCAGAACTAGAAGGTATTGGCAATTACGAATACGGCTGGGCTGATAAGAACGAAGCCAGTGATAATGCCAAGCGAGGAATTAGCGAAGAGGTTGTGCGCGATATCTCTGCTAAGAAGTCCGAGCCACAATGGATGCTCGATCTTCGTTTGAAAGGTTTATCGCTCTTTGAAAAGAAGCCAATGCCTACGTGGGGTTCAGATTTATCAGGAATTTTCTTCGACACAATTAAGTACTTTGTGCGTTCGACAGAGAAGCAAGCGCAAACGTGGGAAGACCTACCTGATGATATTAAGAATACGTACGATCGTTTAGGTATTCCAGAAGCAGAGAAGCAACGCTTAGTTTCAGGTGTTGCGGCGCAGTACGAATCAGAGGTTGTTTATCACTCGATTCGCGAAGATTTAGAAGCCCAAGGTGTGATCTTCCTAGATACTGATTCTGGTTTGCGCGAGCACCCAGAGTTGTTTAAAGAGTATTTCGGAACAGTTATTCCTGTTGGCGATAATAAGTTTGCCGCACTAAATACATCGGTGTGGTCAGGTGGATCTTTCATCTACGTTCCTAAGGGCGTGCACGTTGATATTCCTCTTCAGGCATATTTCCGAATTAACACTGAAAACATGGGTCAATTTGAACGAACATTGATCATCGCCGATGAGGATTCATATATTCACTACGTAGAAGGTTGCACAGCGCCGATTTACAAGTCAGATTCTTTGCACTCCGCCGTTGTTGAAATCATTGTTAAAAAAGGCGCACGCGTTCGTTACACAACAATTCAAAATTGGTCGAACAACGTCTATAACCTAGTAACTAAGCGCGCAACATGTGCTGAAGGTGCAACGATGGAGTGGGTCGATGGAAACATCGGTTCAAAGGTTACGATGAAGTATCCAGCTATTTTCTTGATGGGACCTCACGCGAAGGGCGAAACTCTTTCCTTAGCTTTCGCCGGAGAAGGACAACATCAAGACTCTGGCGCGAAGATGGTTCATGCCGCTCCATACACATCATCAACTGTTATCTCTAAGTCAGTTGCACGTGGTGGAGGTCGAACCTCGTATCGCGGTTTGGTGCAAATACAAGAAGGTGCACATCATTCAAAGAGCACCGTAAAGTGCGATGCCCTACTCGTAGACACAATCTCTCGTTCAGATACGTACCCATATGTTGATGTCCGTGAAGATGATGTTTCAATGGGTCACGAAGCGACTGTTTCAAAAGTTAGCGATGATCAGTTGTTCTATCTGATGTCACGCGGTTTAACTGAAGATGAAGCCATGGCGATGATTGTGCGCGGGTTCATTGAACCAATTGCACGAGAACTTCCTATGGAATACGCACTCGAATTAAATCGCTTGATTGAGCTTCAAATGGAAGGCGCTGTTGGTTAATGAGCGTCCTTACTTCAAATATTTTAGTTCCACACGGCAGGGAAGAGGCGTGGAGATTCACTCCTCTCAATCGTCTAAAGGGATTACACGATGGTTCTGCAGCAACAGCTACCCATCGTTCTTTGTCCCTTAATTCATCACCGGTATCAGGAGTTACTTTCGAAAGAGTTTCAAGGGAGTTACTTCCATCGCTTAGTGCAACTGATGACGCGATTATGAATCGTGTTCGTGAATTATCCAGCGATGTTGCTGTGCTTAAAGTTGCTGCCAATACCGAAGTAAGTGAACCGATTCATTTGACTAGAAAATCTTTCGATCTCGCTTCAGCTGAATATTCACGAGTTCTCATTCATGTTGGCTCTAATGCCCGAGCAACTGTCATTGCTTCTAATTCAGGCGACACCCTCTTAGCAGAGGACATCGAATTCAAGGTTGAATCTGGGGCGTCACTAACTTTTGTAACTCTTCAAGAGTGGGATTCGCAAACAGTACATGTGGCAAAGCATCACGCGATCGTGGATAAAGACGCCGTCTTTAAATCAATCACAGTCACAATCGGTGGTTCAGTTGTTCGCTTACTGCCAACGGTTGAGTTCACCGGTTCCGGAGCAGACGCACAATTGCTGGGTGTCTATTTTGCAACTAGTGGACAATTCTTTGAGCATCGAATCTTTGTTGATCACTGTGTTCCGCAAGCCAAGTCTCGCGTAAATTACAAGGGTGCCTTGTCTGGCGATAAAGCACACACAGTGTGGATCGGCGATGTTTTTATCCGAGCCAATGCAGAGGGAACAGATACGTACGAACTTAACCGAAATTTGCTTCTAACTGATGGTGCTCGCGCAGATTCTGTGCCAAACCTTGAAATTGAAACTGGAGAGATTGTTGGCGCAGGCCATGCAAGCACAACTGGTCGCTTCGATGATGAGCAACTTTTCTATTTAATGTCTCGAGGAATCTCAATAGAAGATGCTCGCCGCTTGGTTGTGCGAGGTTTCTTTAGTGAAATTATTAACGAAATTTCCGACTCCGAAGTTCAAGAACGCCTAATGAATCGCATTGACTCTGAGTTAATCAAGGTAGGTGCATAAGGTGAGTTCAGTTAATTTCTCTGCGATGCAAGATCGCAAGCCAGTTAAGGTAAATGTTAATGGTGAAGATATTTGCCTCACACGTATTGGGGATCAAGTTTTTGCAATAGGTGACCTGTGCACTCATTCAGATGCTTCACTCTCCGAAGGCGACGTTACTGATTACAAGATCGAATGTTGGCTACACGGAGCTGAATTCGATCTCCGAACAGGTGAAGCACTTACGTTACCTGCCAACATACCTGCGAAGACGTACCCCGTGACAGTTGTAAATGACGTTGTTGAAGTTCAAGTTAACTAAGAATTAGACCAAACCACACACTAGAGATATCAGGATAAAAATGAGCACACTAGAGATTCGTAACCTTCAAGTTTCTGTCGACACTGAAAATGGCGCAGTTGAAATTCTAAAGGGCGTTGATTTAACGATTAAGTCCGGTGAGACACATGCGATTATGGGACCAAATGGTTCAGGAAAATCTACCCTCGCTTATTCAATTGCTGGCCATCCTAAGTACACAATTACTGGTGGCTCCGTAACTCTAGATGGTGCAGATGTTCTAGACATGAGCGTTGATGAACGTGCAAAAGCCGGATTGTTTCTAGCTATGCAATATCCAGTAGAAGTACCGGGAGTATCAGTTTCAAACTTCTTGCGAACCGCGGCTACAGCTCTACGCGGTGAAGCACCAAAACTTCGTACATGGGTATCAGAAGTTAAAGACGCAATGGACGCTCTTTCAATAGATCCTAGCTTTGCTCAAAGAAACGTAAATGAAGGTTTTTCTGGTGGCGAGAAGAAGCGTCATGAAATCATGCAACTGGAGTTGCTCAAGCCAAAGATTGCGATTCTTGATGAAACAGATTCAGGTCTTGATGTAGACGCACTGCGCATTGTTTCCGAAGGTGTCAATCGCGCCAAGGATGCAAACAATCTTGGAGTGCTTCTAATCACTCACTACACAAGAATTCTTCGTTATATCAAGCCAGACTTTGTCCATGTTTTTGCGAACGGAAAAGTTGTCGAAGAAGGCGGCCCAGAGTTAGCAGACAAACTTGAAGCTCAAGGCTATGCCGAATACGTCGGTAATTAATTAGTTTTATGCCTCTTGATGTCGCTCGAATTCGCAAAGATTTTCCAATATTCACGCGCACAATTCGCGACGGCAAGAAACTAGTTTATTTAGATAGCGGAGCAACCAGTCAGAAGCCACAAGTGGTGATAGATGCAGAAGTTGATTTCTACGCCAAGCACAATGCAGCTGCCCATCGTGGCGCACATCAGCTTGCAGAAGAAGCGACGGATCTGTTTGAAGCGTCTCGACAGACAGTAGCTAATTTCCTTGGTGCAAAGAGTGAGGAAATTGTCTTTACTAAGGGCGCTACAGAGTCCCTTAATTTGCTCGCATACTCATTTAGCAATGCGGAACCAGGAAGCAAATTCTTCATCGGTCCTGAAAACTCTATTGTTGTTTCAGAGATGGAACATCACGCTAATTTGATTCCGTGGCAGCAATTAGCAAAACGCAGTGGGGCAGAATTAAAGTGGTTTGGCGTTACATCGGATGGCCGCTTGGATGAGTCAAAGATTGATTCTTTGATTACTGCAAAAACTAAGATTGTTGCTCTTACTCAACAATCAAATGTGCTTGGAACAATAAATAACCTCGAGCAAATTATCAGAAAAGCTCATCAAGTTGGCGCCATTGTGATCGTCGATGCGTGTCAATCCGTTCCTCATATTCCTGTCGATGTCACCGAATTAGGTGCCGACTTCCTCGCTTTTTCTGGACACAAAATCTTGGGACCAACAGGCGTGGGTGTTCTGTGGGGTCGTTACGAGTTACTAAATGAATTACCGCCTTTCTTATTTGGTGGATCGATGATTGAAAATGTAACAATGACTGATGCAACATGGGCGGAAGCTCCACGTAAATTCGAAGCTGGCGTCCCTAACATGGCGCAAGTTGTTGGACTAGCCGCAGCAGTAAAGTACTTGCAAGCAATAGGTATCGAAGAAGTACATGAACACGAGAAAGACCTCACTGCATATTTATTAAAAGAGTTGGCGCAGATTTCTGGTGTATCAGTTGTGGGTCCTACGGATTTGTCACTTCGCGGTGGAACAGTTTCGTTTACCGTTGATGGAATACATCCGCATGATCTTGGTCAGTACTTAGATAGCGCAGGAATTGCAGTTCGAACAGGACACCATTGTGCGTGGCCTCTTACTCGTGCGCTAGGGGTTCCTGCAACCACCCGAGCATCACTATATTTATACAACGATAATTCAGATATTGATGCACTCATTGTTGCCATTAATGAAGCTAAGAAATACTTTGGTCAATAATGCAACTCGATAATTTGTATCAAGAAGTTATTCTCGATCACTATAAGCATCCTGAGAATAAGGGTCTTGCAGCTTCATATGATGCCCAGGTTCATCACATAAATCCCAGTTGTGGAGATGAGATCACTTTAAATCTCACTTTACAAGGCGATAAGGTTTCAGCTATTTCCTGGGATGGAGTTGGATGCTCAATTTCCCAAGCAAGTGTTTCAATAATGAGTTCGCTCATGTTGAATAAGAATCTTCAACAGGCTCAGATAATCCTTGATGATTTTATGGTGTTGATGCAGAGTAAAGGAATCGGCGCCCCCGATGAAGCCATTCTTGAAGATGCGGTTGCCTTTGCAGGAGTTTCTCAGTACCCAGCACGCATTAAATGCGCACTTTTAGGTTGGATGGCATTTAAGGATGCGTCAGTACAGGCACAAAAAAAGAACTAAACTAGGGCACATATAGAAGGGCGCAGTATGACAACCAGCGTTGATGACGTAACTGAAGCAATGAAGGATGTAGTCGACCCAGAATTAGGAATCAATGTTGTAGATCTGGGATTGATCTATGACGTTATGGTCGATGAATCAAATATTGCAGTTCTTAACATGACTCTCACATCTGCGGCATGTCCGCTTCAAGATGTGATTGAAGATCAAACTCGTCAAGCACTTGCCGGAATGACAACTGATGTAAAAATTAATTGGGTATGGATGCCACCTTGGGGACCAGACAAGATTTCAGATGATGGCCGTGAGCAACTAAGAGCGTTGGGATTCACGGTTTAGCAATGTCGATGCAGGCCGTATGGATGACCCACAGGTCTATGACTGCAGATCCTTCGGTAAAGCAACAAAAACTTAAAGCAGGTACTGTAAAAAGGATTTTCAGTTTTGCGAATCCATATCGAATGTACTTATCAGTTTTTCTTTTTACTGTTGTAGTTGATGCTTTTTTGGTTGTTGCAACACCACTGATTCTTCGCAAGTTAATCGATGACGGAGTAATCCCTAAGAATGGACCTTTGATTACTGAGCTTGCATTCTTGGTTGGATTGCTAGCAATCGCCGATGCGGTTATGAGCATTATCGGGCGTTGGTTTTCAGCTCGCATTGGCGAAGGGTTGATCTACGACTTGCGATCTCAAGTTTTTGCTCATGTTCAAAAGCAATCCATTGCCTTTTTCACTCGTACGCAAACAGGCGCTTTAATCTCTCGAATTAACTCTGATGTTATTGGTGCCCAACAAGCATTTACCTCATCACTTTCAGGTGTTCTCAGCAATGTCATCACACTGGTACTGGTTACAACGGCCATGCTCTTTCTTTCATGGCAGATCACACTTGTATCTTTGATACTACTTCCGCTTTTCTTGATTCCCACCAAATGGGTAGGTCGCAAGCTTCAAGCACTTACGCGAGATTCCTTTGATCTCAACGCAGAGATGTCATCCCGAATGACCGAACGCTTCAATGTATCTGGCGCCATGTTGGTTGCGTTGTACGGAGAGCCAAACCAGGAAAATGAGTCTTTCCGCTCTAAGGCGCGCAGAGTTGCAGATATCGGAATATCCATGGCGATGTTGAACCGTTTATTTTTCATTGCTCTAACAAGTGTCGCTGCTGTTGCCACTGCATTTGCTTACGGTATTGGTGGACATCTTGCACTTAGTGGAACGGTGACTGTTGGAACACTTCTAGCCATAACAGCACTTCTTGCTCGTCTGTACGGTCCGCTTACTGCGTTATCGAATGTTCGAATAGATGTGATGACGGCGCTTGTTTCTTTCGAAAGAGTATTTGAAGTTCTAGACCTGCAGCCAATGGTCAGAGATAAAAACAATGCTAAAACCCTAGTCAGATCTATCCCATCTATAGAGTTTAAAGACGTTCATTTTTCCTATCCGCGGCCGGATGAAATTTCGCTAGCATCTTTGGAATCAGCGGCTAAGGAAGAGCAGATTGAAAGCGGAGAGATACTTAAGGGAATTTCATTCACAGTTGCACCCGGCACTCTTACTGCAATAGTTGGGCCATCAGGAGCCGGAAAAACCACGATAAGTGCACTCGTTCCTCGCTTATACGATGTGACAGGTGGCAGTATCTCGATAGATGGTTTCGACGTTCGCGATGTAACCCTCGATTCCTTGCGTTCGACAATCGGAGTTGTTACACAAGATGCGCATCTGTTTCATGAAAGCATTGCTGAGAATCTTCGCTATGCAAAACATGGTGCAACGGAAACCGAAATGCGAGAGGCGTGTCGAGCAGCTCAAATTTGGGAACTAGTTGATTCACTACCGAACAAGTTTGATACTTTAGTTGGTGAGCGCGGTCATAGATTATCTGGGGGAGAGAAGCAGAGGTTAGCGATAGCTCGATTGCTTCTTAAGTCTCCATCGGTTGTTATATTGGATGAAGCGACAGCGCATTTGGATTCCGAAAATGAAGCGTTGGTTCAGCAAGCTCTGAAGTCCGCTCTTAAAGGTAGAACTAGCATTGTTATTGCCCATCGATTAAGTACGGTTAAAGACGCTGATCAAATTATTGTTTTGGAGCATGGCGAAATCGTGCAACGAGGAACCCATGAAGAATTAGTTCATGCTGGTGGTTTGTATTCTGAACTATATGCACGCCAGGATTTAGGCGGTTTTACGAATGAGCCACCTGCCGTACAAGACTAATCCACCAAAGAACACCCATTGCAGGGCGTATGCCATATGTGGCCCATCGCTTAATTCTGGTAAATCCACTGGAACGTCAGGATTGAGCGAAGAGTTTGATGCTGAAATCAGGTCGATATAGAAAACCTCAG
>JACCDW010876129.1_pt1 | contig 12701 bp, 14 predicted proteins | sample 7449781 | NCBI WGS metagenome assembly JACCDW01 (sample SAMN15323449, study PRJNA562643) | freshwater metagenome | isolation source: river surface water | place: USA:Blue River Watershed | collected 2017-08-18
GAAGAAACGATATATGACTTGTTCTTTTTGTTCTTGCCATAAATTGTCTCTGCTGCATAACCTTCGTATTTGGAAAGCAGTCCTTCACAATCTCCACAAAGCAAATTCTCACGAATCCCTTTTTGTTCGATTTTTTTCTTAGAATATTCGTCACTAGTTAAGTGAACATTCAATGTATAAAATCTTCGGGGCGCCTTATCATATATATTTTGATACATGAATTCAGGAATTACATGAGACTGTCTCAATTCCTTTTCCTCAAGACATAATTTGCATGTTCCAGTCATTTTTCTTTCATTTCTGAGGTTAACACTGGACGTGGATCTGACTTTACTGAGGCTAGCAGATAGGCTCCTGCTATGCCACAAAGTCCGAGAAATATAGGTGTATTAGAGGCTCCTGAACCATCGCCTGAACCGTCCTCCCAAATTAACGATGTGTATGAAGTGCTAAGTATATGTTCAAGGATTTTGAATGATTCAAGATAGAAAATAAGTCCACCTGTTATTGCAAACGAAACAAGTGTAAGACCGCAAATAAATTTTATTTTCTCGAGATTTTTCATGTCTGTCGGTTTAATAAATTGTTGCTATCTCGCTCATAACCTCAACTCCTTCTCCGCTTATATCACTCTAACAAGTATGCTTCTCCAAACTAAATTCCCCCTTAACAAATATATTTTTATTTAATATTTCACACCATTCTTCCATTAATTCACTTGTACTTTTCCCGTCCCTAAACTATTCCAAAGTGGTTTTTAATGTCCCCCACCTAAAATCTAAACGTTTAGATAATTGTTTATCAAGGCCTTGTGCAGTTGTTGTTTAGATTGACGCAGGCCGGGTGGATGGGCTTGCTTTAATGAATAGTTCCCGCTGCTCTACACAATTAGAGCAGGGAGTTTAACTGTAAACAATCTGGTCCGCAACAACGGACTCGTAATAAGAAAAAGAAGGTAGGGCTTATCAGTCCCCAAACAACCCACCGGTCTTCCATGTATTCCGGCCCAGGTGTTTGTAAGCTTGCTCTGAGGCTTCGCGGCCCCGTGGGGTGCGCACGAGGTAACCTTCTTGCACCAAGAAGGGTTCGTACACTTCTTCGATGGTGCCGGGCTCTTCGCCTACGGCCGTGCTGATGGTGTTGATGCCTACCGGGCCCCCCTTAAATTTATCGATAATGCACGTGAGTATGCGGATGTCCATTTCATCGAGCCCGTGTTTATCAACGTTCAACGCCTTTAAGCCATAAATTGCCATGTCGATGTCGATGGTGCCGTTGCCCTTTATTTGTGCAAAGTCGCGCACACGCCGCAACAAAGCGTTGGCAATACGCGGGGTACCACGGCTGCGACGCGCAATTTCATACGCCGCCTCGCCTGCAATTTTTACTTGCAAAATATCTGAACTGCGCTCTACAATGCGCGTGAGCACCTTGGCGTCGTAATAGTTTAACCGCGAGGTAATGCCAAAACGGGCGCGCAAGGGCGACGTGAGTAAACCACTGCGGGTGGTGGCACCCACCAAGGTAAATGGGTTGAGCTTTATTTGCACCGTGCGGGCATTGGGACCACTATCAATCATGATGTCGATTTTGTAATCTTCCATGGCCGAATAGAGGTACTCTTCTACAACGGGACTCAATCGGTGAATCTCATCAATAAACAACACGTCAAACGGCTCAAGGTTGGTGAGCAGTCCGGCTAAATCGCCCGGTTTGTCTAAAACGGGACCACTGGTCACTTTTAAATTCACCCCCAAGTCGTTGGCAATAATGTGCGCTAACGTTGTTTTTCCTAAACCCGGAGGGCCGTGTAACAACACATGGTCTAACGCCTCAGAACGCTGCCGTGCTGCCGCAACAAACACACGCAAATTATCAACCACACTTTCTTGTCCGCTGAAATCATCGAATTCAACGGGACGTAAAGCCCGTTCAATGTCCTTATCGGTATTGCTCAAATGCGACTCTTCCGGATCGAGGTTAGGATTCATACAGCCAAATTACTATGAAAAACGGTGATTGGCTGCTATAAATTGTAGTAAGTTGAAAAATCGTGTTATCGCGTTTTTTTCATAGGTGGCTGTAGGCGGGTGAATAGGTGGGTGCCTGCCGCTCTATGTCGTAAAACATCTTCGGCGGCTCTGCGCTTTTTCGTTCCGGGGCTTAAAGCAAGAATTGACGCAGAAATAATTGGGGCAGTAATCAATAAAAGTAGTATTGTTTTGGCGCCTGCCGTTGTTACCGCCAACTTACATCCAACGGCACCGTGCTCTTCGGTCGTAGTGGGTTCATCGGGCCTAGGTTCACCAAGCCGTGCGGGGTCCCCGCAAAAAAAAAATGCGGGGCCTCCGCCGCCCAGGTGAACCTACAGCCCGCTTTCACCCAGCTACTTCCTGCGATCACTGGCGCAGGTTTACGCCATCGTTTATTTCAACTGCTTGGTTGAGGACAGCAGTAACTCAACGTGAACAAACAATTCGCACCTACCATCACGCATACCATTGATTTGATTCCCTCATTTGTTGCGACCAATGCGCACAAAACGAAGTAGGTACAATCTTAAAAATCGTAGTCAGCCTGAAGTTTTATGGAAAATTAAACTACTTTACTAGGCGTAAACGTGTTATTAGGAGCTTGTAGACATTCAACAGTCAATTGGAAGGACATTGACACTTTTATCAATTTTGATTGTTTCAGGTGCCACCTCAACCGTTCTATCTTAGAACTTATAACGATACCCCAAATTGGTGCGCAAGAAGGCGACACTCAATATTGTAAAATCAGCAGGCAGGTAATTAACAGGCCTAAGGTTGACTAGAAACCCACTATCAAAGTAGATGGCTCCGGATTTACTAATCGATTTTTCAAAACCAATTTCGAGTCCCCCAAAAAAATCGGCTTTGATAAATTTACGCGTACGATTCCAACTACTAGTAGTTTGCAAAGTGTACAGCGAAGGATCGAATGGCGCTACATCGTAGGAGCCTTTGTAAAAGGGAATAGAGATGCCCAACGCCCACCCAGCGTAAATGAAAAAAGTTTCTTTTTTGTTTTTAATGAAGCAGTAATCTGAATGAAGGTCAAACATTAAATAACTCACGCTTTGTTTAAACACAAAAGGAATAAGTTGTGGTTGAAGTGCAGTGTCCACAGGCAGGGCTGTAAATGCACCTGCTGTTTGCTTTTCTTGTTTGTAATAGTAACTTATACTACCACTGTAAAAGGTGGTTATTTTTTTACTGAATAGCGATGTCTCGCTAATAAATCCGCGTTTTAAATTAATACCAAGAAATGGGTTGGCGTATTGGTCGGCGCGTAATCGCGAAAGCCCTATATAGGTCATATCAGTGCCATTACCTCTCCTAAATGCTTTAAAAAACTCGTCCCATTGTGCATGTGCTTGGTGCATTGAAGTAACTACCAGGCAGAAGATAATAATTGGTTTTATGGAATGATGGTAAATCATACTGACCTTTACTTCTAAGACTTAGGCTATTCAACTATTCAATAAGAAGAAGAGTTATCAGTGTTAGGAATATATCCGTTAAATTAAACGATATTATTGGTTTTCACAAGTTTTAGTCCCAGCCAAATTCATTAGAATTGGTTACTACTTGTTGTTTAAGTTGCACCAGGAGCTTCTTCAACCAACAAGCGAAATACCAATTGCAAAATAGTAATACCGCTACCATCGCTGGCACGCTTTAATGCCTAACGGTATCACTACCTATCTTTATTCGGTTACGAATTAACAATAACTTTAAAAAGGACCTACATCTAAAATGGGGAGTAACCATTTGTTGTTTTATGAATGAAAATGAAGCTCAAAAAAGTAAGAGTAAATGTCCTGTGAAAAGTGGCGTAAACAAAGGCCGTTACCCCGCGTGAGTGATTGAACGGAAACCCTGCGCGCACAAGGCTTAGGCACGCGTGCCACGAGCAGGCTTTTTTGAAAAAAAAGACCGCGGAGGGCCGTGTGCCTTGGCCTTGTGAAGCAGGTTGCAGTGAAAGCACGACCACCGCACAAAAGGATGGGGTACTTATTTCATACACACCTTTTGTTGCGGTGGGCACGCCCACCTCCTTAAATAATGTAAAAGTGATTTCCATCTACTGTTATTGTGTGCAGAAGACTTTTACAATCCGTATTTTTGTCCTACATGAAACGTTATTCGAAGGAAGCCATTAATCATTTCACCCGATACACACTGGGTGACACGGCTTCGTTTAACTGGTTGATGGAGCACAATTGCCGTGAGTTAATAATTACGTTGGATGCGGTGCGCGACGATCGGCGGGCTTTTGTGTACCTGATGAAACAGAAGCAAATGGTACTTGCTGCATTTGTTAACGCGATTTGGGACGATGAAAAAGCGCTGCAGTTTTTATTAAAGGCCAAGGCTTTTGAATGGGCGGCTGCGGCGAACATTATTAACGGCGACGATGGGGCAGAGGAGTTCTTGAAAAAGGCCAACCTAGAACATTACGTGCTGTTGGCGCACGCTATTCAAAGCCGCATACACGAAGATGGCGACCGCAACATTGGTCCCATTGGTGCCCTTAAAAACATGCTTAATTTTAAAAAGGCTTTCCAAAAAGCAAAAGATGAGGATTATTGATAGCATTCCGCACCCCAGCATGACGATTAGTATTTTTCAGATGAACGATAAATACCAGGTGCGTTTTGAAGCGGGGCCGATGGAGCAGATTTTTAAGTTCACGAAGGACGAAGTGGGAGGGCTTGAGGGGCTGAAGCAGCGCATGAGTGAAGCGTTTATTGAAGCAGTGCGTGTGCGTTTTAACGACATGTTTTTGCAATGGAAGTCTAGTTTAGACTGAACTCAGTTGTAAGGCGTTTTTCTTTTTTTTAAATCACCACAATAATTTGTTATTACCGTCGTTTTTGAAGAAAAGCGACCATGTTTCGATTCCGTAAGCAAGTAAAATTATATGTAGCCTGTGTGCTGCTGTTTTATGTATTATGGTTGCTGCACGATCCATCGAAGGCCTTTGCCCCTGAAATGATGGGTACTACGCTGATTGGCGCCAGTATTATGTTTTTGATGTTTCGGGTGATGACCTTGGTTGTTTCGCGGCTTGCCCGGGTGAGGGCGATTGAAAGGGTTATTTAAGGATAGAGGGAAGGTTAAGCGGAAGGGACTTAACTATTGATTAATTTGAGCGCAAAGTCTAGATAAACGCCATTCACCATTCACCATTAACCATTAACAATTAATTCCAACTCTCAATTCGGAGCGTATATTTTGTTCCCGCCATTAACCATTAACCATTTACCATTAACAATTAATTCCCTCTTCTCGTTCTCTAAAACGGATCTTCGATATCGTTGCGTCTAATAACGTCTTTTGGTTCTTCGATTTTGTCCCAGTTTTTAGAGGCGACTGTGCGTGTGCCAGAGAGGAAATCGTCGTTTTGCGGCATAGCAGAGGTAGGTGCATTGCCACCGCTGTAAGAGCCGCCTTCGCTGCCAACATAGTCGAGGTCGGCGAATTTAGCGTACTGACCAATGAAGCGGAGTTTAACCGTTTCTAGAGCACCGTGACGGTTTTTTGCGATAATAACTTCTGCACGTCCACGGGTTGGTTCGTTTTGTTCATCAACTTCGAGACCGTAGTATTCAGGACGGTAAATAAACATGACCATATCCGCATCTTGTTCGATGGCACCCGATTCACGGAGGTCACTCAACTGTGGTCGTTTACTGCCCCCCGGACGGTTTTCAACCTGACGGCTCAACTGTGAGAGAGCAATAATAGGTACTTCAAGTTCTTTAGCGAGACTTTTTAATCCACGAGAAATTTGACTGATCTCTTGTTCGCGGTTGCCTTTGCCATCGGGACCACCACTCATGAGTTGAAGGTAGTCGATGATGATTAATTCAATTTTCTGGTTCTCTTTTAAGCGGCGCGCCTTGGCACGTAATTCAAAAATAGAGAGCGCAGGCGTATCGTCGATGTAGAGTGGCGCGATGGATAATTTTTTGATCCGTTCGTGCAGTTGCACAAATTCGTGGTTATCGAGATTCCCTTTCAGGAGTTTGTCCTGTGTAATTTCCGTTTCACTGGCAATTAACCGTTTTACCAATTGCAAGCTGCTCATTTCTAAAGAGAAGATGGCAGTTGGTTTATTGAATTCAACCGCTGCGTTACGTGCCATGGATACCACGAAGGCCGTTTTACCCATACCAGGACGAGCAGCAAGAATTAATAAATCAGATTTTTGCCAACCACCGGTGATGCGGTCCATTGCTGTGAATCCACTTGGTACCCCAAGGAGACCATCGGTGTGACTCGCAGCCGTTTCAATTTCATCGATAGCACGTGCAATGAGGGTGCTCATTTTATCGTGCTGTTTACGCACGTTGGAATCGAGGATTTCGAAAATGTTCTTGGTGGTTTCGTCGAGCAGTTCAAACACGTCGGTACTGTCTTCGTAGGCAGTACGAATTGTTTCGGTGCTCAAGCGAATCAATTCGCGTTGAATAAATTTTTGCGCCACAATGCGCGCGTGGAATTCGATATTCGCCGACGACGCAATGCGGTTTGTTAATGCCGATACGTAGTAAGCCCCACCCACAAATTCAAGTTCGCCAGTGCGTTTCAACTCTTGCGTTACCGTAAGAATATCCACTGGTTCAGAGCGGTTAAAAAGCGACACCATGGCCGCGAAAACACGTCCGTTTTGTTCTTTGTAAAAAGCTTGTGGACTCAGGATGTCGATAACGGTGCTCAGCGCTTCGCGCTCCAGGAGCATAGCACCCAGTACCGCCTCTTCCAGGTCTACCGCTTGTGGGGGTAATTTGCCTGTTTCAGAAATGGTAGGCGCAGGGTTGTTGATCCTGCGACGGGTTTTATTGAAATTCTCTTGGTTCATAGACTTGGGGGAGGCAAATGTGCAACTAAATCAGGCTAAAATAAATTTAGCCAATCCCTTTCCTGTTTTATAAAATGTGGATAACTATTCCCACCATGTCGAGTCTTACTGTTTGTGGGTGTTCCACGGGCTTGACCTTGTTCAAAACGTAGTCGCACCAATTTTAAACAACCAACGTGTTATACATTTGTTAATTAGTTAACCCTTGTCATTTTCAGTGACTTAATTTGTAGTGTGGTTTTTTGTTGGGGTAGACCACAAAATTGTTTATATGAAAATAGTATTGATAGACGATAACCATGCTGTGTTAGAGGAAATGCTTGCTGCGGCCGGCCATTACCTTGTTCGAGGGTATGACATGACAGTTGAGGCGTGTAAAAAAGAAATGGTGGATGCCGAGGGATTGGTAGTACGTAGTCGCTTTCCGCTCGATGCGGCCACCTTGGCCCCTTTAACCGCTCTTAAAGTGATTGGGCGTGTTGGTGCCGGCATGGAAAATATTGATTTAACCTATTGCCACTCACGCGCCATTCGAGTTGTAGCTGCTCCCGAAGGCAACCGGGATGCTGTGGGTGAACACGCCTTGGGCATGTTGTTGATGCTGTTGCACCGCTTGCGCATTGCAGATAACGAAGTGCGGAGAGGTACTTGGTTGCGTGCAGAGAATAGGGGCACCGAATTGGGCATGAAAACAGTGGGACTCATTGGCTATGGTCATATGGGCAGTTCGTTTGCCGAAAAATTAACGGGATTTGGTTGCCGTGTGATGGCCTATGACAAGTACAAAACCGGCTTTGGGAATGAATGGGTAGAAGAAGTGAGTCTGGATGTGTTGCAACGCAATGCCGACATTATTTCGTTGCACGTGCCCCTTACCGATGAAACCCGCTACATGGTTAATGCTGCATTTCTTGCACATTGCAAACCAGCAGTGTGGCTGATAAACACAGCCCGTGGCACTTGTTTAAATACAGAAGACGTGGTAAATGCCATGAAGGCGGGTCAAGTGCAAGGCGTGTGTTTAGATGTGCTCGAATACGAAAAGAAATCGTTTGAATCGCTGGACCCTACCACTTTGCCAGAGCCCATGCAATACCTGATACAAAGCGATAAGGCCATTTTAGCGCCACACATTGCAGGTTGGACCCATGAGAGCAATTATAAAATGAGTCAGTTGGTTGCTAATCGCCTCTTGCAGGCAATTGCTTAAAAATCGAGGGTGTAAGTGGGAGAGACAAATGTGTTCGATTTGTGCCCACTTAAATCCACCATAAAGCCGACAAATTTCAGAATCTTATCGTTGTTACTTGCTCTGAATTGTGTGAGGGGAACATAGATGTTTCCCTTGATGTACTTGCCGCGGTAAATGCCACCGCCGGGTTGTAAAATTTTGGTAGCATAACGAATCGTATCGTTTGTTACGAGGTCAAACGTGCCCACGAATTTTCCTGCAGCGGCATCGTAATGGTAGGTTGTAAAAATCAAATTTGGGTCCTGCGTCGACTTGTCGAGGAACAAATCCCCATCGCCATCTTCATAGTTTAAAACCATAACAGCGGTATCGCCATTGGTTGTTTTTTGAAGGTTGGCTAATTCTTTAAATTCCACAATTGGTACCTTTTCAGAGCTCGTGCGTTTCACACAAGCTGAAAACAAGGCGATAGTGAGTATGAATAAAAAGAGACGCATTTAAATTATACACGTTAAATTTACAGAATTAGTCTGTTTAAGCGTGTTAAAATTTGAGAAGGCTATTTTTTCTGTTACAGAGCAAACGTTTGAGTCGTTGGCAGTTGCCCTATTTCAGCATCAGTACGCCCATAATTCGGTATACCGGCAATGGTGCCAAGCGTTAAACACACAAGTAGAAAAGGTGCAGTCGCTTACAGAAATTCCTTTTTTGCCCATTGAATTGTTTAGGCACCATGAAGTTGTGTGCGGACCAATACAGCCCGATACCATCCGTTTTACGAGTAGTTCAACCACATCGCAACAACCCTCCTCGCATTATGTGCTTGCAAAAGAAGTGTACGAAACTTCTTTTTTAAAAACGTTTGAAGCCGTTTATGGTCCAGTCCACGAACGGGTGATACTGGCCCTGCTACCCGGGTATTTGGAGCGCGAAGGCTCGTCGTTGGTTTACATGTTTCAACAACTCATACAGCGCGGTGCTGCCGGCAGTGGCTTTTATTTGCACAATCACGACGAGTTAATTAACGTCTTAAATCAATTGAAGGAAAGCGGTCAAAAAGCCTTACTAATTGGTGTTTCCTATGCGTTGATGGATTTGGCTGAAAAAGGTGTTGAGCCGGGGCCGAACTGTATTGTTATGGAGACCGGAGGAATGAAGGGCAAGCGGAAGGAACTGCTCAAATCAGAACTACATGCTTACTTGAAAGAAAAGTTCAAGGTCAAAGAAATACACAGTGAGTATGGCATGACCGAATTGTTGAGTCAGGCATACAGCACTGGCGACGAGTTGTTTGATGCGCCGCCTTGGATGAAGTTTTTAATTCGTGAGATCGACGATCCCTTTCATTTTAAAACGGATGGACGCACAGGTGGTGTAAACGTGATTGATTTAGCCAATGTAAACAGTTGTTGTTTTATTGCCACCCAAGATTTGGGTCGATTGCACGGTCAACGCCTTGAGCTGATGGGACGTTTTGATGAAAGCGACATACGCGGGTGTAATTTGATGCTAGAAGCGTGAAGTTGGTTAAACACGCCACCCAATCTTGTTGATGATTTGAGTGGTTGAATCACGAAGGATTACTCCCCAACTGGACGACCAGCCAACAATGAAATAACCGCCATTCTAACAGCCACGCCGTTTTCAACCTGATCTAAGATAATCGATTGATGGCTATCAGCCACGTCGCTTGTGATCTCAACACCGCGATTGATGGGGCCTGGGTGCATTACAACAATTTCTTTTGAGAGGCTATTGAGCAGTTGTTTATCAAGACCGTAAAGCATGGAGTATTCGCGTAAGGAAGGGAAGTACTTAATGTCTTGACGTTCCAATTGTATACGGAGCATATTTGCCACATCGCACCATTCGAGGGCTTTGCGCAAATCGGTTTCAACTTCAACCCCTAAGGAGGTGATGTATTTAGGAATTAATGTTTGTGGTCCGCATACCTTCACCAGTGCTCCCATTTTCTGCAGGCAGAAAATATTTGAAATAGCCACGCGTGAGTGGAGGATGTCGCCAACAATCACTACTTTTTTGCCTTTAAGAGAGCCTAGTTTTTCGCGGATAGAGAACGCATCGAGTAAGGCTTGCGTAGGGTGTTCGTGCGCCCCATCACCCGCATTAATTATACGCGCGTTCACTTTTTTAGAGAGGAACACGGCAGCACCCGGGCTTGAGTGGCGCATCACCACCATATCGACCTTCATGGCGAGGATGTTGTTGACGGTATCGATAAGCGTTTCTCCCTTTTTAACCGACGAGCTTGATGCTGAAAAGTTGACTACATCGGCGCTTAGGCGCTTTTGAGCCAATTCAAACGACAGGCGTGTGCGCGTAGAGTTTTCGAAAAAGAGATTGGCGATGGTTAAATCGCGAAGTGCAGGCACTTTTTTTATTGGACGGTTGATGACCCCTTTAAAATACTCGGCAGTATTGAGAATGAGTTCAATGTCATTTTTATTAAGTTGTTTGATTCCTAGAAGGTGGTTGACACTTAGACTGCTCATTCTTTTTTGAAATACGATTTCAAAAACTAAAGATAGGTTTAAAAACTGAGACCGTAATAAACAATTTATAAACCTTTGAGGTACCGTTCGCGTAACACCCTGAGATGATGGGTGCTGTGGCCGCAAATCATGTAACCTAGAGCAAGTACGGTTGTTTTACCAACGGTTGTTTCGCCGCTGCGCAAAAGTTCGTCGTTATTGAGGGATTTAAAAAGAAGGCGGGTCGATTCACGTATGGCGAGTAATTCGTCCATAATATCTTCCACACCTTTGTTTGCCACTTGCGCTGTTGCGGCATAGTGGTTTTCATCGAACGATGGATTGAGTTGTGGGTCGAGCCGTGCAAAGCGCAAGGCACGTACAGCGAGGATGCGTTCGGTATCGGCGATGTGTTGCAGTAATTGTTTAATGGTCCATTTTCCGGCATCGTAGGCATAATCAGCACTGGCCTCAGGGATGCTTGCAATGGTGCTAATCACTAACAGCTTATTTTCTTCAAGTGCTTCTAAAATTGTTTCTGAAGCAACTAATCCAATATAATAGTTGTAGTAATCGGGGTGAGTGCCGGGTTGTGGGCGCATATTTATTTATTTAGCAGGGTGACCTTGTCGGTGCCATCGGTTTCGAACCATTCTACTCGCACATTTTGAGAGGCGATAGAGTCGATTGAAATTCCAATGTACTTGGCTTGAATAGGAACGTGTCGTTGAAAGCGGCGGTCGACGAGAACCAATAATTCAACATCTTTTGGGCGACCAAATGCCAGCAGGGCATCGAGGCCAGCGCGAATAGTTCGTCCAGTGTACAAAACGTCATCAACAATAATCACGTTTTTATCTTCGATAATAAAGTCGATGTTGGTTTGATTCGGTGTAAGGCCTTTGCGACGAAAGTCGTCACGAAAAAAAGTGATGTCTAATTCTCCGCAAGGGATGTTTTTCTTTTTCAGAATGCGCATCAATTCTTTTTGAATGCGCTTGGCGAGATAGATGCCACGCGGTTGCAGACCAATAATAACGCTTTGCGAGAAGTCGTTGTGCACTTCAATTAGTTGATGACACAACCGTTTGATGGTGACTTCAAATTTTTCATCCTGTAACAGTATGCGAGGTTTGATGGCCATACGTAAAACTATAAAGTTAGAGCATTTCTAAATACAGCGCAACAGAATTAATTGGGCTAGTATCAAATTTAAGGTTGATATTAACTTGCCTTAATCAATGATTATTCTCGGTTCTTGCTATCCATAAAAATGGTCACAGGTCCATCGTTAACCAACGCCACTTGCATGTCGGCACCAAATTGCCCCGTTAACACCGGTTTTGCCATCAACGTGCCCAACAATTGCACAAAGTGTTGGTAAAGAGGAATGGCCTGTTCAGGACGAGCCGCCTTGATAAAGGAAGGCCGATTGCCTTTTTTGGTAGCTGCGTGTAGGGTGAACTGACTCACGACCAATGCCTGGCCGTTGATTTGCTGCACATCTAAATTCATTTTGCCTTCAGCATCGCTAAAAATGCGCATGGCAACCAATTTAGTGGCGAGCCACTCGGCATCTTCGGTGGAATCGTGTTCTTCAATGCCCAACAAAATCAGTAATCCCTGTTCAATCGCTGCCACTTTTTCAGCGTGGATTGATACAGACGCCTCGCTAACCCGTTGAACAACCACCCGCATTATTTTTGTTTGAATTTATTGATGGCATTAACTGTAAAATCGCTGAGTACAAGGGTGCCGCTCATGCCTGCCCGTGCAAGCAAGAGATTGTCCCAATGCGCCGTTCCTTCCCACATAATACCTTTCAACATTTGCATCGCTTCAGGGTTGCTAGCAGCCAATTTTGCAGCCAAGGCATCAATTGCAGCATCCATTTCCTCTGCGGTTTCAAATACATCGGCATAGAGACCCTTTTCGCGCGCCCAATGAGCCGATTGCCATTCGGTAGCGTTTATGGTTAATTGAGAAAAAGCGGAAGTGCCAACTTTTCGTTCAACAGCAGGACCAACAACAAAGGGGCCGATACCAACGGCTAGTTCAGACAATTTCACAGCAGCAGAACTCACAGCAAACGTGTAGTCAGCCGCAGAAGCAATACCCACACC
>JACCDW011163888.1_pt1 | contig 12701 bp, 14 predicted proteins | sample 7449781 | NCBI WGS metagenome assembly JACCDW01 (sample SAMN15323449, study PRJNA562643) | freshwater metagenome | isolation source: river surface water | place: USA:Blue River Watershed | collected 2017-08-18
AGGCCCATGTCTCAGTCCCATTCCAATCCGCCACGTCGCCAGACGTATGCAAATGCAACGAATACCGTTGCAATAAAGATTCCCATCTCAACTAAACCAAATAGACCGAGCTGATCAAAAGTTACGGCCCATGGATAGAGGAAAACAATTTCAATATCGAAGACGATAAACAACATTGCGGTGAGGAAGTACTTCACCGGGAAACGTCCGCCTTCAAGAGCTTGTGGCGAAGGTTCAATTCCGCACTCATATGCCTCTTGCTTTGCTCTGTTATAACGAGCAGGACCTGTTACTGCTGCAATGCCGACCGAGAATGCGGCAAAGCCAAATCCGATGGCGAAGAGGATGATGATGGGCAAATATGGATTAGCGCTCACGGGGCGTTAGTCTAGGTGCAACTGAGAGTAGAGGTTATCCCTACGCTTTTACCGCCATGTGAACTGCGTCAAAACTAGGGTTTTTCAGCTGTGTGAACTGCGACAATTCCACCCGTCAGGTTCTTGACCCCTACCGCCGACCAACCTGATTTCTCAATAATTGCAGCGAGCGCAGCTTGATCCGGCCATGCCTTGATTGACTCCGCAAGGTAGATATAGGCATCTGGATTTGAAGAGGTCTTCTTGGCAATCCATGGGAGGGCGCCCATAAGGTAATTGGTATAAATAGTGCGAAACGGGCGCCATGTAGGGGCTGAGAATTCAACAATCACGAGGCGGCCGCCTGGGCGGACTACTCGAAGGGCCTCCGCGAGCGCCTTTTCAGTCGCCTGGGTATTTCGCAGGCCAAAGGAGATTGTGTAGAGATCGAATGAGTTATCCCCAAAGGGCAGGGCAAGGGCATCTGCCCATTGAAAATTGAGGTAGGGGCGCTGGCGACGACCAGCATCGAGCATTCCATGAGAGAAATCTGCAGAAGTGACCTCAGCCCCTGCCTTAGCAAGCGGTTCCGAGGAGGCGCCTGGGCCAGCTGCCATATCGAGAATCTTCATCCCAGCCTGAGGGGCGATGATTCGAGTGACTTGCTTGCGCCAGCGCTTAGTCTGGCCAAGACTCAAAAGATCGTTTACGAGGTCATAGCGTTTTGCCACGCCATCAAACATCGCGGCAACTTCCTGCGGATCCTTATTCAACTGCGCTCGAAAGCCTCGACCTTCTCGGCCAGAGGAGTTGGATGCGCGCGACATGTGGGTAGTCTCTCGCAAAGGTAGGCTTGGCCACAACTTATAAGTTACGTCATTCGCTTTTCACTGAGGGAGCTTTCAATGTCTACAACGGCAACACTTCGGGCAGCTGTCGCACCTCGCAGCACAGCGCTCACACATGCCCTCTTTATCGTCGGCGGCGTTGGCTTTATCTCGGCGATGGCTCAGGTATCGGTGCCGGTTCCTGGCTCTCCAGTACCTGTAACAGGCCAGACACTTGCAGCGCTTTTGGTTGGAACAACATATGGCGCTCGCTTAGCCGTCTCTACATTTGCAACCTACCTCATCGCTGGAATTGCTGGCGCGCCAATATTTGCTCCATCTGCAACATCGCCAAACCACGGTATTGATCGCCTGATGAGCGCTACCGGCGGATACTTGATTGGAATGTTGGTCGCTTCGCTTGTTCTCGGATATCTCGCAGATCGCAAAGCGGATCAAAAATTTGCGACATCTTTTCCTGCGCTCTTTTTAGGCGAGGTAATCATCTTTGGAATTGGGCTTACCTGGTTGCAGAAAACACTTGATCTTTCATGGTCTGCAACTCTCGCTGCCGGATTCACACCATTTATCTTTGGTGAAATATTAAAGATCGCGATAGTAGGAACAACGCTGCCGCTGATTTGGCGCAAAATTTCAACAACACTGAAGCAATAATTTATGCCTTCACTTATTCCAGTTACTACCAACCGCATCGGCCCTCATCTGCCGCTGCTACAGCTTCTACCAAATGACTCGCAATATTCCTGGGTCAGAGGTGGAGATGGAATTGTTGGTTGGGGCGAATACGCCTCCATTAAGGTTTCAGGAAGAGATCGTTTTGATCAAGTACGCACCTGGTGGCATCAACAACTAGAGACATTCTCGGTTTCGAATGCTGTCCACGGAAGTGGAACAGGCCCGGTCCTCTTTACATCATTTAGTTTTGATCGAAATGAAGAATCAATAGCTGTTATCCCAAAGGTTATCGTTGGAAAGAAAGGCGATAACTCATGGATTACCTGGATTGGCGAAGGCCCACAACCCGCGCTCTCAGATTCTGCGCCAAACTTTACAAATCAGAACTTTGAATGGAAGCAAGGCACTCTCACTGAATCACAATGGGAGAGTCGCGTTGCGCAAGCGATTGCGCGAATTGATAAAGCTGAGATAGATAAAGTTGTACTTGCTCGAGACCTAATTGCATCAACAGAGAGTGCAATTGATGCCCGACCTATTCTCAATAAGTTATCCGAGAACTATCCAGCTACCTGGGTTTTTTCGGTCGATGGGCTTATCGGTGCTACTCCAGAACTTTTGTTACGACTTTCTCGCGGAATGGTTACATCTCGAGTGCTGGCCGGAACAATTCCAAAGACTGGCGATGATGCTCGCGATCTGGCACTCTCTGGTTCTCTTGCCCGCTCATCAAAAGATTTAGAAGAACATGAGTACGCGGTCAGATCCGTTGCCGATGCGCTAGAACCTTTCTGTTCTTCAACGAACGTTCCAGAAGCGCCCTTCGTTCTTCACTTAGCAAATGTCATGCACCTTGCAACCGATGTAACTGGTGCACTTCTTGAATCGAAACACCATGTTGATGCCTTTGCTCTTCTCACATCACTACATCCATCTGCTGCTGTTTGTGGAACTCCACGTAACTTAGCCTTTGACGTTATCGATGAGATTGAAGGAATGAATCGTGGCCGTTACGCCGGACCGGTTGGATGGATTGATGCTAGAGGCGATGGCGAACTCGGTATTGCACTTCGCTCTGGCCAGGTGACAGGTAACGAAATCAGAATCTTTGCTGGCTGCGGAATCGTTGCGGGATCAGACCCAGCAGTTGAGTTGGCCGAAAGTAATGCAAAATTTAGCGCGATGAAATCAGCGCTCTAAAGCGAAGTAACAGATTCGTAGATAGCCTTGAGGTTATCTGCGTTGCTCTCACGATCTGGCACCTTAATGAGAACTAGCGATAAACCCGATACTGGCTTAGCCAATTCGGCCTTTAGCTCTGCCTGATTTTCAACCTGTGATACCGGAAGACCAAAGGCAGCAGCAATCTTCATTATATCTAAGTTATGTGGAGTTCCAAAAATCTCTTCAAAGCCTGCGACTCCACGATGGTTCAAAGTCGAGAAGATGCCACCACCATTGTTATCAACAACAAAAATCTTCAGGTTAAATTTCTCGTCATGAATCAGTCCTGTGATGTCGTGGAGAAAACTAAGGTCTCCGAGAACAGCAATAGTAGATGTGCGATGTGTAGCAATACCGAGTGCGGTCGAGATATTGCCATCAATTCCAGCTAACCCTCTATTGGCAAAAGTTTCAACACCTCCACGAGTGGCTGCAAATCCTTCAATATCTCGTATAGGTCGAGAAGATGAGATGTAGAGCGAAGTACCTGCGGGAATCGCAGCACCGATTTCACGTGCAACCAATGCCTCTGACCATTGCGAAAGGTCACTGACTTTCTTCACCGTGCGGCTCGAATACTTCTTCCAACGTTCTAGATACTCATCATCAATCTGTGGAGCTTCGATATCAGGAAGGGCAGTGAACTTCTGATCCGCTGCGCGATCGCTATCAACTGTAAGAGTCCGAGGATCAATCACGATAATTTTTCGTGCCATCGAAATCATTCGATTGATTGAACGCGAGAGAGTGGTGCGACCAATAACCACCACGGTATCTGGCACTAAATCATCAGAGATTGTCTGTGAGGTTAAGAAGAGGCTGGCATGCGAAAGAGCGCTTGGGAACGAGAGAGGATCTTCAACTATTAATGGCCAACCAAGTTGGGTAGCAAAATCTTCTACCTCAGCCACCGTGAAACCTGCACGATCATGCCCGATGACTAAAACTCCACGAGTGGACTTGGTGTAAAAGGTACCGGCAGATTTACGGTTGAAGTCCTTCGGTTCCTTTACTTTTATATCCGATAGCCATCCACTATCTCCATCTGAATTAAGTGGCTCAGAGAATTGGATATTGAGATGTACCGGACCAGACTTTAGAGAGTTCAATGGAAGCTCCATTGGGTAGGCAGCACCTGATACATCTGCGAAGTAGCGGACCGCTTTACCAAAAATGCGAGCCTGTTCGGTTGTCTGATTAGCACCGGTCTTTCGTAATTCAGCTGGGCGATCGGCAGTAATTACTAAGAGCGGCAGGTTGGAGTGGGAGGCTTCTAAAACTGCTGGATGGTAATTAGCAACTGCAGTTCCTGAGGTGCACACAATCGGTACCGGTCTATTGGTGGCTTTAGTGATTCCAAGTGCAAAGAAAGCTGCAGTGCGCTCATCGATACGAGTATGGAGAGTAATTAATTTTTGAGCAGCTGCTTCATAGAAAGCTATTGTGAGTGGCGCATTTCGAGAGCCTGGTGAAATAACGACATCAGAGATACCAGCTTCAAGTATCTGTCGAACAATTGTGCGCGCGAGTGTTGTTGATGTATTCATTACAAACCCAGAATCTCAGCACATCGCATGGCTCGATTCTTCCACCATTCATAGCGCTCTGGCGCCATATCCAACCCATCTAGATTGACTTCTAAATCACTTATCACCATAGATCCATCACGAATTGGAATATTTCCAACATCCTGGGCAACGAGTGAGCCGGTAGCTAGGCCACAATCAAATTGAAGGTTTTCGATAGCGGCAGCCAGTTCTAGTCCGTATCTAATACCAACCGAACTCTCGAGTGCACTTGAGACAACTATTGGCAACTTATGATGCTCAGCAATAGATAGAGATCGTGTGATTCCGCCGAGTGGTTGAACCTTGAGCATCACAATATCTGCCGCTCCCGCGAGATCTACTGAATATGGATCTTCTGCTTTGCGGATTACCTCATCAACTGCAATCCGCAGTGGAATGCGAATCTTCGCTTTTAGTTCTCTTAGTTCATCGAGCGTTGCACATGGTTGTTCAACGTATTCGAAAGGCCCCACATTTTCGTAGAATGCATAGAGATTGGTGAGAGCTTGCTCTACGCTCCAAAGTCCGTTGACATCAATTCGAATATTTATCTTTCGCCCAAGCGAACGAATCCTTGCCAAACGCACAATATCTTCGCTGAGATTCTCTCCCACCTTAACTTTGTATGTCTTTACACCGTTATATGAGGCGACTAATTCATCAACGACCTCTTTATCATTGGTTGCCGGAATAGTGCCATTGACTGAGATTGACTCTCGATATCGCTTTGGTCGCGGTGAGGTTGCTGCCTCTACCGCCGAAGCCAGCCACTGAGAAGATTCAAGATCGCCATATTCAAGAAACGGTGAAAATTCTCCCCAACCATATTCGCCACGAAATAACGCAACCTCTCTGTGGGTGACTCCGCGAAAATTTGTTTTCATCGGCAGCGCCACTACGCGCATAGTTGAGAGGAGTTCTTCAAACATAAGTTGGAGCGACCGCTTATGGTCTGCGGGGAAACTTTCCGAAGTCTGGTTTGCGCTTCTCCTTATAGGCATCGCGCCCCTCTTGTCCTTCTTCACTTAGGTAGAAGAGCAGCGTTGCATCGCCAGCGAGTTGCTGAATACCAGCCATACCATCATCTGCTGCATTCATACTCGCCTTAAGGAGACGTAACGCCATTGGACTGTTCTGCAACATCTCACGACACCATGAGACAGTTTCTGCTTCAAGTTCTACGAGTGGAACAACGGTATTTACAAGTCCCATATCGAGCGCCTCTTGTGCATCGTATTGACGCGTCATAAACCAAATCTCACGCGCCTTTTTCTGTCCAACATTTCGCGCAAGTAAACCTGAACCATAACCGCCATCAAATGAACCCACCATCGGACCAGTCTGTCCAAATTTTGCATTATCTGCAGCGATAGAGAGATCGCAGACAACGTGCAGTACATGTCCACCACCAATTGCCCAACCTGCAATCATTGCTACAACAGGTTTAGGTGTTCGGCGAATCTGTACTTGAAGATCAAGAACATTGAGGCGACCCATTCCTTGCTGACCGACTGCATCATCCCCTATGTAGCCGTCATCTCCGCGGACGCTGATATCTCCACCTGAGCAGAAAGCTTCGCTTCCTTCACCAGTGAAGATGATGACTCCAACTTCAGTGTTATCGCGGGCTAAATCAAATGCCTCTTTTAATTCGATAATCGTCTGGGGGCGGAATGCATTGCGGACCTCTGGGCGATTGATAGTAATTTTTGCCATTCCATCGGCGGCTTCATACTTAATATCGGTGAAGTGCTCCCCGCCACGCGCGGTCTTCCACGCTGGGATGGTTCGGTCACCAAAATCACGCTTAATCGGCTTGCTCACGATTCCTCCATTGTTGATTACGGGCGATAGCCTACGCGGGCAATGGAGCAAAGGTCATACCAAAGAGAAGTTCGCATCGTAGATCCCGCGTGGAGCCTCGGCGAATTAATGGCTCGTATCGCAAAGGCCCTGGTTTCTGATGGCCCCGCACTGGCGCTTACAGATATCAAGGCTGCTGAGGTCTCATCAAAGACTGCTTTGATTGTCAGAACGACTGGCAGTTCAGGTGTCGCAAAAGATGTTCACCTCTCTGCATCAGCACTTCTTACCTCCGCTCGTGCATCAAATAAATTTCTCGCTGCAGAATATGGAGCAACCTGGTCGCTCTTACTTCCGCTGAACCATATTGCCGGTATCAACGTTCTGATTCGTTCTCTCGAGCTCGGCACAACTCCAACAAACTTAATTGGGCATGAAGGTAAATATCCAAAAGTTGATTTCACTGCAATTGTTCCTACCCAGCTATATCGAGCACTTAATGGTGATGAAAATCTTTTGCAACATCTGAAATCAGCTAAAGCTGTTCTCGTTGGTGGCGCCGCACTGACACATCAGCTTCGCGCCGAGGCAGTTGCTCAGGGAATTAATGTTATTGAGACATATGGATCCACTGAATCATCTGGCGGTTGTGTCTATGACGGCCAACCTCTCGATGGTGTTGAGGTTGCCATAGGCGATGAAGGTCGAATTGCGCTAAGAGGTAAAGTCTTGGCTCATGATTTAGTCGATAGCGATGGATGGTTCTTTACATCAGATGCCGGTCGTCTCGAAGATGGAAAGTTAATCGTTGAAGGCAGAATTGATGAGATTGTCATCACGGGTGGAGAGAACGTTTCTCTTACTGCGATAGAGCGAGTTATCTCGCAGACTTTTCCAACTATTCAATGTGCAGCATTTGCACTTGCTCATCCAGAGTGGGGAGAAGCAATTCACCTAGCGGTTATTGAAGGTGAAGATTTCAGCGAGAATGAAATTCAGGAGGTTCTGGCTGCTGAAATCGGTGTCGCTGCGAAGGTGAAGGGATTCCATTATCTAAAGGAATTTCCACTCAAAGGTATCGGTAAAATTGACCGAACAGCGTTAGGTGGGTTGGTAAGTGAATAAGTGGATCATCGGTGCTCGACTAAAAACTCTCTCTGCTGCTATTGCGCCAGTTATTGTCGCAACTGCTCTTGCTGGAAACAACGCCGCACTAGGACCCGCATTACTCGCACTAATTGTTAGCCTCTCTCTACAAGTTGGCGTGAACTATGCAAACGATTATTCAGATGGAATTCGCGGTACAGATAACAACCGTGTTGGCCCTACTCGAATCACCGCATCTGGATTGGCAACACCACATGCTGTGAAGAGCGCTGCATTTATTTCCTTTGCGGTTGGAGCAGTTGCTGGATTAACTCTGGCAGCCATGACAAGTTGGTGGTTGATACTCGTTGGGACGCTAGCAATTCTTGCCGCGTGGGGATACACCGGAGGAAAGCATCCATACGGTTATTTAGGGCTTGGTGAATTATTTGTATTCATCTTCTTTGGCGTAGTAGCCACCGTCGGATCTTTCTATGTTCAAACAGAACAGTTAACGCTCGATGCCTTATTAGCATCCATCCCAATGGGAAGCTTCTCTTGTGCGATTCTCGCCATCAATAATATTCGAGATCGAGCCCTTGATGAACCGGCAGGGAAGCGAACCCTCGCTGTCCGTTTTGGTGATCACAAGTCACGCATTATCTTTGCGGCGCTAATTTCACTTGGTTACATCGCAGTCGCGATGATGGGAGAACCGTGGCTGATACTCACTTTGCTTTCGGCTCCGATGGCGCTCTCACTAGTCCGTGGCATCTTTGGCGGAGCAGAGGGAGCCGAGTTGATTCCTTACCTAGCAAAGACCGGCAAGCTCCAACTTCAATTCTCCATACTTTTTAGTATCGCACTAGTATTAAGCCATGGTTAAGTTTCAAGGTCTCTTCTTAGTAATCTCGCTTGCACTCACACTCTTTGCTTTTGTTGAATGTGCAATGCGTGAGGATATTCAAATTAAGAAGCTTCCAAAGTGGGGTTGGTTGCTCTTGATTGCATTACTGACTCCATTTGGAGCAATTGCTTACTTAATTGCAGGCCGTAACGGAAGCCGTCAACCGCGTCTCAAGCGACCAAAGCCACGCATTCTGCCGCCAGATGACGACCCAGATTTTCTCGGTAAGCTCTAAATACTTTAATCAAGTCCAGAGTAAGTGTGCTTACCTGTCCCCCATACATTCACATACACATAGTTAAATAAGAATGTAGATCCTGCAAATATGCAGAGCCATGCCGCTCTGCGTCCACGCCAACCCACTGTTACGCGTGCATGCAAGTAAGCGGCATAAGCAACCCAGGTAATAAATGCCCATGTCTCTTTAGGATCCCAGCCCCAGTAACGACCCCAGGCGCTCTCGGCCCAAATTGCCCCTGCAATTACCGAGAAAGTCCATAGTGGAAATACGAATGCAATAAGGCGGTAGGAAAGTTGATCAAGAGTTTCTAGCGAAGGAATGCGTAATGCCCAGAGAGGACGAGCACCCATCTCTTCATAACGCTCGAGGTAGAGATATGCGCCAGCAATGATGTTTGCCAGCAAGAAAATACCACCACAAATAATTGCGGTCGATACATGAATGATGAGCCACGGAGATTTAAGTGCAGGAACCAACGGTGCGCTATCACGATAAAGCAGAGTGATTGCTGTGCCAAGTGCGAGCAGAATTCCAAAAGATATAAAGAGTCCTAGCCAACGTAAGTCGTATTTACGAAGTGCCGCTAAATAAGCAGCAGAGAATGCGAAAGAACCGGTGATGGAGAATTCATACATATTCCCCCAAGGCGCATGGCCGTTTGCGATTCCGCGAGAAATGATTCCAGCAAGCAAGAGAATTGTTCCCAGGGCTAAGAAAGCAGTTGCTAATCGAGCAGCTTTTTCGGTTCGTGAGTAATCGAGTGTCTTACTTTTTACTATTTCTGAACCAACTTCAACGCTCTGTGGGGCGCGCACTGCCCACGCTGTCTCAAAGGCATGAGCGAGGAAAGATAATGTGTAGAGCGCCATCGCTGAATAGATAAAGTTATTTGAGGCATAAGCCCATGTTGTATTCATCGCTTTACTTCACACTTTCTACTAATCGAGCAATTTCATCTTCTAGCCCAGGAGCATTGTTCTTGGCTAGCCCTGCAACTTCAACTTGAGAACCATTGACACGTACCCAGATGCGACGACGGCGTCCGTAGAGAGATGTTAAGAGGCCGAGAATTGCAAAGACACCACCAAATAGAGCAAAGCCTTTTCCTCTATCTTCTACAAATTGGAGATTAATCCAAGGGACAACACCTTCCAAGGTGATAGTTCCGCCTGGATAGGTAAAACTCTCGCCTATTTTCAAAGCACCTAGACCTAAATTCCTCATCTTCGATGTGTCGATGCGGTAGACCGACTGTGGAATGCCTGAGTTAAGTCCAAGGTCACCACTCCATACTGAGAAGAGCAATCGTGGATCAAGTAGTTGTGGGTAGATTGAAATACCACCATCATCGGCGCTTCGAGAATAGGTTGGCAAGAAAGATGCAACAAAACCAACCTCTGGATTCGCATCAGGAACCTTAATTGATCCAATCGAACGAAGATTTCCATCTTGTGGCAAAAAGGTAACTGGACCCTGGAAAGCTACATTTCCTTGAGAATCCCTTACGGTAACAATTGGTGAATAACCATTTGCCTGAAGATAGACACGAGTACTTCCAAATGTAAGTGGTGAATTAACCTTAATCGTCTCTTTCTTGGTTTCACCATCGATAGTTGTTGTGACATTTGCTGTGTAATCAAGTGGTGCGCTTGTCTTTGGGTTGTATTGAGCAATGAACTTATCGACTCTAATTGTAAATTGAGGAAGTTCTGATTCTTGAGACAACTTTCCTAGGGCGAGAGTGTCATAACTTGTAGGTACATTTACAAAGCGCTCCCCCACATTAACAATTGCTTCGCCTCGAAGCCCGTAGAGCGATCCAAAGCTCACTCCAATCAATATAAAGATAAGAGAGAGGTGGAAAAGTAGGTTGCCAGTCTCGCGCAAATAACCTTTCTCAGCCGAAATCGATCCAGATTCTTCGCGAATTCGAAATCTGTTCTTTTTGAACCAAGAACGGGCCTGGTCGAGATTATCTGTGCCACCTTCAAAACTTGAGTAAAACTCCATTCGATTGAGATTACGAGGAGTCAAAGGTGGAAGTGCGCGCATTGCATTGAAATGTTCAAGAGTTCTTGGAAGCACACATCCAATTAGCGAGATGAACAGCAAGATATAAATAGCGCTAAACCAGGGAGAGCTATAAACATCAAAGAGTGAGAAGCGTTCGTACCAGATTGAGAGCTCAGGTTTTGCTTGAAGAAAATCTCGAACAGCTATTGGGTTACTCGTCCTCTGTGGGATAAGCGAGCCTGGAATCGAAGCCACTGCGAGCAGCATTAAGAGAATCAGCGCTGTTCGCATGCTTGTTAGCTGGCGCCAAGCAAAGCGGAGTAGGCCAATTAAACCTAATTCTGGGATATCTATTTTTTCGTTCATTAAATCACCGGTGCAAACTCGGAAATAAGAGATCTGAGATTGATCATTACATCTGCCCAAAGTCCTGTGACCTGCATGAGGCCAATTAGAATAAGAAGAACGCCACCAGCTTTGCTAATGAGAGATCCTCGCTTTACAAAGAATAAACGTAGAGCTTTGCTTCGATCTAAAAATACTCCAGAGAGAATGAATGGGATTCCTAGACCTAGGCTGTATCCAATCGAAAGAATTGCACCACGTGTTGCACTTGATTCAGTGAAGGCAAGAGTCTGGACTGTGGCGAGTGCGGGTCCGATGCAAGGAGTCCATCCAATTCCAAACATGATCCCCAAGAGTGGTGCGCCAACTATTCCACCGGTGGTTGAGATCTTTGGTTTCAGCGATGGTGCAAATGGGAAGAGACCTAGAAATATTCCACCCATAGCAATTGTGAATAGTCCCAAGACAAATGTAATTGTCTCTTCATGTGTGGCAATAACGCTGCCTAGACCACCAAATGCGAGACCGTATGAAGCGAAGAGCAGAGTAAAACCAAAGACAAAGAGTAGTGAGCCTAGAAATACTTTGCCGCGAGTAGCTGAAAAGCCCGTTGCATATGCAACATATCCAGGCACCAACGGTAGGACGCAAGGCGAAAGGAATGAGATAAGCCCAACCACGATTGCAATCGGCAGTGCAGCAAGGAGCGTTCCGCTTGTTAATTGATCTAATACAAAGCTCGTCACTCTGATTCGACCTTATCAATAAGTTCTGAGAGAGATGCAATAGTCACAATGCCAGAGATTCTTCCAGCGATGCGTCCTTTGTTATCGAGCAGAAGAGTCGTAGGAATAGCATTTGCTGGCAATGATTTACTGAATCCAATTAAGACTGAATCATCAATCAGGGTTGGATATGGACTCTTATTCTTTCGAACAAATGCCTCTGCATTAACCGGATTGTCTCGAGTTAAAATTCCTACAAAGTTAACCTCTGGATACTTTTCTGTGAGCGCTGCAAGAACTGGCTCTTCGGCTCTGCACGGAGAGCACCATGAAGCCCAAACATTAATTACTGCATATTCATCTTGGGGTAATCGGTAATTTGAACCGAGAAGAGTCATTCCAGAAACTAGTGGAGCTTTTATGCGATCTGCTGGCTTGATGTACGTTGTTGCGCCATTGCCGGCAACAAAACTTTCTTGCGGAGCAGATGCTTGATTGCCCCCACACCCTGAGAGAAGCGCGAGTGCAGTTAATGCAACCACTAACTTCTTCATCATCGAACCGATTATTTCTTTGGCAGTAAGTGAGCGGCGGGCTCGGAGTAAGAGGTGCCAGTGATTAAGCCTTCATCATCAAAGTGAACGCTGGTAACAGATGCCAGGGTGCACTCTCGTTTACGTGGATCGTGTAGTAAGCGGCGACCTTCTATAGCACTTCGCAGAATCCAGATTGGAAGTTGATGGGAGACAACGATGGCATCTTTATCCCCCGCTGCCTTCTTTGCATCAAAGATTGCTGCAAGCATGCGACTAATTTGCTCTTCGTACGGCTCGCCCCACGATGGCTTCCACGGGTTATAGAGATGTCTCCATGCAGTTGGGTTGCGGAGTACTCCATCACCGATTCCAAA
>JACCDW011798338.1_pt1 | contig 12701 bp, 19 predicted proteins | sample 7449781 | NCBI WGS metagenome assembly JACCDW01 (sample SAMN15323449, study PRJNA562643) | freshwater metagenome | isolation source: river surface water | place: USA:Blue River Watershed | collected 2017-08-18
CCATCACACTATCACGCATTTATACAGCCAGTAGAAGATTTTGAAGAAAAGGGATCTTTTATATTAATGGGCATGGTAAAAAGTATTAAGCGTGGAACTGGTTGGTCAAGAGTAGAAATATTAGATAAGACTGGTTCTGTTGGTATTTTCGATGAAGAGCAAACATCTATTGAGCCAGGAAGAACATATATATTATTAGCAAATGATAACAGAATTGTTTCTGCTACACCAGTTGATGAAATTAAAAATTCAAACAGTGGACTAATTAAGTTTCTTAATTATAGAATGTTGCCATACAAAGATGAAGAGATGTTTGTGGTATCATTTAAACCTAGGGTAACAAAGGCTGGTAAAAAGATGGCATCGCTAACGTTAGCAGATACAGCAAGAGACTTACATTCTGTAACTGTTTTTCCCACTGCCTTTGCAAAAGCATATATGAAAATAGAAGAAGGAAATGCATACAAGTTTTCTTTTGGCAAAACAAAAGATGGTACAGTAATATTGGAGGATATAAATGTTTGATGATTTGGCAGAGCAGTTGCATTCTGTAGCAGTTGAAAAGGGATTTTGGCCAGAAGAGGTTGATGATATTTTTATTGCAAAGCAATGTATGATGATTGTTTCTGAAGTAACAGAAGTTATGGAGGCAATTAGAAAAGATAAAGGTGAAGAAGAAATATCTAAAGAGATGGCAGATATTTTAATTAGAACTTTAGATCTTTATGCAGGTCTTGTTGAGTCTGGATATACAAAGATTTCATTAGATCATGCAATGAATGAAAAATCACAATTTAACAAACTTAGACCAGAGAAACATGGAGTAAAATTCTAATGACAATGAGCGTAGAAGAAGTTTTAGCACAATTAGATCCAAAATTAAGAAAAAGACTTGGTACTGGCGAAGGGGTTACCTTTGAGTACCAACCAACACCAAGTTATGGATTGAATCGTGCATTGGGCGGAGGACTGCCATATGGTCGTCAGGTATTAATTTGGGGAAGCAAATCTTCTGCAAAATCTTCTATGTGTCTTCAAATGATAGCAATGGCACAAAAAGAAGGAAAGGTTTGTGCATGGATTGATTCTGAAATGTCTTATTCAGAGGATTGGGCCAAACAACTTGGGGTAGATCCAACTAAATTGATTTATTCACAAGCAAGAACTATCAGTGATATGGTTGATGTTGGTGTTGGATTAATGAATGCTGGTGTAGATTTAATTGTTGTAGACTCAATTACATCTATGTTGCCTGCAATATATTTTGAAAAAGATACAGACGAGATGAAGGCTTTGGAAAATACAAAGCAGATAGGAGCAGAATCTCGTGATTTTAGTAACGCTTGGAAAATGCTTAACTATGCCAATAACAAAGTTAAGCCAACTCTTTTGGTTCTTATTAGCCAAAGTCGCAACAATATTAACGCTATGTATACTAGCCAGCAACCTTCTGGTGGTCAGGCTACTAAGTTCTATTCATCTTGCGTTATCAAGTTATTTTCCTCTGAGTCCGACAATCAGGCTATCAAGGATAAGATTCAAGTTGGCGATAAACTTATTGAAGAGAAGGTTGGTAGAAAAGTTCGTTGGGAATTACAATTCTCTAAAACATCACCAGCATTCCAATCTGGGGAATATGATTTTTACTTCCGTGGAGAGAACATTGGTCTTGACTCTATCGGCGATCTTGTGGACACTGCTGAGATGATGGGTATAGTTGAAAGAACTGGTGCTTGGTATCTTCTTCCAGACGGAAATAAAGTTCAAGGCAGAGATGCATTTGTTAATAAAGTAAAGGAAGATCTAGAGTTACAGAAAATGCTCAAAGATAAAGTTAATGGATAGTTATACCGTATATTATGGCAAATGGATTTGTCATACATGTAAAACAGAAGTAAAGTCATTAAGGTTATATGCAGATAAAATGTTATTAACGTGGATGTGTCCAGAAAAACATTTGAGTCAGGTATCACTTGCAAAAAGAAAGAAACGGGATTATGACGGAGAAGAGTGAAAGCAAACGTATAAATGCTAAACAACACAAAAACTCTGGAAGAAATACCAAAAAAGGTGACGCCACATGGAAAAACTTTACGGTTGACTTCAAAGAATATCCTAAAGGTATCACTATAAATAAAGACATCTGGGCAAAAGCAGTAACAGATGCTATTAAAAATGGGAATGATCCAGCAATTTTTCTCATACTTGGTGAAGGAAATGCTAAAACAAGATTGGCAGTAATAGAAGTAGATTTATTAGAACAATTAGTAGAAGGAGAGTAGCATGGAACAACAAACAACAATTGATATGGTAAACGGTCTGTCTGAAATAGCAGATTATATGCAAGATGAAGAACTAACAACTGCACTTACTTTTATAGCAAAGGTAATTATTAAGCCAGATATTCCATTAAATGTTGTAACAGTAGAAATAGTAAGGTTGCAGGCTATTGCTGCAAAAATGTCATTTAGGGCTACCTGGATGGCTAATGTTGATAAAACAGATAGAGCCAAGAAAAACATATACTTTACCGCAGCCGAATCAATCAATAATTTGGTATCAGCATTAAAGTATATAACCAGATAATCTGCTATACTTAATATAATAGAAAAGAGCACGAATGACAAAAAATTTATTAAAGCAAGTTATGATAAAAAAAGAAGAGCCTAACAAGGTTGCAGAAATTATAGACACCAAGGCCCTTATTGAAAAAATACAATCTGGATATATTGTTAATCGTGTATCTAAGCATACTCAAAAGAAAACTTTTGCACCTTCTACAATTGCATATGGACATGGAGAATGTCCACGCTATTGGTACTTAGCATTTGATGGTCAAACTTTTGAAGATAACGCAGATGCTTATGGCGCAGCCAATATGACAAGTGGAACAATGTCTCACGACAGAATTCAAGATGCTATGATGGCAAGTGGCATTGCAGTAGAGTATGTTAATGACAAAGGTGAAAAAACTACTGAGTTTAAAATAGTAAATCAGGATCCACCAATTTTTGGCTATGGCGATGGAATGATAAATTGGAATGAAGAAGAAATTGTTGTAGAAATTAAAACAATGCCAAACGAAGGATTTGAGTATAGAAAGACACACAATAAACCAAAAACTGGACATTTAATTCAGTTATTGATTTATATGAAAATTTTAAAAAAGTCTAAAGGCGTTTTAATTTATGAAAATAAAAATAATCATGAATTATTAGTTTTGCCAATAGAAGTAAACGATCATTACCGTCGGTGGGTAGACCAGGCATTTGATTGGATGAGGTCAGTACGAAAGGCTTGGGTCGATAGAACGTTACCACAAAAAAATTATCGATCTAATTCTAAGATCTGTAAGTCTTGTCCAATTCAAAAGGCTTGTGCGTCTGCAGGGGCAGGGGATGTTAAAATCAAATCCTTGGAGCCTTTGGATGAAGCATTGTAATTGGTGCGATAACGAATTTCATACTACTATTTCTTATCAGATATATTGCTCTGTAGATTGCAGAGATGCAGCAACTAAAGAAAAAATTGCTGCTAGATATATCCATGCAAGAAGGCAAAAACGACAGGGTAAAGATAGAAGATGCAAACAGTGTAACCAACAACTATCAATATATAATGATGAAAACTTGTGTTATTACTGTAATATAAACCCATCTGATGTGACAAAAGCATTGCGTCAAATTAAAGGCAAATCAAAATGAAACTATCTAATATTATGCCACAAAGACCAAAAACAATCTGTTCTATTGATGCCAGTACTAATAGTCTTGCTTTTGCATTATTTAATGAAGAGAATCTTGAAAAGTTTGGCAAGATTTATTTTGAAGGAAATAATATCTATGAAAAGGTTATGGATGCTGGACAAAAGGTTAAAGCGTTCTTTGATTATTGTGGTGGATTTGAGGCAATAGTAATTGAGCACACAGTCTTTATGAATAGTCCTAAGACTGCTGCAGATCTTGCTTTAGTTCAAGGAGCCATTTTAGGCGCTGCAGGACAATCTGGAACAAAGGTAATAGGAAAAGTATCTCCTATCACTTGGCAAAATTTTATAGGTAATAAGAAAATATCAAAAGACGAACAACTACTTATTCGCTCTCAAATTCCTGGAAAGTCTGATTCGTATTACAAGGCACATGAACGCATGCTACGAAAAGAACGAACAATAAACTTTATTAATATTAACTATGATAAAAATATTGATGATAACGATGTTGCAGATGCCTGTGGAATTGGACATTGGGCAGTTAATAATTGGAATAAAGCAATAGGATTTGACAAGGAGTAGTCATGGCTGGTAAACTATATACAAGCGAGATATGGCTTCGAAAGCGATATGTTATAGACAAAAAGTCTCCACAAGATATTGCAAAAGAATGCGGAACAAGCATAGAAACAATTTATGTTTATCTTGCAAAATTTGGATTAAGGAAGTCAAAAAGATGAACCCAAAACCAGTATATGAAGATGTTAATTATTTTAACTGCAATGACTTAATAACGCATTCAGTCAATGCTCCATCTGGCATGAGTATTTGGAAAACATGTCATGCAATTGCACAAATGCTTATTGAAAAAAATATATCATATGGAGATTCAGCATTAGACCCTGTTAGAATTTTTAGTAAAACTGGTCCAGTAGAACAACTTCATGTCCGCATTGATGATAAATTGAGCAGGCTAATGAAGGGGACAGACTATATTGGTGATAATGATATAGATGATCTTATTGGGTATCTAATATTATTAAAAATTGCAAAGGAAAAATATGTCAACTGAAGAAGATTTAGTAAAGCATCTTGATCAAGTAAACAAAGTTGTAGAGGAATATTTAAAGGGTAATGACCCAACTGTAATTTCTAAAGAACTTGCAATACCTAGACAAAGAGTTGTTACCTTAATTAATGAATGGAAAGTAATGGCTTCTGCTAATGATGCCATTCGTGCTCGTGCAAAAGAAGCATTGGCTGCTGCAGATACGCACTATAGCAAACTTATTTCAAAATCTTACGAAGTTATTGATGAGGCATCAATGACAAATAATCTTAGTGCAAAAACACAGGCTATAAAACTTGTAATGGATATTGAGTCTAAGCGAATTGATATGTTGCAAAAAGCAGGATTATTAGAAAATAAAGAATTAGCAGAAGAAATGGTTGAAATAGAAAAACGACAAGAAGTTTTAATGGGAATTCTAAGAGATATTGCATCAGAGTATCCACAGATTAGAGATGAAATTATGAGAAGGCTTTCTGATATCGCTAAAAAAGATGAGGTAGTTACAATTGTCCATGATGTTCAATGATTTTTTTGAAGCATTACAAGATAATCACTTTGAAGAAACTCCAGTAGATGCTAAAACATTTGTAGAGTCTCCAGATTATTTAGGACAGCCTGGACTATCTTCGATTCAATACGATATTGTAGAGGCAATGAGCCAGATCTATAAAAAAGAAGATTTAATATTTTTATTAGGAGAAAAAGAAGGAGAAAAATATTATGAAAAATACACGAAAAACGAAATCATACTACAATTGGGGAAGGGTAGTGGGAAGGACTTCACCTCTACTGTTGCTTGTGCTTATATTGTCTATAAGTTATTATGTCTCAAAGATCCTGCAAGATATTTCGGAAAACCAAGTGGAGATGCAATAGATTTAATTAACGTTGCTATTAATGCTCAACAGGCTAAGAACGTTTTCTTTAAAGGTTTTAAAACAAAAATTGAAAAATCACCATGGTTTGCTGGAAAATTTAATGCCAAAGCAGACTCAATTGAGTTTGATAAAACTGTAACTGTTTATTCTGGACACTCTGAAAGAGAATCCCATGAGGGATTAAACCTTCTACTAGCAGTTCTTGACGAGATTTCTGGTTTTGCTACAGAAATTGGAACTGGAAATGATCAAGGTAAGACTGCAGAAAATATCTATAAAGCATTTCGTGCTTCAGTAGATTCTCGTTTCCCAGACCTAGGGAAGGTAGTGCTTCTTTCATTCCCAAGATATAACGGAGATTTTATTTCTGAGCGGTATGATGCAGTAGTTGCAGATAAAGATACTGAAATTAAAACACATAGATTTATTGTTAATCCACTTCTTTCAGAACAAGATCCAGACAATTGGTTTGATATTTCTTGGGACTATGACAACATAAAGGCTTATAAATATCCTGGTGTATTTGCCTTAAAAAGAGCAACTTGGGAAGTAAATCCAACAAGAAAAATTGATGATTTTAAAATTGCATTTCTTACTGATATGGGAGACGCAATGCAAAGATTTGCTTGTGTTCCCACCTTTGCATCTGATGCATTTTTTAAGCAATCTGACAAAGTAAAATCATGTATGACTATTAGAAATCCACTCGACCAGTTTAGAAGATTCGATAGTTCTTTTATTCCAGATCCAAATAAAACTTATTATGTTCATGCTGACCTTGCTCAAAAACATGATAAGTGTGCTGTGGCTATTGCTCATGTTGAAAAATGGGTAAACATTCAAGTAATTAATAATTATGAACAGGTTGCTCCAATAGTCGTAGTAGATGCAGTTGCTTGGTGGGAACCAAAAACAGAAGGGCCAGTCAATCTATCTGATGTTAAACAATGGATACAAAACCTCAGAAGGCTTGGTTTTAACATAGGAATGGTTTCTTTTGACCGTTGGCAATCATTCGATATTCAAAATGAATTGAAGCAGGTTGGCATGAGAACAGATACAGTGTCTGTTGCTAAAAAACATTATGAAGATATGGCTATGTTGGTATATGAAGAAAGATTAATTATGCCATCTATTGATTTATTATTTGAAGAATTAACAGAACTTAAAATTATGCGTGGAAATAAAGTAGATCACCCACGTAAAAAATCAAAAGACTTAGCGGATGCTGTTTGTGGTGCAATCTTTGGAGCGATATCGCACACACCTAAAGTTCAAAATTTAGAAATAGAAGTTCATACATTTAGAGATAGACCAAAATATGAAGAAGATAGTATTAAGGATAATGTTATTCGTCAAAAAGAAATGCCAAAAGATGTTCAAGAGTATCTGAAAGGATTTAACTTTTTATGAAAAATAAACCTATTGTAGTTTACTATAGCCCTATGGTTGGCACAGGAAAACATTATCATAGTGCAACACTATTTAATGATACATTACAACCAGTTTTATCAGATTTAAAAAAGGATAAAACTGATCTTGAATCTCAGCAATCTTTCTTTTTTTGCAGGGGGTTTCTAGGATTTAATAAAAATCTATATATGATTACTAATCCATTTGATATCGATGTTAAAGTAAATGATATGGGACAAATAATTAATAATGGTAACCCAGAGTTAAATGATCTTTTTAGTAATAGGCCTAAGCAATTAGAGAATAGAAAAAATTTAAATTATGAATACTATTATTTCTTTTATTCTGAAGAGTCGCTTGAAATTGAAACAATGAGTCCTTTTATGCATGATAGTAATTTTACAAAAAATGCTTTTATTGTTCCTGGAACTTTTAATATATCTAAATGGTTTAGACCATTAAACCCAGAGATACAGTTTTTTACGTCACATGATAATTGCGTGGTATCAACTAAGGGCGATCCATTAATGTATATTAGATTTAAGACTGATAGACCAGTAATTCTTAAAAAGTTTTTTATGCCAAGAGAGTTAATGGATATTTCTGAATCGATTGTTAGTTATAAAAAATATGAAAAAAACAAAACCTTTGCATATTTATATAACTTATTCTCAAATAGTGGACTTCCTAATAGAATTCTAAGGTTAATCACAGAGAACCTCGTTGAACCAAAATCAGGTATCTGATATACTAGTATTCTGGTGAATTGCCAGATCAAACAAAATAAGGAGAAAAAATCTAAATGAAGTCATTTAAGAAAATCGCCGTCGTCATCGCTGCAGCCTTGACAGGTACTTTCCTTGCTACCACTTCCGCTACTGCTGCACCTCTTGCAGTTACAGTTGCTGGTTCAGCAAATACAACTACCCTAACAGCACCTGCTACTGCAGGAGTTCCAGCAGATCATACTGTTGACTCCGCAGATGCCGTTGCAATTGCTGCAACTGCTGATACAAACACAGTAGTTACTTTTGCTTCAACAAATGGAGTAAAGTTAGTAACAGCACTTCACAATTCTTCAGCGCCAGTTAATTCTGCTGCTGGAGTAACATCATACTCAGTAACCTCAACAGGTGCTGCAATCACAGTATATGCATTTACAACATCAACAAATACTGGTTCAGTAACAATCACAAATGGTTCTTATTCAACAGTTGTTTATGTTAAGGGTGTTGCATCATCTGTTTACAATGTTGCAGTATCAGTACCAGCATCAGCAGCAGTTGGAACAATTCCATCTGTTACTGTAAGCACATCTGACATTTTTGGAAACCCAGTTTCTGAAACAGTAACAGCAACTCTTGTTGGTGGAACATGGGCAGATGGTTCAATCTCTAAGTCAATTGTTACATCTACTGCAGCACAAGTTTCAGCAGATTCAACATTGGTTCTAGGATCTAAGGTTGAAAAACTTTCTGCAGTTACAGCAGGAACAGTAATTATTGCGGTAACAGGTGCATCATCTGCTACAGCAGTTACTGGTCTTGCATCACCTATTAAGGCAGTATCTGCAGCATTTACAGTTACTGATCTTAATGGAACTGTTACAGCATTGCAAGCAAGAGTAAACTCTTTAACAGCAGAACTTGCAGCAGCAAACGCTGCTCTTGCTGCAGAAAAGACTGCTCGTGCTAATGATTCAGCAACAGCAACTGCTGCAAAGGCTGCTTCAGATAAGCAAATTGCAGACCTTAAAAAGTCATATAATGCGTTAATTAAGAAGTGGAATGCAAAGTTCCCTAAACTTAAGGTATCGCTAGTTAAGTAATTTACTTAATAAAATTAGGGGGTTGATTAATTTCAACCCTCTTTTTTTTAAATAAAATGTTATAATAATCCTGTTAGAGATATCTAACATGGAGGACCCACCCATTAAAAATTTATTAATAAAGATAAGCGTAGTTGGCTTGCTATTATTTATTTGGGGAATTTTATCTCCTACGGAAAAAGCACACGCTCAAGAAACTATACAATTAGAAACAACTACTCAACCAGCGATAGATACTGCCACAGTCGTAGCCCAAATAATAGAATCAGCAAACTCTACAATTGCTCAGGCTGAAACAACGACGGCACAGGTAAAAACAAATGCTCAAGCCATTACAAGCCCTACAGAGACTATTACAGCCACTATCGCTACTGCTGATCAGTCTATATTACAGGCTAAAGCAGTTGTAGATAGTGCAACTGTGGCTATATCAAATAAAACATCTGCTGAAACAGCATTAAATACAGCAATATCTGAAAAAAATACTGCTCTTTCTAATTTAGAAACAGCCACAGCATTAGTTAATTCACAAACTCAAATAGTTGCAACTGATAGTGCAACAGTCCTTGCTGCACAAACAGCAGTAGATGGATCAACAGTAACTGTTCAAACATCTGGACTTACTGCTCAAGTTTATAATGTTCAAGGACAAAATAATGCTCCTACATTGCCAGTTAATGCTCAACCAATATCAACTACTACCGTTCCATATATATATTTTTATTGGGGAACTGGCCAAATACTCAATTCTGGAAGATCAGAAGATGTGATAGTTAAGTTTACAGGACAAATAAATGCTCCAGAAAATGCAACAAGTTTAAGATATGCAGTGTATTCCGATGACGGTTCTAGGCTATATATTGATGGACAAAATGTAATTGATAACTGGTGGGACCAAGGTCCTACTTGGAGTGAATATAGTAATTGGTTTGATGTAACCACGGATAAAAATCAAAATTTAGAATTATGGTATTACGAAAATGGTGGAGGTGCCAACGTAGTACTTGGTTGGGACTTAATATTTTCTGATGGATCTGGATATTTTACTAGTCCAACCGAAACTGCATTTACAACTACAACAGTTACACAAGATCCCGCTTTAGTTCAAGCATTAAATACAGCCAAGGCAACTCTTGCTACAGATACTGCAATTTTAAATACATATACATCACAAAAAACTACAGCAGAAGGAATTGCAACTCAAAAAAATCAAGCAGCAACAATAGCATTATCTAATTTAACATCTGCTACAAATGCTATGAATCAAGCAGTTTCTGCTATTGCACCTGCTATATCAAATTTGACTTCTTCGGTATCAGCAGCAAATTCTACTGTTAATAATACATTGGCACAAGAAGAAGCAGCAAGACAGGCAGCAATTAGAGCAGAGCAAGAAAGACAAGCAGCGATAGCAGCAGAAAACGCTAGAATTGCTGCACAACAGGCATATGAGGCAGAGCAAGCAAGACTAAAGGCAGAAGCCGAAGCAAAGGCAGCAGAAGAAGCGGCAGCAAAAGCAGAAGCAGATAGACTTGCTGCAGAGGCAGCAGCAGCAAAGGCTGAAGCAGACAGATTAGCAGCAGAACAGGCTGCAGCAGAACAAGCAGAAAAAGATAGGCTGGCAGAAGAGGCTGCTGCAAAGGCTGAGGCTGAAGCAAAGGCACAAGCAGAGGCAGATGCTCAAGCAGAAGCGGAAGCAAAAGCACAAGAAGAAGCAAATGCTAAAGCGGAAGCAGAAGCAAAGGCTGCTGAAGAAGCAGCACAAAAAGCAGAAGAAGAGTCTAAACAAGCAGAGCAAGATGCTATAGATAAAGAAATTGAAAAGGCTATTGAAAATGGAACACTCACTGAAGAGCAAAAAGAAATAATTGTAGATAAATTATTAGAAGATTTAAAACCAGGAGAATCTTTATCAGCATCTGAAATAAAAGAGGCAGGTATTGAATATAAAGATCTACCACCAGAAACACCTGTAGATGTTAGAACAGATAGTAATGGAAATGCAGTAGTTATTACAGCAGAAACAGCAGCAAATATTGAATTAATTTTAGATCCAGGGGCACTAGTTGATGAATTATTATCTAATCCACTTAATGCCATTGGAGCATTAGGGTCTATTGGGGCAGATATGTCGCCACAAGAAAGAGAAAAAGCCGAAGATATCTTAGTCGCAACAGTTTTAGTTGGACAGGTTATAGTAGGTAGCGCAATAATGAGGAGGAACTAACATGAACTGGCTAAAAAAGAGATTGCTGGCTATACTTAGTGAAAATTTCACATTTTTGGGATTTTTCGTAGCCTGGGTAGTACTTGAGGGAAGTGCTAAAACCATAGTAGGATATGTAACTTTAGTCTCAGTTGCTGTATGGTTTTTGACCATAGGCATTCGAGAAGACGAAGAATAATATAATATAATAGTATAATGAGACATATGAAAAAGGTGACCCAACTCCTATTATGCGGTATACTAGTATTACCTCTTTCTGCTTGTGGTTTTGACGGAAGTTATAGATACCCTTGTCAAGATCCAGAGAATTGGAAGAATGCAGAGTGCAATCCTCCAGTTTGTAAGGCAGAAGGAAGTTGTACTGTAGACTTAATTGGATACGATCCAGAGGAGTAGTAATGACACGTAAACGCTATACATCATCAGAACTTGATGCAAGACTAAGATTCTTTTTAGGAATTACTCTTGGCACAATTTTATTAGTAACAACAATGGGAATTTTATACGCCCTTGTTTTTGTTACTCAGCCAATCGGTGCACAATCAGAAAATGATAAAATGTTTTTTAATGTTTTGTCTTCTGTTGCAACATTTATTACAGGAACCTTGGCTGGTATTTTAATTGGAAAACAAGTTCCTGGATCAGAAGTTCAAACTAATAATGAAAACTCTACCCAACCAGAAAATATAAATCAACAAACATCTTCGACAGAAGAAAATGTAACAGAGTCTGATGACGCTGATGATGATTTAGATGACTGGAAATAACATACTTGACACATTTTTTATTAATGGTATACTGAATTATCGATAATTAAGGGGATAGTTGTGACTTGTATTGCGGTTGTGCGTGATCCAGAAACCAATAAAATTTTTATGGCTGGTGATCGTGGTGCATCAGACGATGGAACAATACTTGCACTAGACAGTCCAAAAGTTTGGAAATTAGGTCCGTATTTAATTGGTTATGCTGGTGCAATGGACGGTGAAAGAATTAGATATAACTTTAATCCATATATTCCAGATATTAAAGATACAGATAAATTTATGCAAACTAAGTTTATTAAACAATTAAGAAATTTTTATAGTGATTTTTGGGTAGATACATCTAAAGATGGTGACTTAGGACTTATTATTTGTGTTCGTGGACAAATATATGAACATAGTTCAGTAGATATGTCTTTATCTAAATATACACTTCCCTATTTGGCAATGGGTTCTGGAGCAGAATATGCATATGGATATCTTAATGCTACAGAAAAATCAAAAGATCAACGTAAACGTGTAGTTGGTGCAGTCAATTCAGCAATTAAATTTAGTCCTTCCTGTATGGGTCCAGTTGACGTAGTAAGCGTTTAGTAGTATACTAATTATATGACACTAGACGACGATTTAAATAATATAAATCAAGAAATTTCAAATGAAAAAGAGTTTGAAATATGGCTAAATAATGGTATTGAGCGAGGATGGGTAAGCGATCCTTTCTGTAATACTCACGAGGGCGATCCCTATATGACTGAAGAAGAGCAACAAGAGTGGGAAGATGGCGGAGATCCATGTCAAGTAGTTTTAAAA
>JACCDW010466132.1_pt1 | contig 12699 bp, 18 predicted proteins | sample 7449781 | NCBI WGS metagenome assembly JACCDW01 (sample SAMN15323449, study PRJNA562643) | freshwater metagenome | isolation source: river surface water | place: USA:Blue River Watershed | collected 2017-08-18
AACCTCTCTCATCAGCAAAACACTCATTGAGATCATTAGCTGGTTTATCGCCTGCGCGTAACCACTTAGGTCTTGATTCGTCTGAAGTAGAATTTCCCCAAAGAGGCATCGGTTTTCTCCAAATTATGTTCTTATCTAAATCTTATTTATAAAAAAATAGACCCTAGTTTTTAGGGCCTTTGTTAAGAACTGTTCTCAAAAACAATTGAACAAAATCTAAAATTCCATTTGCCTCAGTTCTTTTTGTTTTAGATAACCACTCAGATATAGATAAGAGTAATCCAAGAAAAATGGTAACTCCCCAATTAGTTACTAAACAAGTAATCATGCCTTAGGCTCTTCTGGTTTGAAGAGAAGGATTTTGACTGTCTGCAGAATTTGATCATCAATACTGTTATCTGTTGATTTCACATATTTTTCAAGAAGAGAAATAACGAGATTTTTAACTGCTGGATGTGTAGCGATTTGTAGAAGAACTGGCTTTACTACGGCAACAACTGCTCCCATGATGACCTCTATGTATAGGCAGCCGTATTTATAATTTTTGTTCAAAAAATTTAGGATCTATTTCTTGTAATTCATCTTTGACTTGAAAAACGACGTTGATCATTTTTCTATCATATGAAGAATTCCTTGAACTTACAAAATGCCATCCAGAAGGCGTGTGAGGAAGAATGACATTTCTATTTTGAATATATCTACACCTAACAACATCACACATCGTATTGTCTTTTTTTAAGTTAATAATATGAATATTTCCTTCTGAACATATATCATCTGGATGTTTGAAATAGACCATACTTTGAAATATCTTTTTCTGGTCATCTACATGAACTTCCATTCCGTTCTTACCAACAATTTCCTTATCGATAAGAAATATAAAATTGTATTGCACGTCCGAGTTACTGTTTGAATCCCCGTAAGTGTAGTTCCCAGACTTTATTTTTTCAAAAAGTTTTGGTCTCCATTTCAAAAAAACATCTTTCATGAGATAAAATGTGGACTCAAAATATTTTTTACTAATGTGATGTTCTATAAAAATTTTCCATTGGTCATTAAATTCCATGTCACTCAATAAAGAAACTTGATATTGCAATGATTCATTATTGGTATATGGAATCATACTAGATTTAGTTGGAAATGATCTTTCCAACTGTTCATAATTATCACAGTAATCATCATAAACTAGTAGTGGACTTGGAAACCTAATATACTCAACTAGTTTTGCCATTACGTCGTGATTTCAATAAATCAAAATCTTTTGCTTTTGTTCCACCATCATATTCCCAAGCATAACCTTCATTGATCATTTGATTGTTTAATGAAGTTTCTTCGCCATTAATAAACAAATGACCAATGATTCTACCATACTTCTCTGTAGAATCTGGAAGTTCTGTACGAATGATAATATCTTTAGCAAATTGCAATCTATTTTTTAACCATTCTTTTGATTCGAGTCCCAATTCCTTTTCATGTATATCTTTTGTACGAGACTCAGGAGTATCCACACCAGCAAGGCGAATACGTTTAGTGAGAGATATATCAAAGCCCAGGTCAATATCAGCGTCAATAGTGTCTCCATCGACTACTCTATGAACTGAGCGGATACGATATATGTATGGATCTTTATCTGACATTAGAAAGGAAACTTAATACTCCCAGTATTTAGTTTAGGAATAGGTAGTTTCTCAAATGCCTTATTAACTTGTTTCTCTACAACTGCACCAACAAACTGTTCTGGATTATCAAGAATTTTCTGTGCTTTTTGATAAGTGATATATGCGCCTACACCAATCGCGGCACTAATACTCAGACTTGTCAGAGACAGAATCAGACTTAGATGTTTCATCTTTCATTTCCTCATGAGCTAACCGAAGTATATAGTAAATTACATATGCAGTAAAAATAAGTCCAGATCCAAGTATAATAAATACACCCCAAGGAAACTCACTCATCTCTGTTCAATCCAGTTTAATACTGCAAGTGCTGCTTTGTTAGTATTAGGACTTGCACAAGCAAGTGTATAAGTATCACTGATTGTACCAATACCACTCCTACCCAACTGCAATGATGCTTTATTATCAACTTCAATTAACTGAGAACCACCGCCAACAGTAAAACCATTTATCAATGTAGTTCCACCACTCAATGCGGTTGCTGTAGTATCATATTGTATGAAAGAGTTTGGGTCTGGATGATTTACCCAACTTGCCCCAGTAAGTGTTGTATTTTCAATCAATCTCCAATAAACATTGGTGTTATCATTTGTCGCTGCTTGCAATGACCTTAAAAGCATCACAGCAGTCAAGTTATTTGATTTCAAACGAAGACTTATAATCGGATAAAAAGTATTTGCATTCACCATTGTCGTCCCAGTGATGGGATTTGAAATACTTAAAAGAGTTCCAAGTTTTTCTGGTTCTCCTTCTTGAATAAGAGAATTAGAACCCTGATAGAGATAATGAGTTCCAGCGACACCAGTTACATTTTCTATCTCACAACGGATTGGAAGGAATGGTGTAGAACACCAAACCGCATTGTTTGTATTTGAATTATCAAAAGTATGACTAGGAATAGTTTCGTTCTTCATTAACCAATTAAACTGAACTATTCCTGCACCATACCATTCATAATTAATAGAAATCATCTGTTGTTTAGTTGGGTCTGCAGTTACTCCTGTATATCCATTCCCATCAAACTTTTCGCCATTCCAATTATCTCTAGTAACTCTGGTTTCTGTAGTAATTCCAGATGTTGTGCTACGGATTACATAAGAATAAGTACCACCATTATCTTCAAAAAATGCTCCATTGTATTCATCAAACAGTCCAAATCTTCTGCGAATACCAACCTGTGGTTGTTCCAGACGAATTGCAAATGTGAGAGTTGCTGCTCTACCAGGAATGTATCTCATTACATTCTTGGTTTGACGAATTACTTTACTTCCAGAAGTAGAACCAACTTCTAAAATACAATTACTTAAATATATACTGTGATTTACCGTTCCAACTCCAACTATTTTTTCGTCCCATACATCAGTTTCCTTTCCGTACTGAAAAGTGTTGAAGAAAACTGTTTGAAACGGAGCAACTTTAAGTCTATTACTATCAGAAAACTGAGGTCTCCAGTCAGTCTGGTTTCCCCAGTGATCTGCGATATTAAAAACTTCAAAGAGACTTCTCTCTTGATTTAGATAGTCCTGTTCATTCTTATTCCACTGTGCCATGAATCACTCACTCCAAGTCAGTCTTTCTGGTTGATACCTCTGAGAACTCTTAATTTTTAAAGAACTTTGAGATTGTGATGGATAAATGTTATGAACGATCGCTCCAGGATATTCATCCTGAAGTTGTTCAGCCAAAGCGTTCTTATCCATCATAGAACCTTCAACTTCTAGACGATACATCTTTCCTTCCCAAACTACATCAGCAAAGAAAGACTCTCCAACTGGTTCTGATTGTGATTCAGAACTATTGATATAAAGGTTTCCGTTGAAGTCACCAGCAATGTTAATTGCTTCCGATAGAAATTGATTGAATGATTTCATTAGTTACAGTTCCAACGACGAAGGGCTTTGTTGATTCTAGAATCAGGATCTCGTGCAGTTTCTGCAGAAGTTAGTCTTTTTTTCATACCTTCCATTCTGCGGCAAAAGGACTTACGGCGTTCAGCCCTTTTGCCCGTAGGCTTTTTTTCAGTTACTGCAGTCTGAAGTTTTGAACCTGGATTCTCACGACGATATGCATCCACAGCTTTCTGACTCAATCCATTAGTTTTATCTTTACGATTGACTGACTGCCAATCTTCCTTGACTCCAATCATCACAATCGGATTTCTAACTCCAGCGGATCTCATCTTAGTTTTTGCGAGGTTTACTTTAGTTGGCAAATCTCTCATATCCTTTTTTGGAGTTTCATTCTCCTTTTCGTCATATCCACAACCTTCACTCATGTTTGGATTGATTTGGATTTTATTTTTCTTTTTAGAAACATCAATTACTTTTTTTTTATCAGTTACAGAAGAAAAATCTTCTACTTCAAATAAAAAATCTTTTCTCCAATCATGGAGTTCTTCTTTTGCGACTTCTTTTTTGTTCTGTTTGTTTAGTTCCCTTTTTGTCTTTGCAATTTTAAATGCAGTAGCGCCCAATTGAACTCCACCTTTAACCATCTTACCGAGATTACTTGCAACTTTAGTTGCAGCTGCACCTTCAGTATCTTTAGTAGATATTTTTTGATATTCTGGCCTATCTACAGATTTTTTGGATGATTCAATTTTTTGTTCTAGTTCTCTTTTTCTATTTTTTTCTGCTTCCTTTTTCTTTTTTTCTAGAGCTTCAGCTTTTTTCTGAGCTCTCATTTTATCTTCTCTTTTGGTTTTTTCTTTTCTAGCTTCAGCTTTAGAAGCGGCCTTTTCTCTTTCAGTTTGTTGGAGAATTTTTGCAGCTTTTACTCTTGTTGCACCCCTAACTCTCTCAGCTCTTTCCACCCCAGTAACCTTTCGTTTACCTTTTTCTGGTTCTTCCTCAGTTTCTTTAGGCTTTTTTGATTTTTTATTGTCATCGTCTCCACGGATATCAGCAAGAAGATCGTCAAGTTTACCTTCACTTAATGGAGAAAATTCTAAAATCATTTTATCAACTAAAGAAAGTTCTTCTTTAGTCTCTTCCTTCTTTTCAGGAAGGCCTGCATGTTTTGTCTTTGCAAAATCTCTTGCAGATTTCTTAGTCATTCCCTCTGCAGCCTTTGCAACCTCTGGAGATGCAGGAGTTTCACCTTTCTTAGCAGCATAAACCATACCCATAAATCTTTGTTGGGCTCTACTTAAAGCCTTTTCTTGAAGTTCTGTCTCTTCTTTCTTAACACCTCTTCTCTCTTCATGTTCAGCTCTACGAGCTCTTTGTTGACCTCCACCTAATGCAAGAGCACCACTTTGATTGTCATATCTTGCAAGTCTTGCTGCAGATCTTTTATGTTCTGGAAGTTTCTTGTCAGCTTTACCTTCATCGACAAGTTCACCTTCTAGTTCAAAAGATTGACGGAGTTGTTTCATTGCATCGTTAAGTGCATTGTTACGTTTTTGCATTCCGTATGCAGCACCAGCAATACCTGTTCCAGGATTTTTAATCTGTTGTCCTTTATTTGCAGCATCTACTCCAGATTTTGCAGCATCTTTAGCTCTCTTAATTGCAGCACCAGCAGCAAGTGCGCCACCAAGAGCGAGTCCACCAGCAACTAGTGGCGCAATCTCATCAATCTGTTCCACTTCTTCTTTAGCTTGAATAATTTTACTTCTTACCTTTCTGCGATTTAAAAGATACTTATCAGTCTTATCATGATCTCCATCATTGTCAATATCCTTATCTTCTTGACCAACAGCATCTAGTTGTTTCGCTTCTTCTACTTTCTTCTTCTTATCTGCAGCAATGGCAGCTCCAACAGTAGCTCTCCTCTTCTTAAGATAACTATCAGAACTATCGGAATCACCATCATTATCCACATCGTCATCTTCATGACCGACTGGATCCAGTTTTTTAGCTGTTTTAGCTTCTGCAACAATACGTGAAAATTTTTCCCAACTAGACATTTATCTGTAAAAAATACTGCTAGTTTTATTTATTCTTTTTGCCTCTACGAAACTTATCGTAAATAGATGCAATCTTAACACCAGTATAACTTTTAACTTCTTGTCCTGGAGTTAATGATTGGAGATACTCCCTATATTCATCTGTGCCGATTTCATGGGGGTGTTCAGTAAGATCTTTTAACCAAGACTTGAACATAACTCCGTCTTCCGTTACACAAATGACATAGTTAGTTCCTCTACGAATCACTTCACCCGTAAGACCTGTATTCATATTTTCAACGATAGCTCCAACCTCATAGATATGATCAACTAGGTATGCATCTCTAAGACCCTCTTCATCAAATTTAGGTGCAACTTCCCAAATTTCGGTCTCCTCATTAATTCCCATAGATCTACGAAGAACATTGAAAAGTTCCATCTTTTCAGTATTACCTAGGGTATCAGGAACACCTTTCGCAAACTTTTTAAAGTCACCTTCTGCTGCAGCAAGACGAAGTTTTGAAGCAGACATTCCTGTTACATCATCAGAGTCTGGATCTCTTTCTCCTGCAGAAACTACTTCAAGTTGATCATAATTATAAAGTTCCCCATTATACTTATGACTCAAACCTTGAAACTCTCCGAGTCGGTCTTGGCCAACCATGATAATCATATTATTATGACCTTCTTGATTTGCACCCGTCAATACATTAAAGATTGTTTTTGCTCCCTTGTCATCAATAATACTATCTGCATAATCTGGGAACATCTGACGCATATATGAAATCTTCATTTGTGGAGTCAAAGGATTTTTCTTAGCGTCATGCGAACGAGAAGGATAAACTCTTAGTTCATATCCTCTTTTATCGGCTTCCTTTGCAGCACGATCTAAAAGTTTTTGATGACCAATTGTTGGTGGATTAAATCTACCAAAAACCACAACAACTCCTGGAGTTTCTGGAACTGGCACTTCTGCAGGTTGTTCTTCTGACGCTGGTGCAGATTGTTGTTCTGGTGAAACTTGTTGAGAATTTTGTGTCTGTTGTGGGGAGGGTTCTTGAACAACAGACTGAGTTGCATCCTGTTTAGATGAGATTGATTTAGTACTTGGTTGAGATGGGGAATCTTTTTGTCCTGGAATATTATCACTACCAAAGAACTTTAATTTACCAGCCACAGTTTTTGCAACAAACTCACCATTTTTGTCATACCATCCGCCATGACCATCTCCGGTCAAACCAAGTCTCTTGGCTTCTGTAGATGCAGAAGTTTCTCTAGCTTCAGTGAGGAACTGCGTGAAATTCTTCATTATTAATTGAGTTAGGATTCCTTAACCATAAAGGTATTTATTATTTTTCCTTCGGTGCATAGGCCGCAGGACCGGCTTCAACATAGAATTTTAATTCTTTAATTTGAAAATCTTCCCCACTTCCTGCAACTCTTTTTTTAAATCTTAATTGAAACAATTCCTTGTTTAATGGTTTAATAATAAATTTTAAATTATCTCCACTTTTTTGTACATCTATTGAGGATGTTTTTTGTTGAAGTTCATTTATATAATCAACAGTAATTTCTTTTATTTTTGTTTTGTCAATATCAACAACATTAGCTAAATCCGAACCAAAAGTCATAGATTTAAATAGTTCAAAAGCCTGATCCTTAAAAGTAGAATTCCTAGAAGCATCTTCAAGAGATTCTAATGTCTCTTTATACAATTCTTTAATAGTGTCTACTTTTAATTTCTTTTCTAAAGGGGTTCTTGCTTGTGCAAGTTGTTCTCCTAATATTTTTCTATATTTTGTTTCATTTGGAAGTGTGACTCCAAATCTTTTTACAATGTCCATCATGCCATTAAAAGGACTAAGATTAGCCAAAGTTTTACTTCCAGATTTTAAAGAAAAACTCAATGTTCTATCAAGTTGCTTCTTACCATTCATAGTTACGGCAACTTCCAAATCTCCCTTTATATCTCCACCAGAGGACTCTCCAGCAATACCATCAGCATTAATAACAATATCAACAGTATCAGATTTATTATTTTTAAGATAACTATCCTTAGTCCTTTTTATCAGATCTTGATAATGCGTTTTTGTAAAAGTAATTAAATTATCTATTTTTCTATCAATATTTCCTACATCTGAACTTTTTTCATAAAGTGGCGCATAGTTAGGCCCAAATGCCATATTCGTTGATTCATATTTTAATCTAATAATCAATGTAACTTTAATTTGATCCTGAGGACGACCATCTTTGAATTCTCTTACTACTATTTCAGATCTACCATTCTTAAAAATACCAGGATCTATTTGCCTTCTCCATCTATTAACATTCGATTTATTAATCGTACCATTTGCAAATAATTCGGCAAGACAGATGGCAAACACGCCCTCCATCACATCTCCTTCATTTAATTTTGCCATAGGTACTAAAAAACCCTTCCAAATATTTATGGAAGGGTTATAATTATTTTTTACTCACCGCAGATTCCATCGCTGAATCCAAGTTAGTAATTACTTCACGAAGATTAAAAATCCTTTCTGGAATTGCATGGCCATTAGTATAACCTTTCTGAGCATCGACAAGAGACATCAAGACTATCCCCGCTTCCTCAAGACTCATTTCAAGAACTACTTTAGTACTCACAGATCATCCTCCGCACGATTTTCAGAATAATAAACATCAAAAGAACCCCCTGGATAACGTTTCTCAAGTTTAGTTACGTTACGAGCGACAACTTCATCAATAGTAACTTCAAGTGCCATGCAAGCCTGTGCAACATACCACATAATGTCACCAAGTTCAATGATCAGGTGCTCTCGGTTATCTTGATTCCAGGGTTTGCCTTGGAAAATCATTTTCTTAATAATCTCAAGAAACTCACCACCTTCTGCATTGATACCAACACCAGCAGTAAGTAGTCGTTCAATATTTGCACCTTTCTCATCAAGTTCTACAAGACGATTAGAAAGGGCAAGAAAATCAGTAGATGCATCGGAGGTTACTGCATCAACAAATTGTGTATATTTGTTAAAATCAACTTTACTCATTAGAATTTAAATCCCTCGAATGATTTTTTAGGTCCAGTTTTCTTTTCCTCATAAGTATACTCCTCTTCTTGTCCAGAGTCAAGTATGTCAGCTTGAGCACTCTGTTCACAATCATAGAGTCGCATCTTTGCACGATCAATACCAACAACGAACCTTTTATTGATGGTAGGATCATTATAACGATTCTTCAATTGTTTCACCATAATCTGACCCAACTCTTCAAGTTCTTCAGTGCCAATAAGAGCAAACATAAGGTCTGCAGTAGCAGGAAGACCGAAAGATTCGGAAGTATCAGTTAATTCAACATCAGAAGATCCATAACCACTTCTGGTAGTTTGTGTTGCACTCACAATAGGTAGATTGAACTCCACTGCAAGACCACGAAGTTCTTCAGCAATAGCTTTAATATAAGAATAAGAATTGACTGAAAGATTTCCCTTGTACCTAGAAGAGGCACAAATATTAAGATAGTCAATAAAAATAATATCAGGTTTGAATGACTTCTTAAGAGCAAGTTCATTCAACAATGATTTAAAGTGACCACTATGGGCAGATGCAGTAGGATACTCTTTAATAATCAAAGTACCCTGAGTTTTCTTAGCAATATTACTAACTTTATTCTCAAACATCTGACGAGGAAGATTAGTAATCTCTTGGATATTCACATTCAAAAGATTCGCATCAATCCTTTCCGCAATTCTCTCTTCAGCCATCTCCATAGTAATATAGAGAACATTGCGACCTTGTAGGAGAGTAGAAGCAGCAAAGTGACACATGAATAGAGACTTACCAACACCAGTGCCTGCAAGAGCAATGTTGAGAGTTTTGTTAGGAAGACCACCCTTTGTAATACGGTTGAAGAATTCCAAATCGAAAGGAATTTTGTCTTCTTTCTGGTGGTAGAATTCATATCGTTCTTCATAATCATGAAGATAATCGTGACCTACATTTGTATCAAAACTAACTGCAAGTGCATCAGAAAGAATAGATGGAATTGCATCTTTAGACTTCTTGGAATCCTTACCATCAACGATCGCAATAGATTCCATCAATGCCAAATAAATGGCTTTATCACGACACCACTTTTCAGTTGTATCACATAACCAAGATGTATCTAGGAGAGATTCTTCGAGATTGAAAATATATTCAGTAACTTCTTTATACGAGTTTTCATTCAGATCAGTACGATTCTCAATCTCAACATGAAGAATTTCCTTTGTAGGAAGTTTATTGTAATTAAAAATAAACTTACAGATCTCCTCAAAAACTACTCTCTCAGCGTAATCTGTAAAGTATTCAGTTCTGATGAAAGGCAAAACCTTCCTAGAATATTCTTCATTGAATGCGAGACTCCTGAGAATAGTAGTTTCAACCCTTTCCATTAGTAATAGTGACAATAAGTGGACATAATATACTTGACTCCTTTATTGACTCGCAATCCAGCATGAGGGTACTGCCAAGTCGGAGGAAACACCATGACCGATCCTTGTTTAGGAACAATCTTTTTATTGTGATGAGGAAACTCAGTTTCACCACCAGCGAAATCATCATTCAGATAATACAAGAAAGCCAGATATCTTCTTGCAGATGCGTGATCTTCAACATCAACATGAATATCAAACCTATCATGACTTCTAGAATGATATTTCTTGATACGAAACTCTTCTAGAAAGAGTCGTGGTGGATACCATCTAGTGTAATCCGAGAACTCTTTTTTGTAAAGGTTAAGTACACCCATAGTAACTTGAGATAGTTGTTTAACACTATCTGGATGTTTTTGATTAATATTCAATTGTGTAAAATTAGGGGTTCCTTTGTTATTAACGATTTCTTTATATCCACTAAGATCAAAGAGATCAATCAAGGTCTTACATGTTTCTTGGGGTAGAACATTTTCATAGACCTTGATAAAATCATCCATAACAAAACTCTTTCTGAGCAATCTCATCTAAAGCCTGCATTACTTCTGGAGTAAAATATTCTTCTGGATTTGCAAGGATTTGTTTTGCGTAAATCTTTTTACCATCAATCTCATAGCGACCTGCGACATTTTTCCACAAACCCCCAATCTCACCGAGTTCAAGTAGTCCATAGTATCGGTCCAAACCACGTTCATCATAAAATAGACGGATTTCAACGTCTTTATTCTCCTTACTCAAACGAGATTTAGCAGTCTTAGCTTTGATAATGTTTCCAACGACTTCTGTTCCATCCTTCTCTTTTTTCTTTGAGAGATAAATGATAGTAGAAGCGGCGTACTTAAGACCACTACCACCACCCATCTCCTTAGTAGGAACGTAAGCACCGATGACATCATAAGTGTGATTAGTAACTAACATTGGAATATTAGCTTGTCCGAGTTTGAGAGTGATCATACGGAAAGCACCTTTGACCAGTTGAGATTTAGTCATGTCACGAACTTGTTTATCGTTCAGTGCATCAGTAATTTCTTTCTCAGTGGAAAGCATCCCCAAAGAGTCTAACACAAACATACAAGGTTTGCGTTCTCCTTCAGGTTTTTTTAAGTATAGGTCTACTGCTTTAAGAGCCTTTCCACGAAATTCCTCTACGGTGACAACATTAACCACGACAAGACGTGATGTGTCGATGCCGCGTGACTCCACGAGAGATTTAGTAATGGCAGCCTCAGTATCAAAGTAGAGACAATAACCATCGGGATTGGTATCAAGAAAATTCTTAACAACGGCGAGGCTGAAGAAAGTTTTTCCAGTAGAAGACTCTCCAGCAATAGCAGTAATCTTATTCCCAGATACACCACCAAATATGCTACCTGAAACCAGTGCATTAAAAACGTATGAACCCGTGTCAACATAAGTTTCTGTTTCGTCAATGTCTGAAGCAAGTTTAGTGTACTCGCCTCCAATTTCTTTTACAATATCTTTAAGAAAATCCATCAAGCTACCATCCCATATTCTTCACGTAGAATTTTTTTGTAAGGAAGACCCTGTTCTCTGAGTTCCTTTACTAATTTAAGTTTTTGAAACAATGCAACATCTCCACCAAGAGACATGGCTTTAATAATAGTATTCAATTCTTCATCATTGATAGGCAGATCCATTCATTCCTCCAAATTTTTTGACTCTGTGCAGATAACCCAATTATACTTCTTTTTTAGTTCGTTTGCAAACCAATATGCAGTGGAAGCCGTCTCAAACAGTTTCCTATTTTTAACAGGAGACAATTCTCCAGGTTCAGCCCAAACCACTACATATTTACTCATGAGAAAAAACTATCCAAACTGATTGATTTTTCCACGGACCATCCAATAGAGTCAAGAATAATTTTCATTGGTTCCACGAAAGATTTGTTGAACTGAGTATCATAATCGACATATTTTTCCAATCCAAGTTCTCTGGGAAAGTCTTGAATGAATCCAAGAACATTTTCTTGAATTGGATTAGGGATCTTCAGATAAAGAAATTTAATCTTTTCTCCACTTTGAATTGCTGGATACTTTTTATCAAGTCCAGCCTTCTTAGTATAATGATTGTAAAGAATTGCACCTCTTACATGAAATGGTACACCTTTATTATACATGTGTGTCTTTGATACCCACTTATTAATTTCAGAAACACTGCGAGGGAAAGCAATCTCTTCTGGTTGAAGTGATTTAAATTTCTTGCGAGCTTCCTCAATAAACTCAATTACATCATCTTCCCCTTTGGTCATAACGATATTGATTGCATCTTTAATCATCTTCCTACAAGGTGCAGGAGTAGATGTTTTGATGGCTTCAATACCCATCATCTTCAGTTTAGGTTCTTGATATCGAACACCTTCAGAGTCCCACACTCGAAGAATATAACGTTTTTTACCAGTCCAGATTCCACGTTCCGCGATGTTCTCGCGTTTCATGTACATCTTCTGATCATAAGCATTCAGGTAGTCGGCCAGTTCTTGGTAAGAACTTTCAATATACTTTTCAAGTTCCAAGTTACAGACCTTATCAAGGAAATTGACAACTTCATCAGTAGTTTTCTCTCTCCCTTTGAATACAGCGTCAACAAAAGGACCCATATTAATATAAATGGAGTCAGTATCCATAGCAATGACATAATCAATCCCC
>JACCDW011346376.1_pt1 | contig 12697 bp, 9 predicted proteins | sample 7449781 | NCBI WGS metagenome assembly JACCDW01 (sample SAMN15323449, study PRJNA562643) | freshwater metagenome | isolation source: river surface water | place: USA:Blue River Watershed | collected 2017-08-18
ATCCCAACTAAAGCTTTATTGCACTCAGGTGAAATTGCAGATGGCGCAAGAGATGCGAGCCATTTTGGTGTGAACGCACAATTTTTATCCATGGATATGCCTGCAGTTAATTCTTACAAGGATGGCGTCATTGCGCGTCTTCACAAAGGTTTGCAAGGTTTGGTTAAGTCTCGAAACATTACCTTTGTAGAAGGTCACGGAAAATTGATTTCCAAAGACACTGTTGAAGTCAATGGAGAAAAATACACTGGCAAAAATGTCGTTCTTGCGACTGGTTCATACGCCAAAACTTTGCCAGGGCTAGAAATTGATGGCAAGAAAATCATTACATCTGATCACGCTACAAAATTGGATTACGTTCCAAAAAGCGTCATTGTTCTAGGTGGCGGAGTCATCGGTTGCGAATTTGCATCTGTCTGGAAATCCTTTGGTGCAGAAGTAACAATCATTGAAGGACTTTCCCACTTAGTTGCACTCGAAGATGAATCATCCAGCAAGCAGTTGGAACGCGCCTTTAGAAAACGTGGAATTAACTTCGAACTAGGTGTTCGCTTCCAATCAGCTGCAATCAATGGAGACTCAGTAACGCTCACACTAGAAGATGGCAAAACCTTCAGTGCAGACGTTCTCTTGGTCAGCGTTGGTCGCGGACCAGTATCTGCAAATCTCGGATATGAAGAACAAGGAATTTCTATGGATCGCGGATATGTTTTGGTAGATGACAAGTGCCGAACAAATATTCCTGGTATTTGGGCCGTAGGCGATTTAATTCCAACTCTTCAACTAGCCCATGTTGGTTTCGGTGAAGGTATTTTGGTTGCAGAAGAAATCGCAGGACTTAATCCACGTCCAATAAATTACGACGGTGTGCCACGTGTTACGTATTCAGAACCAGAAGTTGCATCTGTTGGCTTAACAACTGCCATTGCTAAAGAGCGTGGCTTTGATGTTGTTGAATTAAATTATGACCTTGCTGGAAATGGAAAAGCACAAATTCTTCGCACAGCTGGTTCTATTAAGTTAGTGTCACAAAAGAATGGTCCAGTGCTCGGAATCCACATGGTTGGCTCTCGCGTTGGTGAATTACTTGCCGAAGCGCAATTGATTTTTAATTGGGAAGCAAGCGCCGATGATGTTGCTCCACTTATTCATGCACACCCAACACTTTCTGAGGCCATGGGAGAAGCACACATGGCACTAGCCGGCGAACCGCTTCATGCTCACGGATAATCTAGGGAGATCACAATGACATTCAGATTAACGATGCCAGCACTTGGCGAGAGCGTTACCGAAGGAACAGTTACACGTTGGCTCAAGTCTGAAGGCGATCACATTGCTGTAGATGAACCACTTCTCGAAGTTTCTACAGACAAAGTTGATACAGAAATTCCATCTCCAGTTGCGGGAACACTACAAAAAATAGTTGTTGCAGTTGATCAAACTGTCGCAGTTGGAGCAGACCTTGCAATTATCGAAGATGGCGCAGCCGCTCCTGTCGCACCAGTTGCAACGCCAGCACCAGTTGCTGCTACTCCACCTCCTGCACCAGTTGTGCCAGCTCCTGTTGCGCCAGTTGCTGCTGCAGCTCCGGTTACATCAAATTCTGCAGGAACTGTAATTACGATGCCAGCACTCGGCGAGAGCGTTAGTGAAGGAACAGTTACGCGTTGGTTGAAAAATGTTGGCGATTCAGTTGCAATGGATGAAGCACTTCTCGAAGTTTCTACAGACAAAGTTGATACAGAAATTCCATCTCCTGTTGCAGGAACTCTCCTGGCAATTGATGTACCTGTTGACTCAACAGTTCCAGTTGGTGCACGTCTAGGACTCATTGGTTCATCTACTGGCGCTGTTGTTGCCGCACCTGTTGCACCTGTCGTTCCAGCACCTGTTGCCGCTCCTGCTGCACTAGTTGTATCTGCTCCCCCAGTTGTCGCTCCTGTTGCACCAGTTGCAGCACAAGCCGATGCTTATGTCACTCCTATCGTTAGAAAATTAGCTTCCGAACTTGGCGTTAATCTTTCAGCGATTCAAGGTAGTGGTATTGGCGGACGCATCAGAAAAGAAGATGTTCAAGCAGCTGCTAAACCAGTTGCAACACAAAGTGCTCCTTCTGCTGCGATAGCAACTCCAGCCGCAGCAAAATCTTCTCCAGTAACTGCGTCCCCTCTTCGCGGAACAACAGTGACAATGTCACGTCTGCGCAAAGTTATTGCAGCCCGTATGGTTGAATCACTTCAAGTAAGTGCGCAATTAACAACTGTCATTGAAGTAGATGTCACAAAGATTTCTCGTCTGCGCGATCAAGCTAAAACTACTTTTGAGGCACGTGAAGGTGTGAAACTTTCTTTCCTTCCATTCTTTGCTGTGGCTGTTTGCGAAGCACTTAAGGTCCATCCAGTGCTTAACTCATCTGTCGAAGGTGATCAAATTACTTATCACGGCGCAGAACATCTTGGAATCGCCGTCGATACAGAGCGTGGATTGCTCGTTCCTGTAATTCACAATGCGGGCGATCTCAATATGGGCGGAATCGCTCGAAAGATTTCTGATCTTGCCGCACGTACTCGCGATAACAAAGTTTCACCTGATGAACTTGGCGGTGGAACATTTACTATTACTAACACCGGAAGTCGTGGAGCGCTATTTGATACTCCAATCATCAACCAACCACAGGTAGCAATTCTTGGATTAGGTGCTGTTGTTAAGCGACCAATGGTTGTTCGCGGTGAAGATGGCGGCGAAACAATTGCAATTCGTTCAATGGTTTACCTAGGACTCTCATACGATCACCGAGTTGTAGATGGCGCAGATGCAGCGCGATTCTTAGTAACACTCAAAGAGCGTCTAGAACATGGTGGCTTCGAATCGGATCTTGGTCTCTAATGCCAACAATGCAACGAATTGCGATTACCGGTTCAACCGGTCTCATTGGCAATGCATTAGTTGGACATCTTAAATCGGAAGGTTACACAGTACAAAGATTAGTTCGTAGACCAAGTCGCTCTGCGGAGGAAATCACTTGGGATCCACAAGCAGGAACAGTTGATCTTGAGGCACTTGCAGGTGTAGATGCAATAATTCATTTGGCTGGTGCCGGAGTTGGCGACAAGCGCTGGACAAAGAAATACAAGAGCGAGATTCTAAATTCACGACTACTTGGAACAACAACGATTGCAAATGCCGTTAACGCAGTGAAGCCATCTGTATTTATCAGCGCAAGTGCTATTGGCTGGTATGGCGAAACAGGTAACCGTGCGGTTATTGAAACCGATCGCGCCGGCGAAGATTTTCTTGCCGCTGTTTGTCGCGAATGGGAAGGCGCAGCAGATTTAGTTCAAGGTGTGCGAACCGTAAAACTTCGTACAGGTTTAGTTCTTGACCCAACTGGTGGCGCATTAGGCCGCATGCTTCCACTCTTCCGATTCGGATTAGGCGGAAAACTAGGAAGCGGTAAACAATGGTGGTCGTGGATTACTTTGCATGATCAAATCCGTGCAATCGTTTTTGCTCTAGAAAACAAAATCGAAGGGCCAATCAATTTAACCTCACCAAATCCTGTTACTAATCAGGAGTTCACTGCTGGTTTAGCTCGCGCACTTCATCGACCAGCGTTATTTCCTGCTCCAGCTATTGCGCTCAAGATTGCCCTAGGTGGATTTTCAACAGAGATTTTAGGATCTAAAAAAGTTATGCCTCAGGCACTTTTGGATGCAGGATTTGTCTTTGACTATCCGCACATTGCACCAGCGCTTGCAGCTTTAGTCAACTAATACTGAAAGAGCAGCTAAGCGCCCCGAAAGCAGCGCACCATTTTGAGAAGGTGCACTCTTGTAATCACCGGCAATAAAAATCGAATCTCTTACGTGCGCACCTGACGCAGGCGCGTTATCGAGTCCTGCAAGTGGCAAAGCACTTGGGATTTCATACTTTGCCACGAGCTTCCAATTACGGGTATCGCAGCCATACAAAATTGCCAAGTGTCTGCGAATTTCTGATTCCGTAGCTGGAAGAATGCTTGTACTTGAAATCAAGTTTTTTCCTGGCGGGGCATAGTCAGGCATCATGTTAGAGATAACCATCGAATTAACCACTGGTCCTCTATTTTGGCTATCAACAATTAAAGACTTGCTCTTTGTTGGGCTTTCTTTAGCTGAGTGATACCACGTTGTGCATCCAACTAGTTGTGGCACTTCAGTTAAATCTAATAACTGAGCTGCGGTAGTCGCATCAGTTGCAACAATAATTGCGTCTGCTTCAAATTTACCCTTAGAAGTGCTGACTGTATTTTTCTTAATCGAATTAACCTGAACACCGTAGCGAACATCGCTTACGCGATTGGCAAGTGCTTCAGAAAATGTCTTAACCCCACCAATGGGTAATCCAGAATTTCCAGTAACAAAATACTTGATTGCCGTACGACCATATTCGGAGTTAACCAGCAACGGATCAGCCAAAAAGACTCCGGTTAAGAAGGGTCGCAGGACTCGTTCATACGTCTTTCCGAGACCACTATTTTTAAGCTCTTCTCCAACACTTGCAGCAGGTTTTTTTCTTAGAAGATATTGAACCAATCGAATTTTTTCAAGAATTGAACCTGTTTGTAAGTTAAACACTGAAAGAAAGGCCGCACGAGGATCGCCAATCCGTATGCGACTTTCATTTCGAGCTACTTCTATAGCTGAGGATGCTGAAACAAAATCGATTTCCTTGATAATTCCAATCCGCTTAATCTCAGGGTAATTTGCATTGATTAATTGAAAACCTCGATCACAAACAAATCCATCAATAACATCACTTGTCACACGACCGCCTGGGCGATCAGAACTTTCGAGCACCGTGACAGATGCTCCTTCACTCTCTAAAGTAATCGCCGCGCTGAGTCCAGCTAATCCCGCACCGATGACAATTACTTTTTTACCCATACGAATTAATCTCTCGAGCGTGATCAATGATTTGAGCTACTGCAAGTATTTCTTCGGGTGAGATTGGCATAGCTGTCTTATTCACAATCGCATCGTGAACTAAAGAGTAGAAGGATGCATAGTTACCAGGATCAGTTTTAAACTCTTCAACAATCTCGCCTCTATGGATATAGGCAAGCGAAGAAGTATCTTCTTGCCATTTCCCATCTTTTGGTCCTTTACCTGATCTCAAAAGTGCTTCTTGCGGATCAAGATCATTAACAACAAATGCGCCTTCACTTCCGATTACTCGAAGACGAGGACCAGGGGAACCAACTACTGCGCTGGCTGAAAGAATTGATTCAACTCCAGAATCATGGCCAAGCACTAAAACGCAATCATCATCTGCTCCCCCGCGGATGCTTCTAAGTGATGCTGACTTTAACTTCGCTGGGCCAAAGCAATCGATTGAAGTTGATATCAAGTGCGGCATTAAGTCCAGCAATAAACCACCACCATCTTGCGGAGAATTGTTTTCTCGCCATGATTGCGGAGTTAACTGTGGTCTAAATCTTTCGAATCGTGAATCCATCCGAATTACTCTTCCGATGTGACCATCTCTGATGATTCGCTTTAAAGTCAGAATGTCGCTATCCCATTTGCGGTTGAAATACGTAGTTACTGCGACGCCAGCTGATTGCGCCGCATCGAGTATTTCTCTTGTTTGCGAAACGTTTACAGCCATCGGCTTGTCAACGACAGTTGGAATGCCTGCTTTAATAGCTGCAAGTGCCTGCGATAAATGAACTGGATTTCCCGATGCAATAACAACTAAGTCAAGATCTTGTTTGCACAACTCTTCAATCGTGGAAACGATCTTTACGGAGGGATAATCTTCTTTCGCATGACGCTTTCTAACATCATTCGTTGTTAAGACCGCAGTAACTTCAAAGTTTGTACCCGTCAAAATGGGCGCATGAAAACTCCGACCAGCTAATCCATAGCCTGAAATACCAACCTTAAGTTTCATACGTCCTACTTTTTGAGCTTAGAAGGCCACCAAATTTTTGGTCCAATATCGTGCACCATTGCTGGAACCAGAATTGAGCGCACAATAATTGTGTCAAGGAGAACACCGAATGCAACAGCGAAACCTAACTGGGCCAATGGCACCAATGGAATAAGTCCAAGCACTGCAAATGTTGCTGCTAGAACAATTCCTGCTGAAGTGATCACTGCGCCTGTAACGGTCAAACCTTTAATCACTCCTTGGCGCGTTCCCAGTTTGATTGACTCTTCACGTACTCGAGTCATTAAGAAGATGTTGTAATCAATACCGAGTGCCACCAAGAAAATAAAGGCAAAGAGTGGGAAGGACGTATCTCCCCCTTCAAAGCCAAATACGTGATTAAAGACGAGCGCACAAACTCCAAGAGTTGCAAAGTAGGAAAGAACTACCGTGCCCAGAAGCAGGGCCGCACTGAGAATACTTCGCAGAAGCAGACCAAGAATTATGGTGATGACAACCAAAATGATTGGAATAATTGTTTTGTTATCTCGATCATTTGCGCTTCGAATATCATATGAAACTGCGCTAGTTCCACCGACTAAAGCAGTCGGATCAGCTTGTTGAGCAAGTCTGCGAATCTCTGGAATATCATTTGATGCTTCAACGCTATCGGGTGCTTTTTCCAGCACCACATTCAGAATTGCTTTGTTATTAACAACCTTGATTCCTGGAATAGGTCCACCAGGGATCGCAAAGCCATCAAGTAAAGGTGTTGCGGATGTAACGCCAGGGGCATTCATCACAGCCGCTGCAACAGCATCTAACTTGTCTACATTGACAACTATTTGTGTTGGATCGCCTTCTCCGCCAGGAAAGTGCGTGAGCAACAATTTTTGTCCTACAACAGACTCTGGATTAGTCGTGAAAGTATCAACCGTTCCAATTCCGTCCGCCTTTAGGGTCGTAGAAGTAAATGCGAATGCCAACAAAATCACGCCCGTAATCACCCACGCTTTGCGAGGGCTTCGGCCAATCGTGTTTCCTAGCTTGGACCAAACGCCACCTAGGACTTGATCTTCACCATCAAAATCTGGTCGACGTGGCCAGAAAATCCAGCGACCGAATAGGAGAAGAAGTGCGGGTAAAAGTGTCAAAATTGTTATGACCGAGCAAGCAATACCAATTGCGCCAATTGGTCCAAGGCCCGCTGTATTTGTTAGCTGGCTAAACAAAAGTACAAGAAGGGAAATTGCAACCGTTGAACCTGATGCAAGAATTGGTTCCCAGACACCCTTGTAAGCAGCGCGCATTGCATCAAATCTATTTTCATGTAAATGAAGTTCTTCGCGATATCTGGCAATTAGCAATAACGCATAATCTGTAGCAGCACCGATTACCAATACAGAAAGAATTCCTTGCGATTGACCATCAACGTCGATAATGTCATTTTTCGCCAGTAGGTAAACAATTCCTCCAGCCGTAGAGAGTGCAAAGAGAGCTGAGAGCAGAGGAATAATCCACAAAATTGGAGATCTGTAAACAACAATCAAAATTACTGCCACAACTCCAAGAGTTGTTAAAAGCAATTTGGAGTCAATGTCACCAAAAGCTCCGAATAAATCTCCAAGCAAACCACCAGGTCCGGTGACATAAGCAGTGAGATTGTTTTCCTCGGCTATCGGTCCAAGATCTTCGCGTAGTGCTTCAACAATTGCCGGAAGCACTGGCTCTTCATTCGGAAGTAACTTCGTAAGTGAGTTTCCATCAAGTGGAATATTTGCCAGAATCGCTTTGCCATCTTCTGATGGGAACGCAGAAATTCTCTGACCAGGAGCAAGATAATCTGAGATTTTTGCCGGCGTTCCAGCAAGTGTTAAATCACCAATAGCTACGAGATGAGAGTTGATAGCTTGAAGGTTTTCAGGTGTGGCTTTGCCTTCAAACAGGACTAGCGCGGGAAAGTTGAAGGAGTCTTTACCTGAAAAAGTTTGAATCAGCTCTGAAGCTTGCGTCGCTTCTGCGCCTTTAGGAAGAAAGGAAGAATTGTTATTTTCTTGTACGGATGAAAGTTTTCCAAAAAGAGGTCCAAATACACCGGTCAACAAAAACCACATCAACACTACGAGCATTGCTATGGCAAAGGGTTTACGGTTTTTTACAGAGGCGCTAGATGACACGGCAGTTGGTACCTTTCATACGTATTTCAGCGAGGATTCGCGACTGGGCAAGCCTACCTTTAGGCTAAGGACGTGGAAGCCATCACAACGCTTGACCCCACAATGGTGGTGAAGAATTTAGCGCTGCTCGACTACAACGAAGCCTTGCTTATTCAGCAGGATGCACATGAACAAATCAGTGCCGGTGTTATGCCCAATACTCTGTTTTTTGTTGAACATCCATCAGTTTTCACAGCAGGCAAGCGAACTCTTGACGAAGAACGCCCACTCGATGGAACTCCAGTAATTAATGTAGATCGCGGTGGCAAAATTACGTGGCACGGCCCCGGACAAATTGTTGGATATCCAATCCTACGATTAGCTAAACCAACTGAGTTAGTTGGCTTTGTTAGAGAAATCGAAAGTGCATTGATAGATACATGCAAAGAATTTGGGTTACAGGTTCAGAGAATTGAAGGCCGATCAGGTGTGTGGACGCAGGATGAAATAAATCCTAGAAAAATTGCAGCTATTGGAATTCGAGTTGCTAAAGCAACGACTATGCATGGTTTTGCACTTAACGTAAATCCAGATCTAGGTGCGTTTTCGCAGATAATTCCGTGCGGCATCGCCGATGCAGAAGTAACATCCATGGCTCATGAATTAGGGCGTGAAATCACTTCTCAAGAAGTACTTCCAATACTAGAACGCCACATAACTTCTACTTTAGCTAAGGTAAGCGCATGACAATTGCACCTGATGGTCGCAAGATGATTCGTATTGAAGCCCGTAACGCGCTCACGCCAATAGAACGCAAACCGGAGTGGATTAAAACGCGAGCCAATATGGGTCCTGAGTACACACGACTTCGCTCCCTAGTTAAATCTGAAGGTCTTCATACTGTTTGCCAAGAAGCAGCGTGTCCAAATATTTTTGAATGCTGGGAAGATAAAGAAGCTACATTCTTAATTGGCGGAGAAAAGTGCACCCGTCGTTGCGATTTTTGTAACATCGACACTGGCAAACCAGATCCTATTGATCGCGAAGAGCCACGCAAAGTAGCCGAATCTGTTAAAGCTATGGGTTTGAAATACGCAACGATTACTGGCGTAACCCGTGATGACTTAGAAGATGAAGGTGCGTGGCTTTACGCCGAAACAATCCGCAAAGTGCATGAGTTAAACCCAGGGTGTGGAGTTGAAATGCTCGCACCTGATTTTCACGCTAACTCAGAGCTGCTCAATCAAATTTTTGAAACACAACCCGAAGTATTTGCGCACAACTTAGAAACCGTTCCTCGCATTTTCAAGAGCATTAGACCAGCATTTACTTACGAGAAATCACTTCGAGTGATCACGATGGCCAGAGATTTCGGATTAATAACCAAGTCAAACTTGATTTTAGGACTCGGCGAAACCCGAGAAGAAATCTCACAAGCTCTTCTTGATCTTCGCGGCGCAGGTTGTGACCTGATCACAATTACTCAGTATCTGCGACCAACTAACCGGCACCATCCAGTGGAACGTTGGGTTAAACCAGAAGAATTCGTTGAGCTAGCGGCAGAAGCTAAAGAAGTTGGTTTCCTTGGAGTTATGAGTGGCCCACTTGTTCGTTCGAGTTATCGAGCGGGACGCTTGTATAAAGAAGCAATGGCTGCAAAAACCGGTGCACCTCGTGGCTGATCTTGTTTATCCTCCAGTTATTGTTTTCATTAAATCTCTTTGGAGATATCTAGATCTGCGTTTCACATTTTCAGGCGAAGAAAACATTCCGCAAGAAGGCGGCGCAATTCTGGCGATGAATCACATCGGTTATTTTGACTTTGCAATTGTTGGGACTGGAGTTCTTCCAAAGAAGCGTTACGTTCGTTTTATGGCTAAAAAAGAAATTTTCAATAACAAAATAGCGGGTCCCCTTATGCGTGGCATGCACCATATAAGTGTCGACCGCAGTAATGGTTCCGCATCTTTTGTTGACGCACTTCGCGCTTTGCGTAGAGGAGAGATAATCGGAATTTTTCCAGAAGGAACAATTTCAACAAGTTTTGAAATTAAAGGACTTAAATCGGGCGCCATACGTCTAGCGATGGAAGCAGGCGTGCCAGTAATCCCAACAATCGTATGGGGCAGCCAACGTGTTTGGACAAAGGGTGTTAAGAAAAACTTAACAAGGCAGAGCGTTCCGATTATGGTCACATATGGCGAACCACTTTATTTCGCTAAAGATAGTGATGTTGAGGTGGGTGAAAAGCTACTTCGAGATGTGCTTATTTCTATCCTGCACAAGGTTCAAGAAGAGTATCCCGATAGCCACCAGGGTCAGCGCTGGGCACCTGTGCGTCTTGGTGGTACCGCCCCTGCCCCACTAAACTTATGAGCATGTTCAAGCGAAAAAAGAAAGACGGGGCAATCAAGCCACGCCGTTTTCAAACCTTTAGAGATGCCTACTCCGTAACAAAGAGCGTTAAGCCGTGGATTGGTTTCGCACTGATCGGTGTATTCCTGGTTGTTTGGTCCGTAGGTATCGCAATTGGTGTTGCCATTGGCCATCCAATTTATGTTGCATTCGTTTCGCTTCCAATTGCATTACTTGCTGCAATGTTTTTCTTTACACGACAAGCTTCTACCGCCGCATACTCTTCAATTGAAGGTCAGATTGGCGCCGGCGCTTCTGTGTTGATGGCGATTCGTAAAGGCTGGACAACGACGCCAGCTGTTGCAGTTGCCCGCAATCAAGACATGGTGCATAGAAGTGTTGGTAGAGCAGGAATAGTTTTGGTCGGAGAAGGTTCACAGGGTGTCAAGCAGATGCTCAATGACGAGCGTCGTAAGAGTGAGCGCTTTGCTCCTGGCGTCCCGATTACTGAAGTTATTGTCGGAGATTTGCCGGGTCAAGTTTCGATTCGCAAGTTACAAAAGCATTTAGCGAAGCTTCCAAAGAAGTTATCTGCCCACCAAATGCGCGAAGTCCGTGCACGTTTGAAAGCAGTTGGCGGAATGTCTATGCCAATTCCAAAGGGTCCAATGCCAAAGGGTGTTCGAATTCGCTAGCTTGTTAAAGCAATTCTTGTTCTGCTCAAACGTTCGTGAATTCCTCGACCATTTTCGTCATAAGTAATCGCTGTTATTACGATCACCATAAGTAGGCTTCGAATCAACGCTTGGATAATTGTTGGGCGTCCACCATCTCCAAAATTTACAATTCTCATTCGAAAAATTCTGTGCCCCGCTGATGCCCCTTGCAAGGTAACGAGCAGGAAGTACTGAGTGAAGAAGATGATTAGTGCCGGTACCCCAGCCTGAGAGGTCCGTTCCAAGAAAGTGCCAGAGCCACTGAAAAAGGCGATTGCAATTAGATAGCTCGATAACCAGTCCAGGCTGATGGCGCCAAAGCGTCTGCCTAAACTCACCTCGGAATGCATGCCTTAAGCCTACTGGGAGCCTGAAAACCCGCAATTTACTTAACATGGATGTAACACGTGGGTTATGCCTTTTTCACGGATAACTCGTAGCCTTCTCACATGCGCCCTCGATGAAGCGGTGCGCAACGTTTGAAATACCATCAACTGGGAGAAAAATGTTTAAGAACTCTGCAGAAATTTTTGCATTCATCAAAAAAGAAGACGTCAAGCTCATTGACGTACGATTTATCGATCTTCCTGGAATTCAACACCACTTCAATGTGCCTGTTGAATCTTTCGACGAAGCAGTATTCACAGATGGACTGATGTTTGATGGTTCATCAATTCGTGGCTTCCAAGCTATTCATGAATCAGATATGAAGTTGCTGCCGATTCCTGGTTCAGCATTTATCGATCCATTCCGCAAGGAAAAAACTCTTGTAATTTTGTTTAGTGTTCATAATCCAGATGACAACTCTCCATACAGTCGCGATCCTCGTGGAGTTGTTGGCAAGGCTGTCGAATACTTAAAGTCAACAGGAATTGCAGATACAGCATTCTTCGCACCAGAAGCAGAGTTCTATGTATTTGACGCAGTTCGCTTTAAGACTGATATGCATGAGTCATATCACCACATCGATTCATATGAAGGCGCCTGGAATACCGGAGCCGAGTACGACGCAGATGGAACGCCTAACCGCGGATATCGCACTCGCATTAAGGGCGGTTACTTCCCAGTGTCGCCAACAGATCAGTTTGCAGATCTTCGCGATGAAATGGTTATGAATCTCGGCAAAGTTGGTTTATTGGTAGAACGTTCACACCACGAAGTTGGTACCGCAGGCCAAATGGAAATCAACTATCGATTCAGCGACATCCTTAACGCGGGCGATGATGTAATGAAGTTTAAATACATCATTAAGAACACTGCTTGGGAAAATGGAAAAACTGCAACATTTATGCCAAAGCCTCTCTACGGTGACAACGGTTCCGGAATGCACGTACACCAATCACTTTGGAAAGATGGAAAGCCACTCTTCTTCGGTGATGGTTACGCAGATCTTTCAGATATGGCTCGCTGGTATGTCGGTGGTTTGCTCAAGCACGCTCCGTCATTGCTTGCATTCACAAATCCAACAGTTAACTCTTACCACCGCTTGGTTCCTGGTTATGAAGCACCAGTAAATCTCGTTTACTCAGCACGCAACCGTTCTGCATGTATTCGAAT
>JACCDW011284160.1_pt1 | contig 12691 bp, 10 predicted proteins | sample 7449781 | NCBI WGS metagenome assembly JACCDW01 (sample SAMN15323449, study PRJNA562643) | freshwater metagenome | isolation source: river surface water | place: USA:Blue River Watershed | collected 2017-08-18
CGTCTCGGGGGGCGCCTCCCAATCGCGCCCTGACCAACACCTCAGGTGGTCTCCCGCGAGCACCCAGACCCGATCCTTCTGGATGGCCAGATCGAAGACCGGATGACCGACCGGATACCGGGTCGGACTGCCATCCTCCGGGCAGCGGATCAATCGACCCGAATCGGTGCCGGCCCAGAGGGTACCCGCAGTATCCACCGCCAAAGAGACCACCGATCCCCCCGCAACGCTGGCCGAATGATCGCGACCCGGGATGAGCCGACCGTCGGCATCCAACTCCATCAGGAAACCGCTGCCCCCCACGGCCAATCCTCGGGGTGACCGCGCTACCACGGTGACATAGGACTGTTCTCGCATCACCGCAGGCACGTTGGTGGCGAGTTCCAACTGATCACCGCGACGCACCCACAGTCCTCGGGAGCCCGCGGCCGCCCACAACTGCCCGCGGGCATCCAACGCGATGCTCGAGACCGGAAAGGAGGGGCGCTCGGCCAAAACCCGAACCGGGAGAGAGGTCCCCTCCAGAAGCGACTCCGAAGAAGAGGGATCGGCGCCCGTGAGCAACTGATGGGATTCGCGACCAATCAATCGCAGCCCCGACTCCTCGGACCCCACCCACCAGTTGCCCATGGAGTCTTCGTGGATGACCTGGATGGCCTCCGGATGGGACGGAATGCGATAGAGCCGAGGAGCGGACTCCGGATCGGTGAACCGATAGATCAACCCCGAACCGGCGCCGATCAGGATCTCGCCCGTCGAGGTCTGGGAGATGCAGCGCCCCAAGCGCAGCCGGGAGTCGTGCGGTCGCGGCAACCGGTGCCATTGCCCGTGCTGCCACCAGACCAGGATCGCCTCATCCGATGGAGTGAGGAGGGACATCCAAATCCGTTGCTGGCGGTCTTCGAACACCTCGCACCAGCGCACCCGCTGATCGGGCGGCAACGGACTCGGGATCCGCGACCAACCCTGCGGAGTCCCGAGCCACAGCGTGCCTCGATCGTCCACCCGGTACACCCCGCCCCGCCGAGCCCCCCACAAGGCCGGCATGAACGTTGCGGAATCGGCCCCCGGGTCGGGTCCGGGAGGAAGAACCACCTCGAGAGTCCCCCGACGCCCCCGAATGACATCCCCGGTCTCCCACCATACCCAATCGTCCCCATCACGAACCAAGTCGCTCGCCGGACTCCGACGCTCCTCGTAAAGGCCGGTGGCCCGGCGCGCAATGGAGAAGACCACCCCTCTGCCTCGGAGCAGCAGCTGGCCCTCGCCATTGGCAACAACCCGTTGGACCGGTTCATCCCGGAGATGCTCCAGGCCCTCTGGCAGAAAGAATCGGGTCCCATCAAAGACCCTCAACCCATACTTGGTGCACACCCAGAGGTACCCGTCGTCCGACTCCAACAAGTCCAGAATCGCTCCGCCCGGGATTCCGTCACGTTCACTCCAATGGGCATTGAGGTACGGCTCGGCCGCGATCGACCGGGCCGAGGCTTCCGGGTCGCCCCCCCCCGCTTCAGCGTGACCGATCCGGCTCAAGCTCCACCCGAGCAATGCGCCGATCAGCAGACGGAAAACGAGTTTTCCAGCGATGCGGACAGCACGGGAAAGGCAACGGAAAACCCTGGGTTCGGTTCGCTTCATCGGGTCAGTCGGCACAACGGTTCGAACCCCAGATTCCCATCGAATCTTCAGTTCCTTCGCCGGACTCGTAGGAGGTTTCCGACTTGAAGCCATCGGCTTCAGGAATATCCACAAAAGAATACATCTCCAACGCAGCGAGGCTTCACCGTTCACAGGGTTTGTCAATCATGGCCCTCAAAGGGTGTTACAGAAGCCTTTTCTCGGGGAAATCCGCACGGGGTGTTACTGCTTTTGTGGACCTTCCGTTACATGCGCGAGTTGGGTAATACTGTAATCGCTTTCCGGGTCGTTTCCGCACCGAGGATCTCCGATTCCACGCAGTATCCGGCGGATGCGGATCGACTCAAACTCGAACAATCCCATGCATAGCGCCTCCATCAGCCTCGGGAAAGACCTCAAGGGGCACTCCATCTACCTGCGTTGGTTCCTGATGGAACACCCCTCGGAGCGGCAATGCCTGCTCAACATGTATCCCACGGGCCGGCGTTGTCTGGTCCGAGGGCTCCTTTCGACCCGATGGATCACCCTGCTCGAAACCGAAATCAACATGGCGGCGGCCCTCGCCGGCATCCAACCGGCGGATCGGGCGAGCCATCTGCCATCCATCCAGGCCGCCTACCAACGGCGCCCCTTGGCCAAAGGCCTTTCGGGCTGGGTACAACGCCTGCTGAACGCCAACCCCATGCGACTGATTCGGTAATTTCTTATTGTAAATCCCATTTTTCAACCATAATAACCCCTCAATTCATGTATCGATCTGCCAGATCTCCAGAGACCTCACCCGACGCGACCGTTCGGCTCTACTCGTGGACCCTCGTCGATTCCAAAGCCGGGCTTCGCCTCAAGGGCTATGCCACCGACCCGACCAAAGGTGAACGGGGCAAGACGCTCCTGAGCGCCCCGATCGTGGGCCGGATCGGGCAGTACCTGTTGTCCCAGAAGGGTTGCCTGTACCGCTTGGAGACTCCGGGAACCCAAGATCCGGAGAAACAAGCCGCCATGCGGGCGACTCTGGAACAGGTCAAACCCGTGGGGGATGATCCGAGTGGGCCCGGGCGGGAGCTGGAGACGGTCGTCGCCGACCACGATCCCAAGGTTCGCCAGTTTCTCACGGAGCTGTGCGAGGCCCAGGGGCTGTCGGTCCATCAAGCCGAATCCGCCGAGCAGGCCGTCGATCTGATTCTTCAGGGCAAGGGCGATGGCGCCATCCTCCGGATTTTCGGGAACGGTGCCCTGGGCGTGCCCGTGTTCCGGATGCTGGCCGCCGTCCAATGGCCCCGCAAGACGCTCTTCATCCCGCTGGAGACCATTTCGAACTGGGTCGAGATCCAGACCACCCTCGACAGCGGTGCCCCGGTGGCCTACGCCGAATCCCGGCGCATGTCCCGAGCCATCGAGGCTCTGCTGGATGGCCGGATCGGCCTCTCCCGGGATGTGCTGGTCGAAAGCGCCCCCTCGCCGCTCAAGAGCATCTACCCGCTGTCGGACCGGGAGCGCAACATCGCCGCCATGCGGGGCGCGGGCGTGTCCTGCCAGGATATCGCCGACCAGCTGGGGCTGTCGGTGAACACCGTCTACGCCCATACCCGGAACATCGCCCGAAAGACCCGCCCGCTGCGCATCGAGACCGCGGCCGCCCAACCGGCCTGAGGCCAGCCCTCAATCGATGCGGGGCGCTTGAGGCTTGAGGCTTGAGGCTGGAATCGGCCTCCGATTTGGGCTCCCATGGTCCCCACAGACTATGGGAGCCATTCAATTTGGGACCGACGGCTGGCGGGCCGTCATCGCCGAAGACTTCACCTTTGCCAACCTGGATCGGGTGGCTCAAGCCACGGCCGATTTCTGGCGCGCCAACCCTGTGTCGGGCGTTCGGGGTGATCGGGCGGTGGTGGGATACGACCGACGCTTCCTCTCCGAGCAATTCGCCGCGCGTGTGGCCGAAGTGCTGGCGGGCAACGGATTCACCGTCACCCTGACCGATCGACCCACGCCGACACCCAGCGTGTCGTTCGAGGTGAAGCGTCAGAAGGCCATCGGCGGGGTGATGCTCACCGCTTCCCACAACCCGGCGATCTTCAATGGTTTCAAGCTCAAGGCCTGGTACGGCGGATCGGCCGAGCCGGCCATCTGCAAGGCCGTCGAGGGCCTGCTCGACCACAACCCGGTGCGATCGATCCCGCTAACGCAGGCCATCCGGGCCCGTTCGGTCTCCGTGCGGGACATCCGCGGGGCGCATTATGCGGCGCTGAAAAAGCTGGTCGACTTTCCGCTCATCGGCGCATCGGGCCTGAAATTCGCTCATGAGGCCCTGCACGGAGTCGGAGCCGGGTGCTTCGATGAATTGCTGGCCGGCACCACCTGCCGCGTCAGCACCATCAACGCCGAGCACAACCCGGGCTTCGCCGGCATCAACCCCGAGCCCATCGCCAAAAACTACATCCGCTCGATCCCGTTCCTGAAGAAGCATCCCCACGACCTGTGTCTCGTCACCGACGGCGACGCTGATCGCGTGGGCGGCCTCATGGGCGACGGCTCACCGCTGACCACCCATCAGATCATCTGCCTGCTGCTCCGACACTACGTCAAGAATCGGGGCATGAAGGGCAAGGTCGTGAAGGCGCTGACCACCACCTCGATGGTGGATCGCATGTGTGCGAAACTCGGCCTCGAGCTGGTGGAGACGGGCGTCGGCTTCAAGTACATCGCCAGCGAAATCCTCAAGGGAGGCGTGCTCTTGGGATTCGAGGAGAGCGGCGGAATCGGCTTCCCGGGCCACATCCCGGAGCGCGACGGCATCGCCGCCGGACTGGTGCTGCTGGAAATGCTGGCCATGGAGCGCAAGCCCTTGAAGACCCTGCTGCGCGCCTTGGAAACCGAGTTCGGCCCGCACCGCTACGCCCGGATCGACACCAGCTTCCCGCTGGAGAAGCGGGCCGACCTCATGCGCTTCTGCGCCGAGCATCCGCCCGCACGCCTCCTGAAGTCGAAGCTCGCCGAGGTGAAGGCTTACGACGGGGTCAAGTTCATCGCCGAGGATGGCTCGTGGCTGATGCTGCGCGGATCGGGCACCGAGCCCATCTTGAGGATCTACGCCGAAGCCAAGACCGACGACGACGCCCAGGCCCTGCTGCAACAGGGAGTCCGCTTGACCCGCAAGGTTTGAGGCCGGTCGGCGCGCCAAAACCGCACCCGGCCGGAGTCGGACGCGGCGTTCAGCCCTCGTGCGGCACCGCGTTCAGTAACCTCCGCTGGCGGCCGTGTGGCCGGTGACGATGGCCACGCCGGCACTGGTGCCCAACCGGTTGGCTCCGGCTTGGAGCATCGCCAGCGCCGTGGCCGTGTCGCGAATCCCCCCACTGGCCTTCACACCCAGGGTGGAACCGACGGCCTGGCGCATCAGGCGGATGTCTTCCACGGTGGCCCCACCGGAGCTGAAGCCTGTGGAAGTCTTCACGAACTTGGCTCCGGCTTCGACGCACAAGGAGCAAGCCCGCAACTTCTCCTCCTCGGTCAGCAGGCAGGTTTCCAGGATCACCTTCACCCAGACCCCCTGGGCGGCTTCGACGACATCGCGGATTTCACGGAACACCGCCCGATCATCGCCATCCTTGAGCCGACCGAGGTTCAGGACCATGTCGATCTCCTGAGCGCCCAGATCGATGGCCACCTCGGTCTCGTAGCGTTTGGCATCCCCGTCCATCGCCCCGAGCGGAAACCCCACCACGGCGGCCACCTTCACCTCCGACCCTTCGAGCAGGGCCGCCGCCTGGGCCACCCGACTTCCGTGGACACACACGCTCCAGAACTGGTGTTCCAAGGCCTCGGCGCACAACCGGGCGATATCTGAAGCCCGCGCCTCGGGCTTCAGGAGGGTGTGGTCGATGTGACGGGCCAGATCGCGGGCGCTCCATTGCATGGGGCCAATCTCCCGCTCCTCCCCCGCGGGTTCAAGCTCACAGGGAGCCCCCCGGAAGAGCCTGTCCCTCGTTTGCAGAGCCTGTCCCTTGTCGGCGGATGGGATCATAGCAAAAAGGCCGGCCTCTGGGATGAGGCCGGCCCTGTCAGACAGAGGACCGCGGAGGCGGTCGCCGCGGGGGTCAGAACTTCTTGCTCAACTCGAGGTAGTAGAAGCGGCCGCGCAGGTCGGCGAACTGGCGATCCACATTGCTCTCGAACGAGGAGAAGAACACCGGAGGACGTTCGTCGAACACGTTGTTGATACCGAAGCTGAGGTTGGCCTCGACCTTCGGGATGGTGTAACGGGTGCGCAGGTCGATGGTGTTGTAGTCACGGCCCGAGCGGACGTCCGGCGGATTGCCGTCGATGGTCTCGTAGTTCTGGCCGCTCTGGTCTTCGCGGTAGCCGGAGGTGTAGTTCCAGGCGATGGCGGCGTAGTAGCGCTCATACTCCCAGGCGATCGAAGCCGTGGCGCGGTACTCGGGGAAGCCGATGTCCGACATGGCGGCACCGGAGGCCCAGAATCCGCCGAGGTAGTCGATCGGAGCCGAACCCGGGAAGTTCTCCATGCTCATGGAGAGCACCTTGGTGGCATTGCCCGCGAGGAACAATTTGCCGAACGAGGTCTCGATCTCCTGGGTCATCGACAGGTCGAGGCCGTCCGTGGAGCGGGTACCGGTGTTGATCGGACCCACGTTGCGGATCTGGTCGATGTCACCGGTCGTCGGATCCACCGCGACTTGGGCTCCGAGCGGGTTGGCCGCGCTGGGCGTGGCCGAGGCGCCGTACGGATTGTTGGCGTTGCCAGCACCGCCGTTGAGGGCCCACTGGTTGACGATGTACTGCTCGCTGGCGAACGGAATGCCCGTCTGCGAGATCTTGTAGTAGTCGAGACCCACGGTGAAGCCCTTGAGGAAGTTCGGGGAGAACTTCGCACCGATGAGGTAGTTGTCGGCCTCTTCCGGCTTCAGGTTCGGGTTGTTGACGGCCAGCACACCGTTCTGGGGCTGGGTACGGATCTGGGTGATCGGGTTGTAGACCTCGGGGAAGTCCTGACCACCGGCCGGGCGGTAGATCGCGGCCAAGGACGGGGCGATAAAGCCCTGACCGTAGGAACCGCGCACCACCACCTGCTTCTCGATCGGCTGCCAGCGGAAGTTCACGCGGGGCTTGGCACCGGTGTCACCCACATCGGAGAACTCCTCGTAGCGCACAGCGGTGCCCACGGTGAAGGAATCCATGCCAGTGAACTTGAGATCGTTGCCGAAGATCGGCACCTGCACCTCACCGTAGACGGCGTCGGTCTGGCGACCGGCGGCCCACTTGACGGCCGTGTTGAACGGAGCGACCGAGCCGTTTTGCAGCGCGAAATCCGGAGCGATGTCCAAGGAATCACGACGGGTCTGGGCTCCGAGCGAGGCCTGGATGGCACCGCCGGGGAGGTCGAACACCTCGCCGCGCACCAGACCGTCGAACTGCTGGGTGACGTAGGCGTTCTCCTGAGTGGCTGAACCCTTGAAAGTATCGAGGATGGCCGGCGAATTCACCGCCGAAGCGGCATTGATCGGGGTGTAGCCGAACGGATTGAAAGCCGCGGTCAGGCTGCCGGAGTTCAGGGCCGTCTGGTACTTGTCGGTCAGCACACCGCCGGTGATGACGGTGTCGTTCTGGGTGCGGTCGTACAGGAAGGCCGTCTCCCAGTTCCAGGTCGACTCACCGATGCGACCGCGCAGGCCGGCCACGGTGTGGATGCTCTGGTAGAGATCGTTGTAGATGCGGGGGCCGTTCTCGACCGGGCGGTAGGTGATGTTGAAGTTGTCGTTCGCGGCGCTGCCCGGGAACACCTGCTGCCACCAGTAGTTGCCCGAAGACATCGTGTACCCGCCCAGCGGACCCGGGGCCAGGGTGTACGACGACTTGTTGCTCATGTAGTAGGCATCAGCGAAGACCTCGAGATGCTCGCCGAAGAGCTGGTGGGCGACCGAGGTGTCGAAGCCGTAGCGGTCATGCGGACGGTAGGCTGTGGTATAGTAGCCGTACGGGAAGCCGGCACCGGTTCCCGGGACCAGGCTCTCGTTGCCGCCGTAGCGCAACTGCGCGTCGGCCGGCAGCACCCCGCGCAGGGCCGCCTCGGCAGCGGTGCGAGCGGCGGTCACCTGCGACGAGGCCGTCGCCTTGGAGGTGTCGACGTAGGCGCTCGGGTCGAACTTGTTGCCCGCCACCACGATGGGGAACTGGATGCCGCTCACGGTCACCGAGGCCGGCACCGGACCCGTGAAGGTCGGGACCTGCGAGGCGTTGGTGAGGCCGCGGGTGTTCGAGAAAGCCGGGGTCCAGCGCAGGGAGATGCCGTTGGCCACGTTGAGCACATCGCCCGAGGCGGTGGTGACCGCGTGGGTGCCGAAGCTGCGCTTGTTGAAGAACAGGCCCGGGTTGGAGGTGCCCGACACGTTGCTGCCGGCCGGGAAGCTGCGCTCGCGGTCGATGCTCAGCAGGTCGTTGGCGGAGTTGTACTCGGCCGAGAAGAACGCCCGGGTCTTCTCGTTGGACGTGCCGAAGTTGACCTGGAACCGGCGCTGCGAGATGTCCTTGTCCATCGTGTTGCCGTAGAACGCGCGGAACTCGGTGCCCTGGAAGTTCTTCTTGAGCTTGATGTTCACCACGCCGGCGACCGCATCGGTACCGTAGATGGCACCCGCACCATCATTGAGCACCTCGATGCTCTCGATGGCCGCCTGAGGAATCATGTTCAGGTCGGAGGTCGAGGTACGACGACCGTCGACGAGCAACAGGGTCGCGTTGCCCGGAAGGCCGCGCAGACCGACGAACGACTGACCCGAACCACCATTGCCATAGCCCTCGTTGAGGTTTCCGGTGCCGGCCATCTGCGGGAGCTTCAGGCGGAACACGTCGCTGAGGTTGGCGAAGCCGCCGTTGACCGGGGAGGCCATGTCGATCGGGGTGACCGACAGGGATCCCTCCGCCTCGGCACCGGTCAGGAGCGATCCGGTGACCACCGTGGATTGAAGGGTCTTGGTGGCGGGTTCGGCGTTCTGGGCCCAGAGGGCGGGCACGACGATCAACTGGGATCCGAGCCCGACCGTGATGGCGCTCCGGAGAACGGTGCCCCGGAACTGACGATAGTTGTGGTACGACATAGGTTGGTTGGTATGCACGACCCGCTGTACAAAAGTTTGACAACGGGAAATCGCCGACACGGAAAACCCGTAACGCAATTGACGCAAGGGATTTTGTTCAAGATTTCCGAAAAACAACCGCACCCGCTTTCCGTCTCCCGCGAAAACCGACAAATTCGCCGAGTCGCTCTCCACGACCGTTGACAGTTTTCCAAGCGCCAACCTAGTGTCCGCCCAACAACTCTCTCACATGTACCGCGTCGCCCTCATTCTTGCCGTACTGGCCGCCATCGGAAGCCTGGCGCTGAGCTTCACCGTCACCAAACCCAAGATCGAGGGCCTGGTGCAGGAGCGGAACGATCTTCAGACCAACCTGACCGCGGCCGAAACGGCCAAGACCGAGGCCGAAAAGAAGGCCAAGGCCGCCGTGGCCACCGCCGACAAGAAGACGGCCGAACTCGCGGCCACCCAGAAGGAACTCGAGACGGCCACCGCGACCGCGGCGACCCAGCAGGCCCGCGCCGACAAGTATTTCGCCGACTACAACAAGACCCTGGCCGACAAGAACGCCGCACAGGAGCAACTGGCCCAGTGGAGCGGCACCGGCCTCAAGCCCGACCAGATCCTCGCCATGAAGGCCGAACTGAAGGCCTCGAAGGAGCTCGTGGGCGTGCTGGGGGATGAGAAATCCATTCTGCAGCGCTCGGTGGCCTCCCTGAAGAACAAGCTTTCCAAGTACGAAGACGAGAACCGCGTGGTCGCCATGCCGGGGCTCAAGGGAGCTGTCGTTGCGGTGGATCCGAAGTGGGAGTTCGTGGTGATCAATGTCGGTTCCCAGCAGGGTGCCCTCGAGGGGGGACTGCTCATGGTTCGCCGGGGTGACAAGCTGGTGGGGAAGGTCAAGATCGTCACCGTCGAGGCCAACCGCAGCGTCGCCAACGTCCTGCCGGCGTGGAAGCAGGGTGATGTGGCGGTTGCCGCCGGTGATCAGGTGCTGTACTGATCCGTCCATGAAGTCGTTTGTCCAACGGTTCAAGGGCTTGGCATTGGCCGGAGTCGTCGTGGCCCTCATGAGCGGTTGCCGAACCGAAGACGAGTTGATCGGCCGGCCGTGGAACACACCGAAATCGTGGGAATCGGGCCTTCCCTCGGCCATGACCGAGGGTCGCTGATCGGCGACTGGATCGGTCTCCGGATCGGAATCAGGCCCGGTACGACGGGTTGGCCCGAGTTTCCATCGGGCGAGACCTTGAGATGGGTGGGTTCAAAGCATCGGAAGCGGTTTCAAAGGGGGGATGAAGGGGCTCGACGAGTTGCGCCATGAGCGGTCTGACCTCAACCATTCCTTTCCGGGCACCAAAATTCTGGCCCGAGTGCTTCAAGCCCGACTCCCCCGGCTCGATACCGCACATTCTCAACACCCAGCCGAATACCCAGCCGAATACCCGGCCGAATACCCAGCCCATTTCCCTTGACCGGCCGCTGATCGGACTCCCACCCTTGCCCATCGCCCTAAAGGCTTCTCAATGCTAGCGCAGATCAAAGGTCTCTTCTCGAACGATATCGGAATCGACCTCGGAACCGCCAACTCCCTGGTGTATGTCAGGGATCAGGGCATTGTGTTGCGCGAACCGTCCGTGGTGGCCATCCAGGCCGGTACCACCAATGTGTTGGCCGTCGGCGAAGAGGCCAAGCGCATGCTGGGCCGCACCCCCGGCAACATCGTGGCCATCCGCCCGATGAAAGACGGCGTGATCGCCGACTTCGAGATCACCGAGGCGATGCTGCGGCATTTCATCCAGAAGGTGCATCATCGCAAGTTGATCATGCCCCGGGTGGTGGTGGCGGTTCCCTCGGGCATCACCGAGGTCGAAAAGCGGGCCGTCAAAGACTCCGCGACCCACGCCGGAGCCCGCGAAGTCTATCTCATCGAGCAACCCATGGCCTCGGCCATCGGAGTGGGACTGCCCGTCCACGAACCCTCGGGCAACATGATCGTCGACATCGGCGGTGGCACCTGCGAGATCGCGATCATCTCGCTGGCCGGCATCGTCTTCAGCCGCAGCGTCCGCGTGGGCGGCGATGAATTCGACGAAACGATCGTCGCGCACATGAAGCGCGCACACAATTTAATGATCGGCGAACGTACCGCCGAGGAGATCAAGATCCGTGTCGGGTCGGCGTTTCCGTTGGACCAGGAATTGACCATGGAGGTGAAGGGCCGCGACCTGAGCGCGGGCCTCCCCAAGACGGTCGTCATCCGTTCCGAGGAAATCAGAGCCGCCCTGCAAGAACCGCTCTCGAGCATTTTGGAGTCTGTCCGCATCACGTTGGAACGATGCCCCCCTGAATTGTCCGCCGATCTGGTGGACCGGGGCATCATGATGGCCGGCGGTGGAGCGCTGTTGCGCAACATCGACCGCTTGGTCGCACAGGAAACCGGGCTTCCGGTCCACATCGCCGACGATCCGTTGAGCGCCGTGGCCACGGGCACCGGGCGCGTGCTGCAGGAACTCTCCTTCCTCCGACGAGTCGCTTCTTCCACGTCGACCTGATCTCCCCGGAGGGCGTTCGTCCGTCAACGGATCGAACGTGCTGAAGCGGACCCACTATCTTGCTCTGGCCGGCGTCGGATTGCTGACGCTCGCCCTGTTGAACTTGCCCGAGTCGTTGCAGACCCGGGTCAAGTCGGCCATCGGCGCGTCGTTCCTGCCGCTCTTCGGCATCCGGGCGGCCTCCGACGCCCTCCTCGACCGGGCCGGGTATCAGGTTCTCCCCCGCTCCACGCTCATCGACAACCTCCTGCGCCTGGAGCGCGAGAACGCCGAGCTGCGCGTCACGGCTTTGCAGGGAGCCGATGCCCTGGCTGAAAACCAGCGCCTGCGGGCCACCCTCGGTGCGGCCCCGCGCGGACCCTGGCACCTCAAACTGGCCCGCGTGGTGGGCCGGGATCCGACCACCTGGTGGCGGACGCTGCAAATCAACCTCGGTTCCCGGGACAACCTCAAACCCGACCATGTGGTGATGAGCGGCGCCGGACTGGTCGGGCGTATCAGCCAAGCCGGGCTGACCCATTCGCAAGTGGCTCTGGTGGGCGACGCCGAATGCGGGGTGGCGGTGGTGGTCAAGGAGACCCGGGATCTCGGCATCATCAAACCGGGACAAACCCTCTTGGGCGACGGTGGCCTGGTCGAAATGACCCTGATGCAGAACTGCCCCGGGATCATGGCCGGACAGGTCGTCCTGACCAGCGGCCTGGGCGGGGTCTTCCCGGCCGGACTCCCGGTCGGCACCATCGTCGACACCCGGAACGAGGACGGCAACGTGTTCACCACGGCGAGGGTCCGATTGTCGGCCAATCTCAACCGCCTCGAGGAAGTGTGGGTGTTGACGCCATGAACCGGTTCACACGGATCTTCCTGTTCCTGGCGATGTGGCTTTCGGTCTTCGCCCAGACCCAGTTCCAAGGACTGCGGGACCTGGTCCAAGTTCCGATCGCCATCAGCCCGGCCCTCATGAGCTATGCGGCCCTGACCCACGGTCTCGGCGTCACCCTATCCCTCGGCATCCTGGGGGGCCTCTGGGTCGATTCCCTGTCGGCGTCACCGGTGGGGGTGAGCGTGCTGCCCTTGTTCCTGCTGGGGTTCACCCTGCACCTGCAGCGTCACCTGATCCTCAGAGACCAGGGATTCGCCCAGTTCTGGGTCGGGCTGGGCGCGGGGGCCGGCGTGCCGCTCCTCACACTGGGAGTCCTCTCCCTGACCCGATCCCAACCGGTGACGGGCGGCTTCACCGTCATCCACCTGCTGCTGCTGGGTCTGATCAACGGCGTGGCCTGCCCCTTCCTGTTCCGGATGTTCGACTTACTGCACCGGGTCTTCGACTACCGCCCCCTCACAACCTCCAGCTTCCACCCAGATCGCTAAACGCTCCGCGGCCGGCAGTTCCGACCCCGC
>JACCDW010731547.1_pt1 | contig 12686 bp, 12 predicted proteins | sample 7449781 | NCBI WGS metagenome assembly JACCDW01 (sample SAMN15323449, study PRJNA562643) | freshwater metagenome | isolation source: river surface water | place: USA:Blue River Watershed | collected 2017-08-18
CAGGCATCACGGAATCACCTAGCAGCATTCTCTCGTTAAAGAATAACTCCCTCTGAGAAACATTTAATCAGGGGGAGTTTTCTTATATGTAAAGTCAGGAAACGAGCAGCGAACGCTTTGAAAGCCCCATCCAGAAACCTTCAATCAAAGTCTCTGGACCGGCATCGATATCGCTACCTGCACCAAGTGCGACAAAGAGCGGAGTGAAGTGCTCGACAGTCGGATGGGCATATTGCACTGCAGGCGCTAAATCTTTATAGGCCGCAAGTGAATCAATATCACCTTCTGCAAGTCGCTCTGCAGCCCATGCATCAAATTCAGAGGACCAGCCAGGTGCTTTCGCATCAATCGACCAATCGCGAAGATATTGAAGTCCATGTGTCATAAAGCCTGATCCAATAATTAGCACGCCTTCATCGCGTAACGGTGCAAGGCGACGGCCTATCTCAATAAGCTTTCCAGGATCAGATGTGGGCATCGACATCTGAAGTACCGGAATATCGTGATCTGGATACATCGCGCGAAGTGGCACCCAGGCTCCATGATCTAATCCACGATTGGATTGATGCAATGGTTCAGATTTGGGCATCATCGCTGCAATGCGAGCAGCAAGTGCGGTTGCATCGGGAGTTTCATAAGTCATCTCAAAGAACTTCTGGGCAAATCCACCAAAGTCATAGACCAGGGGAGTTGCCTCGAATGGACTTGAGATTGCTATGGGCGCTGACTCCCAATGAGCAGAGATGATCAAGATTGCTTTTGGTTTCTCAAACTTTGCACTGATCGCAGCTAGTTCACCACTCCAGACAGGATCATCTAAGAGCAGGGGAGCGCCATGGCCGATATAGAGAGCTGGCATCGTGGTCATGGGCCGATGTTATCAGAAGTAGTTGAAAATTCAATTACTTTTTCACACCCTCCCATTCTTTCTCTCATCCTTCGATAAGGTGGCCACATGAGCGAGATGTCGGCACAGGTGCGCAAAGCCCTCGAAGTTGCCGTCTCTGCCATTGGAGGAAAGCCTAGAGATGGCCAGATAGAGATGGCCGAGGCTGTAGCTAATGCCCTGACAGATCGCCACCACCTGATGGTGCAGGCAGGAACAGGCACAGGAAAATCCCTTGCCTACCTCATCCCTGCCCTTGTTCATGGGCGCAAGGTCTTGGTTGCAACAGCAACGCTGGCTCTTCAGCGACAGCTTGTTGAGCGTGACCTTCCTGCCGTTGTCCCCGCTCTTGAAAAAGAGCTGGGGCGCGAGATTACTTATGCAATCTATAAAGGTGTAGGAAATTACATCTGTCTTGCAAAGATGAACTCAGAAGAGCCTGACCCAGACTCAGAGATACTTCTTGAAGCTTCATATCTTGAAAAAGATGCAAAGCGTCTCCACGCTTGGGCGCGCAGTAAGAATGTTTCCGGTGATCGAGATGATGCACCTGAAGTTGATCGGCGCGTGTGGGCGGCGAACTCTCTTTCCGGGCGCGAATGTGTAGGCGCAGATCGCTGTGCATGGGGCAGTGACTGCTTTGCCGCTAAGGCCAAGACAAAGGCACAAAGTGCAGATGTTGTCGTCACCAATCACACCTTGCTTGCAATTGAGATTGTTGACTCTCATCCCATCTTGCCTGAGCGCGATGCAGTTATCCTTGATGAAGCCCATGAATTTATGGACCGAACCACACAAGCGGTAACAGAAGAGCTTACCTCTGGTCGCGTGCAACGCGCAGCTGCTATGGCTCGCAAATACATGCCTGGCAAGCTCTCGGATTCATTTACACATGCAGCCGATAGCTTCCATGATGCCATGGCTGATTACGGCGAGGATGTGAAAGGTGATTTCTCCCGTCAAGGTCGCCTTGAAGAGATACCACAATCTCTCGAACATCCAATCCGATTAGTCAAAGATGCCGCTAATGCAATAGGACAGGCGTTAGGCAGTAGCGATGAGATCACAGATCCAGATGCTCTCTCTGAATGGGCGCGCGTTAAAGGGGCAGTGCAAGAGATTGCTACAACTGCGGGAAAGCTATTGAAGATGGGTGATACCCATGTGCTCTGGTATGAGCCAACTTTTTCAACACTGCATCTTGCTCCGCTTTCTGTCTCTCATATTCTTCGTAGTAATTTATTGACTCAGAATCCCGTGATTGCAACCTCTGCCACTCTCACCGTCGGTAACGGATTTGATGCGATGGCAAAGAGCATCGGATTTATTGTTGGCTCTGATATCGATGAAGAAGTTGATGAAGGCGATATTGATCCAGCAAACTTGCAGATGCTAGATGTTGGTTCGCCCTTTGACTTTGCTAATCAAGGAATGCTCTATCTGCCCAAACACCTACCCGAACCAAGCCGTGATGGCACAGCTCCTGAAGCTCTTGAAGAGCTCGGTGAGCTCATCGATGCAGCCGGCGGCCGCACCTTGGCACTCTTTAGCTCATGGCGAGGTGTGGAGGCAGCAGATATTCACCTGCGTAAAGTTCTTGCAGAGAGACCTATCTCAATCATCACCCAAAAACGTGGTGATGCAGTAGCACCTCTTGTTGAACGATTTGCATCCGATGAAACATCAGTTCTACTTGGCACCATGTCACTCTGGCAAGGAGTCGATGTTCCAGGCAATTCATGCATCTTGGTTGCAATTGATCGCTTGCCATTTCCACGTCCCGATGAACCGGTGATGGCAGCACGTTCTGCTCTTGCAGATACATCTGGCGGTAGTGGCTTTATGCAAGTCTCTGTTCCTCGTGCTGCATTGTTACTGGCACAAGGAGCCGGTCGCCTGATTCGAAGTGTGGACGACAGGGGAGTTGTGGCGATTATGGATTCTCGTATAGTCACAAAGCGCTACGGACAGGTTCTCCTTAATTCAATGCCTCCTCTCTGGCGGACCAACGATAAACAGGTCGTTCGAGACTCTCTCTCACGCCTGCGGGACTCCCTTAAGTAGTACGCATCACAGATTTCGCCTCGCGCCAGGATTTTCTCGAACGTAAGCTGTGTTCATGCCTCGCATCGCTACCGACACCCTCGCGCAACACCGCGATTGGCGACGCTCGCAGTTAATCGAAGCGGCAACTGCAATTGCTCTCGAATCCGGGGGCACTTCCATCTCGGTTGCAGCAGTGGCTGCTCGCGCCGGCCTATCTCGCACATCTGTATATGAGTACTTTGCAAGTAGCGCCGATTTAGTTGCTGACCTCATTATTGATGAGTTGAAGAACTTTGCTCAGGAGCTATCTGAGCTATCAGAGCGTGGGCAGAGCCCGCAAGAATCCATTGAACTCTGGATTGAAGGCTCACTTCAATACATTGCCGATGGTCGCCACCTCTTAGCGAAATCACTGAATGCAATTGATCTTCCTCGTGATCGTGGTGCGGCAATCGGTGCAGCGCATAGAGCGCTCCTTGCTCCACTCTCAGGCAAGCTTGCAGAACTTGGAGTCTCAGATATTCATCTTGCACTATCTCTTATTCAAGGAACTACAGATAGCGCAACGCGTCGTATAGAAAGCGGCGACGATGCGCAGTCACTGATCGCATTGACTCGTGACTACTGCATCGCCGGCCTTAAGGCTTTAGCTCAGTAAATCTCTACTTCTTGATCTACTTAGCCTTAACTCTGATTGTGCTCTTCATTGCATTCCACATGCCGCTCTTTGCACTCGCCTTTGCGGTGATAACGCAACCACCCTTTACCTCGAGAACATTGAGCTCAACACGACAGTTCTTAGAGTTAGAAGAGTATGAGATTGCCTGACCGAAGTTTGTCTCAAGAGGAAGAATCTTGATTTTTCCCTTGGAGACAGTCAGTGCCTTGATGGAAATCTTCTGATCACCGGGTACTAAGTAAAATGGGAAGTTACCTGTTGCAGCAGCCGTTGTTGCTGTGGCTACGGTCGAATATGCAAGGGCACATTGACCTGAGCCCTTAAGGGCTGTGAGTGTTCCATTTGCATAGCTGCAATCTGGGGTGAGTGAAGTGAAGTTAACTGTTGCTCCCGACTTTGCAACTGCCACAATTTTTGCTGGTGCGCGATAGGCAAGATTGATAGCAACATTGCGAACAAGGGGCTTTCCATTGAGCGTTACCGTGATTTCATCAGCTGCAAGAGCTGGTGCGGCGGCACCTTCTCTAAATGTGATGGGGTAGAACTTATCTTCAGAGGTATCTTGTGGCGCAGTGTGATCGAGGCGGAAGAAGAGACCACACTGAACCTTTGTGCAGTCAACGGTGACACCTTTGCCTGTGATGCTGCCTGATACCTTCATCGCAATTCCACCCGTTGGACTTGTTGTGCCCTGAGCTCCACCCGGAGTCACCCACAATTGGAGAGTGTCACTACATGTCACAGGACGGGCTGTGCCAACAGGTTCGACACACTGCTGGATATACATACCGGCCTTGGTTGGGAACTTTGTAAAGCCACCATTGATTGTGTCACCTGCAGGATTGAGTCCTGTAAGTGGTGCACTTGACCACATAAAAGTCTCAGCGTTTGCTTGAGGGGCAAAGCTCAACGTTGAGATAGCTAGAACTAGTGAGGCAATCACTGAACGAGTTTTCATTTTTATCCTTTTATTGTTGGTTGTGAGAGCTACTTAATGGTGATGGGAATATAGATATCGTGGGTCCGATCACCTTCATGCATATGATCTGATCTGACTGTGATTGCACACTTCACCTTTGTGCAATCAAACTTTCCAATCTTCTTGGTTACAGCAACTACTTCCTTAAAGCGACCCCCTGCTTTATATGGGATCGCAAGGCCGTTTCCATAAGGTGGGGGATTAGAGGAGATCCAGTAAGAGGCTTCTCCGATTCCAGCTTTATTGACGCCACCACCGCAGGGTGTTGGCGCTTCGCCCTTCTTAGGCATAACGCAGTAGGCAAGGTAGATGCCAACTGTTTCGTCAAAGTTCCTACCTGTGACTACAACCTTTGCACTCTTTGAAAAACTCTTCTGCGAGATGGAGATAGTTGAGCCATTCTTGCCGGAGACGGTAACTGTGGCGTGGGCTGTTGAAGGCAGCAGAGCTACCACCACTAGAACCAGAGCGAGCACCTTGCGCATGGGATAAGGCTAGAGAATTGGGCGATTTCCTTTAGCCGACAACACCTGCATCTGTGTCGGCAACATCTCTGCCAGAATCAGGCCCATGTGGGGCAAGGGATCGATCATCGCAGGACTATCACTTGCCGCCATCCTGACCCTCTCAAGTTGCGGCTCGGTCGGCAATTCGGCGATTGAAATCAAATCAACAAGTGTGTTGAGTAGCCAGGTGAAGGGCAGCGACGAGCCCAGCTATACCAGAGTTATTGCCCTGGCTAATGGTTCGGCCGAAATCATAGATTCACTGGGATTAAAGCGAATCATCATCGGCCGAGATATTGCAAGTACTGATGAATCCCTTAAATCAATCCCGATTGTGACATCGGGTCATCAATTGGTTGCCGAGAAAATCATCTCTCTCAATCCCGACTTGGTCATCATTGATTCATCTGTGGGACCTTCTCAAGCTATTGCCGCAATCAAGAGTGCAGGAGTTCGAGTTATCTCAATAAATGAGGTCTGGGATGTTGCAGCGATTAGCTCAAAGGTGCGAGAGATTGCAACAGCTATTGGTGTTCCTGCAACTGGAGAATTACTGGTAGAAGAGATCGAAGGAGCGATCAAGGTTGCTTCTAAAAAGGTTGCAGATTCACCTCGTATCGCCTTTCTCTATCTTCGTGGCGGAAATTCAATTTATCTACTGGGTGGAAAAGGTTCGGGTGCAGACTCGATGCTTGAAGCAATTGGCGCGATAGATGTCGGTGCAGTCAAGGGCTCAACACCCTTTGCAGCCCTTACCAGTGAATCACTCGTTGCAAAGAGACCCGACATCATTCTTGTGATGAGCAAAGGCCTTGAATCGGTAGGCGGCGTCGAAGGTCTTGTTGCACTTCCTGGCGTAGCCCAAACGCCAGCTGGTCAATCAGCTCGCGTGATTGCAGTCGATGACTCTTTACTCTTATCTTTTGGTCCGCGCACTCCTGCGCTCTTAGCTGCTCTTGCTACAGCCATTAACGAGGTGCGCAAGTGATGAGCGTTAAGGGCCGCCGTCTCTTGCTGGTATCACTGCTTCTATCAATCGCTGCTTTCTCCTTGTTTTCTTTGAGTATCGGCAGTGCTGCAATTGACTCTCCGTGGTCTCATATCTTTGATAGATCACTGCCTGGTGCCAGCCACGAGATTATTTGGCAGATTCGTTTTCCTCGGGTTCTAGCAGCGCTCTTGATTGGTATGGCTCTAGGAGTAGCAGGTGCGCTAGCGCAGTCTGCAACCAACAATCCTTTGGCCGATCCCTCCATTATTGGAACATCTGCAGGGGCAGCACTGGGAGCAACAATTGCCGTCGTTCTTAACTTTGCATCTATTGGATCGATGGCAGCGACAGTTGCTGCGGCAATTGGAGCCTTAATTGCCTCAGTGGCCACATTCTCATTGGCAAAGAGTGCGATGCAGCTTGTTATTGTCGGAATCGCTACCTCAGCTCTTCTGAGTGCAATTACCGGCCTTGCAATCTCAATTGCAGATAAGCCAGAGGCGAGATCAATCTCGTTCTGGTCATTTGGATCTTTAGCACTGGTCAATAGCCAGAGCGTTGCCCTGATTGCACCAGTAGTTCTTCTGGTCTCTATATCAGGCTGGTATTTTTCACAGAAGCTAGATTTATTGGCGCTGGGCGATAGAGGAGTTTCGCATCTAGGTATCTCACCTCAGAGATTGCGCTTGATCGCATTTCTACTGATTTCGATTCTGATTGCAATTTCTGTAAGCACAGTTGGATCGATTGCCTTCTTGGCACTTGCTGCGCCTCACATCACTCGATATCTCATTGGCCCGAGCAACAGGCCTCTCATGATTGGCTCCGCCGTCATCGGAGCAGGTCTCTTACTGCTTGCAGATACAGCAGCACGCACCATAGCTGCACCTCGCGAACTTCCTATCGGGTTGATCACTGCACTAATCGGTGCTCCAATTTTGATTGCAGTACTTCGAAAAGGCGAGCAGGTATGGAAGTGATTACCTGCGCAGATCTGACTCTGGGTTATGGCCAGAAGAAGGTACTTGAAGGGCTTCATTGTGAGATTTCTACGGGCACAATCGCAGTCATTGTTGGCGGCAATGGCGTGGGCAAATCGACCCTACTTGCTGCAATCGCAGGAGATATCACACCGTTAAATGGTGAGATCTCAATTGACGGCCGTTCAATTAGAAGCATCTCTCCTCTCGAGCTTTCTCGCATCCGCGCCATGGCGGTGCAGAGTCATCACTACTGGATGTCATTTTCGGCGCGAGAGATTCTCTGGTTAGGCCATGACAATGTTGGGCAAGAGCGATTTGATTACCTGGTTAAGAAGTTATCACTGGCATCATTTCTTGATCAATCCATCACTACTCTCTCTGGAGGCCAGCTTCAGCGAATTGAGATTGCTCGCTCATTGATGAGAGAGGTGCCGCTGGTACTTCTTGATGAACCATTTGCTTCGCAAGACTTAGCCTCCACTGAGGCAATTGCAGAGTTGCTGATTGCAGAGCGTTCACTTGGAAGAACCATTGTTCTTGTTGCGCATAAGAGCGCCTCAGAGTTGCAATGGTGTGATCAGGTAATCGATCTCGGCTCTAGATAGCCCGCTCTATCGCATCTTCAGCGGCTATTCGCAATGCTGGCCAACTTCTCTCAAAACTTGGATGAAGAGGCAGGCGAGTTACATCATCAAATGCCACCCAACGCATCTCATGTGATTCTTCATTGAGTTGATGCGCATCAAGGCTATGGTTACAGATTGCGATGACAGTGGAGTAGCTCCAGTTGCCATGATCATCGGTAAAGATGGTCAAAGGTGTGAGATGCTCAGGATTGATTCCGGTCTCTTCTACTGCTTCACGAATGGCAGCTTCTACAGCGCTCTCGTGAGAATCGCGAGCACCGCCCGGAATTCCCCATGTGTCGCCATTATGAACCCAAGGTGCGCGATGCTGGAGAAAGATTGCACCATCTCTAATCAGAAGTAATCCGGCAGCGCCATGTTTGCCCCAGTGTTTTGATCCACATGGGCACTCAATCCAGCCATCTCCATCGCGACTTGCCACCCCTCTAGAGTATCCACAGCAGATAGAACTGCCACCCCAAAGTCGCTGCAGTGCAATCTAATCTCGCCGCTATGTCGAAACTACTCACCCTTCTCTTGCTTCTGACAGCTTCTTTCTATCCTCAGACCGCGCATGCCGCAGATTGTGAAAGTAAGACCTGCGTAGAGGTATATGTTCAAAATGGTCGCTTAGTCATTGAAGCTCGCAGAGGCAAAGGCCCAACTTCATCAACGACCTCAAGCCCGATACCAACAGCTAAGCCGACTCATACACCAACGAAGAAGCCAACTCCTCGCCCTACAAAGAGTTCGATTAATGCAGGAGGCAGTCGCAGTACAAAGAAGCCTTCTGTAAATCATCCGACCAAGAGGGCAAAGCCGACCTCCAGTAGTGTGCCCGGCTCTTCGCTGACAGATAAATTGATTGAGTCAATTCCAACGGCAGGCATCTCCTATCAACCTTCATACTCACCGCTGATCAATACACCCGTCTATCTCTGGTCAGATGTGCCGACAGTTCTGACCAAGCGGGTAAAAATTCTGGATGAAGTTGTAGATATTAAGTTAAAGCCCATCTTCATCTGGCATTACGGTGACGGCATCTTCTATACAACCCGCGATGTAGGAGCGCCTTTTCCCAAGGGTAAGATCAAGCACACATATGCAAAGCCCGGGCATTACTTAATCGAGCTGGTTACCAGCTGGGTTGGTGAGTTTACGATTGCAGGGGTCAGCTCACCGATTCCCAGTGAAATCGTCACACTCTCTACTCTTCCAATTACTGTGGTCGCAGCCCCCGTGCGATTTGTGAATTGAGTGGCGATGTCATCTCTGCGCACGCCTCATGATCTCATCACCGCAGTTCCTTTTCTTATTGGATTTCATCCAACAAACTCAATCGTGATCATCTCTATTAAGGATGGCACTTTGGGTCTTACGATGCGATGTGATCTACCCAGTGCAATAACTGGCGAGGAGGTAGATCTTCTGGCTCATCACTGCATTCGAGACGGTGCCGATACTGCGCTCCTGATTGCCTATATGCCCGAGCACCGCAACGATGGCGATAACCTATTGATATCAATCGGTGCTGGACTCATCCGCAACGGAATCTCTATTGGAGAGTCCATAGTGATCAGTGGAGGTCGCTATAAATCAATCATCTGCCGGGACTTAACTTGTTGTCCAGAATCAGGCAACACCATGCCAGTGATCGAGAACTCCCAGATTGCAGTCGAACATGTCATCGCAGGTATTCCTATGCCCTATGCAGATATATCCGAGCTCATTGGAACCATCGCACCTGATGATCAATCCCGAGAAGTAGATTGGATAGAAAGGGTTGCCGCCTTCGAGTTCTTCGACAGTGATCCAGATCTTGCCGCACTGCGTCGTGATGGGGTAGAGGCCATGGAACTCTTGCTCGATGAATTTCGCATCGGCCGCGGTGCAACAGACCAACAATTAGTCGCCCGAGTCTTGGGACGCCTGACCCATGTTCACGTGCGCGACTATGCGCTAGGTGCCTTTACTGAAGATACATATGACCTTACCTTTGCAATGTGGCGTGAGCTCTTACGTGTGGCACCCACTGGATTTATCGCACCGGTCGCCTCTCTAGTTGCGGCGATGTCATATGAAGGAGGCGATGGCGCTTTGGCACAGCGAGCGATAGATCGGGCTTTAGAAGATGATCCTGATTACCCACTTGCTCTCTTGCTTCGCAGGGTCTTTAACGCTGGATGGCCCCCAGAGTCATTTTCTGCGATGCGCGCTGAGCTACATCCCAAGATTTTGGCAACTATTTTTTAACCTCGTTCATAGGTTATTATTTGCGCAGGTCACGAGTTCTAGTCTCTCGATCGAGAAGAAGCCCCGGCTTACTAGGCGGCAACCCTCCACCGCGGTGGGGTGCTCCGGGTGACGACCAGGTAACTGCGAAGAATTGCAGTTGCAAGTGCGTGAAGGAAGTTCGTAATGACTCAAGGTATTTCTCGCCCCACTAGCCAAGTAACTGGCGCGTGGCTAGAAGACGATGATCCAGGTGAGCGTCAATTTATCAAGATTGGTTACTTGCTCCTTGAAAGTGGAGAGGTCCTTCCTGATATCACTATTGCCTATCAAAGTTGGGGCACGCTCAATGAAGCTGGCGATAATGCAATTTTGATTAACCATGCAATGACAGGGTGGTCAGATGTTCCTGCCTGGTGGCCTCAGATGGTTGGCCCAGGTCTGCCATTTGATACAGATAAGTACTACATCCTCTGTCCCAATGTGATTGGTGGATGCCAAGGGTCAACAGGTCCTTCCAGTATTGCCCCGGATGGAAAGCGTTATGGTTCTAGATTTCCAATCCTGACAATTCGTGACATGGTCAGGGCCGAAGTTGCATTTAGTGATGCGTTGGGAATCAAGAAGTACTTGCTAGCAGTTGGGCCATCGCTAGGAGGAATGCGCGCTCTCGAGTGGGCGATTCAATTGCCTGATCGCGTCGGGGCTATCTGCACAATTGGTTCATCAGCTGTGGCAACAGGTGATCAAATCGGTACTGCCTCAATTCAAGTTCGAGCAATTAAGAATGATCCATATTTCAATAAAGGTGATTACTACGAGCAAGATCGCGGCCCTATTGACGGTATGGGTATTGCGCGACGCATCGCCCACCTGACTTATCGCACTGAGTCAGAGATGGATGTTCGATTTGGTCGCCAATTACAAGGAGATGACACTGGTCGATATGCCGTTGAGTCCTACCTTGATCATCAAGCAAATAAACTTGCAGCTCGCTTCGATGCCAATACCTACATCGCCTTGACTGAAGCCATGAATTCACACGATGTGGGGCGCGATCGAGGGGGAGTGGCGCAGGCTCTCGAGGCCATCACCGTGCCGGTTGTAGTCGTCTCCATCGATACCGATCGACTCTTCCCACCTCGACTTCAGGTTGAGATTTCAGAGCTGGTTCCCACCGCCGCCCCGCTTGTGAGCATCTCATCAGATTTCGGCCATGATGGATTCTTGGTCGAATCCGAAGCGGTGGGCGAGGCGGTGCGCCACGCCCTGGCAATTGCGGAAAAATCACGCTGAAATCGCTTTTTCTTCTGGGTATAATATGGCTATCACTTCGAGCAGTTCGAGATAGAAAGTCTCGAGATTAGTTCGAAAAAACCAAAGGACAATTGTGGCTGTATCAAGTGCGCTCAAAAACAAGGCAGTGAAGAAGTCAACTGCTAAGAAGGCTGCTCCAGCGAAGAAGGCGATTGCAAAGAAGGCGGTTGCAAAGAAGGCTGCACCAGCCAAAAAGGCAGTGGCTGCAAAGAAGCCGGCGGTCAAGAAGGCTGCTCCTGTTAAGAAGGCCGCTGTAAAGCCAGTCAAGATTGAACTGAAGAAAGATCTTTCAGCTAAAGAGATTCAGCAACTCGTAGATCTCAAGCACGATATCGCTCGCCACAAGGAGATTGTCGAAGAGCTTGCCACTCACGGTATTGATAATTACCGCAAGGCAGTCAAGAAAGAATTTATGGCACTTGCTCAAGAGGCGCGCCAACTCGATGTGACTATCCCGGAAGCAACAGAGAAGGCTCGCAAGGCAGGCCTTGGTGGTCCAAACCGTATTCTCTCAAAGGCGCAGCTTGCGATGATCGCTCCTGCTCCTGTTGCAGAGCCTGTAAAGACAGATGCACCTGCAAAGGGTGAGAAAGCAGTCATCCTTGATGAAGATGGCAATGAGATTGTTGTTGAAGAGATCGAAATCGAAGATGCAGATACGCTGATTGCAGAAGCAGCAGAGATTATCGATGCCGAGGGTGAGGGCACAAAGCCACGCGTCGTTGATGTTACTGAAGAGACAAATAAGTTTGAAGAGGGCTCCTTCCTTCTCCTTGATTCTGAATCAGATGATGATGAAGAAGATAAGAATGAGCGCGAAAAGCATAAGAAGGATCTCAAGAACATCAATATGATTCTTGAGGCCGTTAACGGCAAGATTCAGGGACGCGAAGTTCCTGCAAAGCACAACATTGATCAAGCAGAAGCTAAGGCTCTGACTTTCAAGCAGATTCAGCAGCAGTTTGCGATGAATACCTTCACAGATAAGTCCGCAAAGATCATTGCTGAATCTATCAACCAGGGATACCTGAAGAATCTTGAAGATCTTCAATACTTCTTCAACGAGCAGGCTCGTTTCGTTCAGACAGAAATCAAGCGCCTCCCACCAGAGCAGACTGTTCTTACAGCTGGTGCAACTGCAGACCCTGTAAAGGATTACCTCAAGCAGATTGGCCGCGTCGCACTTCTTAATGCAGAGCTTGAAGTAGAGCTTGCAACGCGTGTTGAAGCAGGCCTCTTTGCAGAAGAGAAGCTCCTTAACGATAAGAAGATTGATAAGAAGCTCAAGCGCGAGCTTGAATTCATTGTCGAAGATGGAAAGCGCGCAAAGAACCACCTTCTAGAGGCAAACCTTCGTCTTGTTGTTTCTCTTGCAAAGCGGTACACAGGTCGTGGAATGTTGTTCTTGGACTTGATCCAGGAAGGTAACCTCGGCCTTATC
>JACCDW010822550.1_pt1 | contig 12686 bp, 11 predicted proteins | sample 7449781 | NCBI WGS metagenome assembly JACCDW01 (sample SAMN15323449, study PRJNA562643) | freshwater metagenome | isolation source: river surface water | place: USA:Blue River Watershed | collected 2017-08-18
GGTTTTCTCGAATGGCTTGCACCAACAAAGTGTTGGGCGCGGCCTCGACGGACACGGACTTGCCGTTGATATGAAACGCGACACTCATCTAAGTCTCCTCTGGTATGGCTAAAAAATCTTTTGTGGATACAAGCATAGAGGGCGAAGTTGGGTTCAAAATTGGGGTTACCCCGAAGTGCGTCACGCAAAGCTCACCCCGAGCCGCAGGGCTCTCACTTTGTCACAAGATATTCACGGATATGAACGACATTTCCAACCTCCGCAAAAGCTACGAACGCGCCGAATTGAACGAAACCGCTTCGGCCTCAGACCCGATGCAACAGTTTGACCAGTGGCTCAAAGAGGCGCTGAGCGCACAAGTGCCCGAACCCAACGCCATGACCTTGGCCACCGTGGGCAGCGATCTGCGCCCGAGCACCCGGGTGGTGTTGATCAAAGGCTATGACGCGCGCGGCGTGGTGTGGTTCACCAACTACCAAAGCCGCAAAGGCCAGCAGTTGGCGGGCAACCCATTTGCCGCTTTGCAGTTCCATTGGGTTGAACTCGAACGTGTGGTGCGCATCGAGGGCCGCGTTGAAAAAATCAGCGACGCTGAAAGCGACGAATATTTCCACAGCCGCCCGCTCGATTCACGCATTGGCGCATGGGCCAGCCCCCAAAGCCAAGTGATTGATGACCGTACCGTGTTGGTGACCAACGCTGCCAAATACGGCGCGCAGTTTTTGTTGCAGCCCCCTCGCCCACCGCATTGGGGCGGCTACCGCTTGGTGCCCGACCAATGGGAGTTTTGGCAGGGCCGCAAAAGCCGTTTGCACGACCGTTTGCGCTATCGGCTAGACAATGGCGCGTGGATTCGCGAACGCCTAGCGCCCTGACACTCTGTCAGCAAAGGTTTTCAGAAACTTTTGCACCTTGGGTGCCACCACAAATGCGCAATAGCCCTGCTCAGGGTGATTGGCAAAGTAGTCTTGGTGGTAATCCTCTGCGGGATGGTAGTTGTCCAGCATGGCCAACTCTGTCACCACCGTTGTGCCAAGGTGGCTTGACACTTGCTGCATGACCTCTTGGGCCACGGCTTGGTCATTGGCATCGCTGAGATAAATACCACTGCGGTATTGGGTGCCCACATCGTTGCCTTGTCGGTTCAAAGTGGTGGGGTCGTGCACCACAAAAAAGATTTCTAACAACGCACGCAAATCTACTAGCTGCGGGTCATACACCACGCGCACCACTTCTGTATGGCCCGTGTCACCCTCGCACACACGCGCATAGGTGGGATGGGGGTCGTGCCCGTTGCAGTAGCCCGACTCAACATCCACCACACCCTTGACACGCACAAACACCGCTTCTGTGCACCAAAAACACCCTCCACCCAGAGTGATAACCTTGTGGCCTGAGTTGGGCGATGGCGTGTGTGTGTTCAGCTCGTTCATGAATGCATGATAAACATGGAAAGCCTGCTCTTTTTAAAACCCATCCTCACCAACCTGATATTGCCAGCGGCCTTGGCCCCTTTGCTGACCTTGCTACTGAGCGTGTGGGCTTGGCAACGCGCCCCCAAACAAGCCCGTGTGCGCGTGCCGCTATGCCTGAGCATGTTGTGCAGTGTGGGCTTTTGGTTCATCAGTTGCCCTGCGGTAGCAGTGTGGTTGTCCACCCACGCACTGCCACCGGTGCCCGTCACCACGCCCCAAGCCTTGCAACAACAAGATGTTCAAGCGATTGTGGTGCTGGGTGGGGGGCTTGACTTGCAGGCGCAAGAGTACGGCGCACCCAACCTCTCTAACGCCAGCATGTCTCGGTTGCTTTATGGTTTGTACTTGGCGCAGCACACGCAATTGCCCATGGCCTTCAGCGGCGGCAAAGGCTGGGGGTCTTCGGACACGCCAGCCACCGAGGCCGGTGTCGCCAACGCGGTGCTCAAACGCTTGCATGCGCCTGCCTTGCGTTGGCAAGAGGACGCTTCTCGAGACACTTTTGAAAATGCGCGATTCACAGCTGAGTTGCTGAAACGAGATGGCATCGAACGCATCGCTTTGGTGACCCATGCGTGGCATATGCCCAGGAGCTTGCGACATTTTGAAGCCACAGGGTTGAGCGTTGTTCCGGCCCCCATGGGCTTCATCCGCACCAGCGCGACGCCTGTGTTGCAGTGGATTGCCCAAGCCGGGGCCCTGCAAGACAGCAGTACCGTCATCAAAGAATGGCTGGGCATGCGCCTCATGTGACGCCTTTTCTGGCTTTTTCGGTTACATTAATAACCCGCCAGTCATTAACAATGTGCCGTGCAAGCCAAGACCGCTTCCTCCCTCACAGACAACAGCCCCAAGCGTGAACGTCGCAAAGAAGCTCGCCCTGGCGAACTGTTAGACGCCGCGTTGGCGTTGTTTGTTGAAAAGGGCTTTGCTGCCACCAAGGCAGAAGAAGTGGCCGCACGTGCTGGCGTGTCCAAAGGGACTTTGTTTTTGTATTTCGAGAGCAAGGAAGACTTGTTCAAAGAGGTGATTCGTCAAAACATCGCCCACCTCTTTCCCACTTGGAACGACGAGTTCACGCAGTTCACTGGCAGCAGCGCCGAAATGCTGCGCTATGCCATGACCAGTTGGTGGGAACGCATCGGTCGCACGCCTGCCAGTGGCATTCCAAAGTTGGTGATGAGCGAAGCGCAAAACTTCCCCGAGATTGCTGCCTTTTACCAAGAAGAAGTGGTTTTGCCCGGCAACGCCTTGATACGGAAAATTCTGGCACGCGGCATCCAAAGCGGTGAATTTCGCGCCCTCGACCTCGACCAAGCAGTGCACACAGTGGTGGCACCTATGATTTTTTTGATGATGTGGAGAAACTCCATCGGTTGCTCTGCGGCAAACTCGGGACATATTGACCCAGAGCGCTTCATCCAACTGCAAGTCGATGTGCTGCTCCATGGCATTTCAGCCAAATCTTGACTATGAAAATCAAAACCCGTCACATCGTCATTGCTGTCGTCTTGCTGGCTTTGTCAGCAGGCGTGATGCGCGCCTTGTCTAACCGTCGCGCACAACAGCAATTGGCAGCCACCACCAGCACCGCCCAAACCCAAATTGAAATCGCCAACAGCGATGTGGTGCTCGCCCAAGAGCGCAGCCTCATTCAAACACTGGGCATCTCGGGCACGGTCAAGGCCCTGAACTACGCCGTCCTCAAAGCCAAGGTGGCGGGCGAACTCAAGGAAGTGAACGTTCGAGAAGGCGATCGCGTCAATGCCGGTCAGGTGCTGGCTCGTATTGACCCCGTCGAATACCAACGCCGCTGGTCTCAACAACAAGAGCAAGCCGCGGCGGCCAAATCACAAATGGAAATCGCCCAACGCCAGTGGGACACCAACAAGGCTTTGTTCGATCAGGGCTTCATCTCCAAAGTGGCACTGGACAACTCGCAAGCCTCGTTGCAAGGCGCTTTGGCCAGTTATCGCGCTGGCACAGCAGGCGCAGATGTGGCCCGCAAAGCGCTCGATGATTCGGTCGTGGTGGCGCCCTTTTCAGGGGTGATTGCGGTGCGTGCGGCACAACTTGGTGAACGCGTCGGCATCGATGCGCGAGTGCTTGAGTTGGTGGATTTGTCGCAACTCGAATTGGAAACTCCGCTCACGCCCAGCGACGCCATCGATGTGCGCGTGGGTCAACTGGCGCGTATCCAACTGGAGGATCGCCCCCATTTCGTCAACGCCAAAGTCAAACGCATTGGCCCCAGCGCCTTGACGGGCAACCGCAGCGTGATGGCTTATTTGTCCATGGAAGACACAGAAGGCTTACGCCATGGCCTGTTTGCCAAAGGTTTGTTGCAGCTCAAACAAGTCCAAGCCGTGGGTGTGCCAGTGTCGACCATTCGCACAGACCGCGCCAAGCCCTATGTGCAAGTGATTGAAAAAACCGGCGACAGCTTTCAAGTGGCCTACAAAACCGTTGAGCTCGGCCTGCGTGGCATCAACCCCGACCAACCCGAGGGCGAGCCGTGGGTAGCGGTCACTGGGTTGGCACCTGGCAGCAGTGTTTTGATTGGGCAAGTGGGCAGTTTGCGTGAAGGCTTGCTGGTGAAATTCACCCAAGCGCCACAACCACGCTGAACCCATCTATCAACAACACATCATGTGGTTCACCCAAGTCAGTTTAAGAAACCCGGTATTTGCCACCATGATGATGCTCGCCTTGGTGGTGCTGGGCTTGTTCTCGCTTCAACGGTTGAAGATTGATCAATTCCCCAACATTGACTTTCCCGTGGTGGTGATCACCACCGAGTACCCAGGCGCGTCGCCTGAGATTGTGGAGAGCGAAGTCAGTAAAAAAATCGAAGAAGGCGTCAACGCGATTGCAGGCATCAACGCCCTCACCTCGCGCAGCTACGAAGGCATGTCGGTGGTGATCATTGAGTTTCAACTGCACATCAATGGCCGCAAAGGGGCCGACGATGTGCGCGAAAAAGTAGCCAGCATTCGACCTTTGTTACGCAGTGACGTGAAAGAGCCCAAGGTGCTGCGCTTTGACCCCTCCAGTCGCGCCGTTTGGTCGTTGGCCGTCTTGCCCGATGACAACAACAGCCTGTCAGCCGTCGAGCTGACCAATTGGGCCGATCAGGTGTTGAAAAAACGTCTGGAAAACGTGCGTGGCGTGGGCTCTGTTGCGATTGTGGGCGGCACCAAGCGCGAGATCAATTTGTATCTGAACCCGCAAGCCATGGAATCGCTGGGCGTCACCGCCGAGCAAGTGGTCAATGCGGTGCGCACCGAATCACAAGACCTGCCCGTGGGATCGCTGAAGTCTTTGCAACAGGACCGGGTGGTGCAAATCACAGGGCGCATGGTGCGTCCCGAAGATTTCAACCAATTGATCGTGGCTCGCCGGGGCAACACACCCATTCGTTTGTCGCAAGTAGCCAGCGTGCGTGACGGTGGGCAAGAACTCAAGAACTTGGCGCTGTACAACGGTGAGCGTACCTTGCTCATGTCGGTGCAAAAAGCGCAAGATGAAAACACCATCGAAGTCATCGATGGTTTGAACCGGACGGTGACCGAGCTCAAAGCCCAGCTCCCGACCGGTGTTCGGCTCGAGCCAGTGCAAGACGGTTCGCGCCCCATCCGTGTGGGCGTTGACAACGTGCGACGCACGCTGATCGAAGGTGCCGTGTTGACCGTGCTGATTGTGTTTTTGTTCTTGAACTCGTGGCGCTCCACAGTCATCACCGGTTTGACCTTGCCCATTGCCATCGTGGGCACTTTTTTGTTCATGTACATGTTTGGCTTCACCATCAACATGATCACGCTCATGGCCCTGTCGCTGTGTGTGGGCCTCTTGATTGACGATGCCATTGTGGTGCGCGAAAACATCGTGCGTCACGTGCAGATGGGCAAATCCGCCTACCAAGCCTCCATGGAGGGCACGCAAGAAATTGGCTTGGCTGTTTTGGCCACCACCTTGTCCATCGTGGCGGTGTTTTTGCCAATTGGCTTCATGGGCGGCATCATTGGCAAGTTTTTTCACGAATTTGGCATCACCATTGTGGCGGCGGTGTTGATCTCGATGTTTGTCAGCTTCACACTCGACCCCATGTTGTCTTCCGTGTGGCATGACCCCAGCATCCACAAACACGGTGAACACGGTCACAGCCTTGGTTTTTACGATCGCTTCATCACCCCCATCACCCGCTGGTTTGAAAATCAAACCGATCGCTTGAGTTTGTTTTACCAACGCATCCTCAGTTGGTCGCTGGCACACAAACTTGCAACCGTGGGCGTGGCTGTCGGCGTATTTGTCAGCAGCATTTTCATGGTGCCCTTGCTGGGCACAGAGTTTGTGCCCAAGGCTGATTTCTCTGAAACATCGGTGAGTTTTTACACACCCGTGGGTTCATCGCTTGAGGTCACCGAGGCCAAGGCCAAACAAGTAGAAGCCATCATCCGTGAATTTCCAGAGGTGAGGTACACGCTGTCGACCATCAACACAGGCAATGCCAGCGGCAAAATTTACGCCAACATTTATGTCCGCTTGGTCGATCGTCACTTGCGCAGCCGCAACGTTGACAGCATGTCGGCTGTGTTGCGCGAGCGGCTCAAACAAGTCCCAGGCCTCACCGTCACCCATGTGGGCTTGCTCGACACGGTAGGCGGCAACAAGCAAGTCGAGTTTTCCTTGCAGGGCCCCGATTTGCGAGAACTCGAACGCATCAGCCAGCAGGTGATGGACAAAGTGCGACCTATTGCAGGTCTGGTCGATCTTGACTCCAGCATCAAGCCCAACAAACCCACCGTCGACATCGTTTTTCAACGCGAAGCTGCCAATGACCTCGGGCTGTCGATGGCTGCCATCAGCAACCAACTGCGCATTTTGGTGGCAGGCCAAACGGTGACCAACTGGCGTGCTGAGGACGACCAAACCTATGACGTCAATGTGCAATTGGCGCCAACATCTCGCACGGCCTTGCAAGATTTAGAACGACTGCCTTTTCAAATCGGCACCGCGCCCGATGGCAGTCCACGGGTGGTGCGCTTGAACCAGTTTGCCAAAGTGGTCGAGGGCACGGGGTCCAATCAAATCAACCGGCGCGATTTGATGCGTGAAGTGGCCATCAATGCCAACGTGTACAACCGTTCAGCCGGTGAAGTCTCCAACGACATTCGCAAAGTCATGGAAACCGTACAACTTCCCCCCGGCTACCGTTTTCAGTTTGGTGGCTCGACCAAAAACATGCAAGAGTCATTTGGTTACGCGCTGTCCGCACTGGTGTTGGCCATTGTGTTCATCTACATGATCTTGGCCAGTCAATTCAAAAGCTTTTTGCAACCCTTGGCTTTGATGACGTCCTTGCCGCTCACCCTCATTGGTGTGGTGCTGGCATTGTTGTTGTTTGGCTCGACGATGTCGATGTTCTCCATCATTGGCATGGTCATGTTGATGGGCTTGGTCACCAAAAACGCCATTTTGTTGGTCGACTTTGCCATCCGTGCACAAGCCCCCACCGCCCAAGCCGACGGCAGCACCACGCCTGGGCTGCCCCGCGAAAAAGCTCTGTTGCTTGCCGCCGAGGTGCGTTTGCGACCGATTTTGATGACCACCTTGGCCATGATTTTTGGCATGGTGCCGCTCGCCTTTGCCATGTCGGAAGGCTCGGAACAACGCGCGCCGATGGGTCAAGCGGTGATCGGTGGCGTGATCACCTCTTCTTTGTTGACTTTGGTAGTAGTTCCTGTGGTGTACTGCTACTTGGATGACTTGGCCCAATGGTTCAAGCGCAAGTGGCTGTCAGGCTCTGCCAGTTCGGCCCGTTAAAATTTTTGCATTCAAAAACAAGCGATTTCGGAGTATTGCGATGAACCTAGAAAAAGCCCGCTTCAACATGGTTGAACAACAAATTCGGCCCTGGCAAGTGCTCGACCCACACGTGCTGAGCGTGCTCTCGAGCGTGCCACGCGAACTGTTTGTGCCAATGGCCTATCAAGCCCTTGCCTACAGCGACACCGAGATTGCGCTGGGTCATGGCCAATCCATGGTGCCCCCCCGCGTGGATGCCCGCTTGATGCACGATTTGCAACTCAAGGGCAGCGAAAAAGTGTTGGAGATTGGCACAGGCAGCGGCTATTTGGCAGCCCTATTGGCCGCACGCGCACAACGCGTGATCAGCCTAGAAGTCAACCCCGAACTGGCCAGCCAAGCCCGCAACAACTTGCAACGCGCTGGCGTGACCAATGTGGATGTGCGTGTGGCCGACGGTAGCCAAGGCGCCGCATCTGACGGGCCTTTTGACGCCATCGTGTTGGGTGGTTCTGTGGCAGAGGTGCCCAAAGCTTTGTTGCAACAACTCAGCTTGCAAGGTCGCTTGATCGCCATCGTTGGCCAAGACCCGATCATGAGCGCGACCTTGTTCACCCGCACGGGTGAGGCCACTTGGGACACCCAATCATTGTGGGACACCTATGCCCCCCGTCTGCAAGGCTTTGCAGAACCTTCTCGGTTTCACTTTTAAGTGGCAACTCGCATGATCGATCAAATACAACCCGCGCAGTTAGCAGACTGGATCACCACCAAAGCAAGCTTTGGCCAAACGGTGGTGCTCGATGTGCGCGAAGCTTGGGAAATTCAAACCGCCAGCGTGAAAGCGCAAGGGTTTGTGTTGCAAGAAATTCCGATGCACACACTTCCCGCACGTTTGAATGAACTCTCGCGTGAACAACCCATCGCTTGCTTGTGTCATCATGGTGGGCGAAGCATGCAAGTGGCCGCTTTTTTGGCGCAACAAGGTTTTTCGCACGTGGCTAACATCGCTGGCGGTATCAACGCTTGGTCAGCGCAAATCGACCCCAGCGTGCCACGCTACTGATTTTTTGAAAGAACTGCTTCATGCCCTCTCGCTCAATGTTCAAAGTCTTGCCAGTCGTGGCCTTCATGGCCATGGCTTTGGCACCGGCGGCACAAGCACAAAGCTTGCAAGCCATGTATGACGCTGCAAGGGGACATGACGCCAGTTTCATTTCTGCCAAAGCGCAATTTGAGGCCAACTTGGCTAAAGCCAATCAGGCTTTGGGTGGGGTCTTGCCAAACATTGCTTTGTCTGCTTCGGCTTCTCGAACTGACTACAACTTTAGACCAGATACAACCTTCATACATCCTACCGACCCAAGCAGGTCTGTTTTAGCAAGTGAGCGCATGTTCAGCACCGGCGTTGCGTCGATCAACTTGGTTCAACCCATCTACCGTCCAGCAGCGTGGGCGGCCTATCGCCAAGGCGGTCAGCAACTGCTGCAAGCGGCCGCACAATTTGAAGCCGCCGAGCAAGACCTGTTGGTCCGTGTCACCCAAGCCTACTTTGATGTGCTCACCAGTGAAGACAGCCTGACCTTTGTCAGAGCCCAAAAACAAGCGGTGGGCGAACAGCTGGCGTCGGCCAAACGCAACTTCGAAGTGGGCACCGCCACCATCACCGGCGTGCGCGATGCACAGGCACGTTTCGATTTGACAACGGCACAAGAAATCGCTGCCGAGAACGATGTCCGCATCAAACGACTGGCGCTCGATTTGGTGGTGGGCTTGCAAAACGCGCAACCCAAACGCTTGGCCAACAACACCAAACTGGTCGAGCCACCTAAAGAAAAAATCGACGATTGGGTGAGCAAGTCTGAGCTAGCAAGCCCTCTTGTCAAACAAGCCATGCTGGCACATGAAGTGGCCAAACTCGAAGTCGACAAAGCCACTGCGGGCCATAAACCCACATTGGATGCACAACTCTCCTATGCAGGCACCCGCAACGTGAACGGTAATGCGTTCTCTAATGTTGGGTCACATGTGTTCAACCCTTCAGCTGCGGTTGTTTTGAACGTGCCGCTGTTTGCGGGTTTGACCACGATGTACCGCATTCGTGAGGCCACGGCCTTGGAAAACAAAGCACGCTCTGACCTCGAAGCGGCCAAACGCAACACCGCGCAAGCCACACGCACCGCTTACTTTGGTCTGATGAGTGGTCTGAGCCAAGTCAAAGCCTATGAAGCCGCTGAGGCTTCGAGCCAAAGCGCCTTGGACGCCAACAAACTGGGTTACTCGGTGGGCGTGAACATCAACATCGATGTGCTCAATTCACAAAGCCAGCTGTACCAGACCAAACGCGATTTGGCCAAAGCGCGTTATGACGTCTTGGTGGGCAATTTGAAACTCCGTCAAGCTGCGGGCACCTTGTTACCGCAAGACTTAGAGTCCATCAACAGCTTGTTGAGCCCCTGACACATACGGCAGCAGCGCCTCTACCGAGCGTTGTGCTGCGCCACGGTGCGATTGTGCAAACGTCAAACACGCTGCCACATAAGCGTTTTCATCGGCACCAGAGTGCACCAGTTGCAAAGCCGCTGTGATGCCATGCGCCATGTCATGCACCCGCAGGGCTGCGCCAGCTGACTCGGCGAGTTCTGCTGCTTCAGCGAAGTTGTAGGTGTGAGGCCCCATCACGACGGGGCAACCACATGCGGTGGCTTCAATCAAATTTTGCCCCCCCAGCGGTGCAAAGCTGCCCCCTAGCAAAGCGGCATCTGACAAACCGTAATACAAAGCCATTTCGCCCATGCTGTCACCCAACCAAAGGCTTGGGCCTGCGCCCTGCTCAGAAGTAGGCGGACCATCAGACCAACTGCTTCTGCGTGAAACCTGCCAACCGCGCGCGCTGAGCAACGCAGCCACCTCATCAAACCGTTGGGGATGCCTGGGCACCAGCAACCACTGCACATGGTGCGCATGGGCTTGCCCTTCGAGATGCTGGTCATGCAAGGCTTGCATCGCATCCAACCACATTTGTTCTTCGCCATCGCGCGAGCTGCTCAACATCACCACGGGGTGTTTCAAACGCTCTTTCCACACCAACGCTTGGGCCAGTTGGTGTGGGTCGGGTTTGGCATCAAATTTCAAATTGCCAGTGACCCCTTTGACCGTGGCGCCCAGCGCGGTCAAACGCTGCGCATCGGCTTGCGTTTGCGCCCACACACCCTCCAAGCCTTGGTAGGCAGGACGCGATAGCCAAGCCAAGCGTTGGGATTGGTGCAGACTTTTGTCGCTCATGCGCGCATTCAACAGCACCAAAGGCACATGCGCACGTTGACAAGCCCAGACCCAGTTGGGCCACACCTCGGTCTCGAGCAACACGCCCACCTGTGGCTTGAAATGATTCAAAAACCGTTGCACCACCGCAGGCGTATCCCAAGGCTGCCACACCTGCACATCGCCCGCGCGCAACAGCTCCTGCCCTTGCGCACGCCCAGTGGCTGTGCCGTGGGTGAGCAACACACGCATACCGGGCACTTGTGCACGCAAGGCGTTGAGCAACACACCTGCTGCGCGTGACTCTCCTAACGACACCGCATGCACCCACACCAAGGCTTGCGCACGGTTGGCACTTTCTGCTGGCACGGTGTAGTGCCCAAAACGCTCGGCGATGGCAGTGAGATAACCAGACTCATGCTGCGCGCGTCGCCGCAATTTGCGCCGCAACACTGGTTGCAAGGCCCACATGATCACGCTGTATAAAAAACGCATCAATTCAGCCCCCCTACACAGCGGAGGCATGGTGCTGCCAACACACTTGCCAAGCTTGCCACACAGCGTCCACGCTCGGGATGTTGACATCCACCACACTGCATTGATGCGCCACACCGGTGGGGCCGGTGCGCCATGCGGTGTCAAAGTTATAGATCTGCACATGCGGCAAATCCAATGCCACCGCAATGTGGCTCAAACCACTGTCCACACCAATCACGCCTCGGCAGCTGGCCATGTGCGTGGTGAGCTCATCGATCGAGTAGCGGGGCCAAACAGTGGCATTGGGCAAAGCCGATGCAATGGTTTGGGCACGTTCTTGTTCTACCGAATTGCCGTGCGGCAACACCACGCGCAAACCTGCTTGATGCAACCGTTGGCCGAGATCGATCCAATGCGACAGCGGCCACTCTTTGTCAGCACGCGATGTGCCGTGCACCAACACCACTTGGTCGCTGTGGGTGTGAGCCGCATGACCCAACCCATAGCGCAAGCGATCAGGCAAGTCATACTGCAAAGCTTGGGCACACAAAGCACGACCACGCGTGACCGCATGAATGTGCGGCGTCATGCTAATCGCCACATCGGCCACCCAACGGGTAGGCGCCTCATAGCCCGAACCATCCGTGCGATTGGCCAAGGCAAACTTTTGACCCGTGCTGCTGCGCTTGGCCAACCAAGACACCCAAGCTGATTTGGTCAAGCCTTGCAAATCAAGAATGGCGTCATAACGTTCGGCTTGCAAATCGTTCATGAACGAACGCCACGCATCACGCGTTTGGGCTGCAAACGGTGTTTTGCGCCAATGCCGCAAATGACAGGGAATCACACGTTGCACGGCTGTGCAGCGCTGCACCAAGGGTGCAAAGCTCGGCTCCACCACCCAATCGATTTGCGCTTGGGGGTAAGCATGCTGTATGTCCATCGCCGCAGGCAAACTGTGCACCACATCGCCTAGCGAGGAGAGTTTCACAATCAAAACTTTCATGGCATGCACATCAGCGGCTGCAACACTGACATCACTCAATGCGCCGCCTCTTGAAACGACGCATCAGGTTTGACACGGCGCAACAGCGCCAACATGTCGTGTTCAATGCGCGCCAAAGCCTGTGGGGTTTGACCTTCAAATCGCAACACCAACACCGGCGTGGTGTTGGATGCGCGGATCAAACCAAAACCGTCTGACCAATCGATGCGCAAACCATCGATGACACACAACTCAGGTTTGAATTCGGGCGATGGTAAGCCCTCTGTGGCCGCGAGGTGTTGCAACGCCGCGCTCACGGTGTGTGGCTCGCCTTCTTGGCAGGCCACATTCAACTCAGGTGTGGAATGGCTGGTGGGCAAAGCATTGAGCACATCGCTGGCATTGGCACTGCGGCTGACAATTTCTAACAAACGACAACCTGCATAGGTGCCGTCGTCAAAACCGTACCAACGCTCTTTGAAAAAGATGTGGCCACTCATCTCGCCACCCAAAGGCGAATGGATTTCTTTCATCTTGGCCTTGATGAGCGAGTGTCCGGTTTTGAACATCACCGCTTCACCACCCGCAGCACGAATGGCAGGCGCCAAACGTTGCGAGCATTTCACATCAAACACGATGGCGCCACCGGGCACGCGCGACAACACATCTTGTGCAAACAA
>JACCDW010382691.1_pt1 | contig 12678 bp, 8 predicted proteins | sample 7449781 | NCBI WGS metagenome assembly JACCDW01 (sample SAMN15323449, study PRJNA562643) | freshwater metagenome | isolation source: river surface water | place: USA:Blue River Watershed | collected 2017-08-18
AGATTGATTTAATTTGATCACTTGATAATTCTCTTGTACCCAACATAAAATAAAAGCTAATAAATCCCCAATCCCAATACCTGCACTTATGATTATAATTGCTTGCCATAAAAAAACACGTTGAACAGATTTAATCTGTGCACCTAATGCTTGAATTAACCCAATAAACTTAATTCGTTCAAAAATCAAAATTAACAAAATTGTGGTGACCGCAATAAAGCATACAATAGCCATTAAAATCAAAATAACCCAAACATTGGTATTCAATATAGATAGCCAATCATAAATCTGTCTGTGAAAAAATCTTGAGGTATTTAAACGTAAATCACCGGCTGGTACCGCAAATTTCAACTCGTCAAACAACTTTAAATCCTGACCGTCTTTGGCCCAAACTTCTATTTTAGTTATAGAATTAGGATTGGGTAAAAATCCACTAACAATGGTTTGATCTACGTAGATAATTTGTTTATCAATCTGATCAATTCCTGTCTCGAATATCCCAATTATTTCAAGTCGCTTAGGCTTTGGTCTTACTACATTTAACGAATCTTCATTTTTGAAGAATACCAATGTAATTAAATCACCTGTATCCACTTTTAATCGTGTTGCAAGCTCTTTCGAAATCCATAACCAGTTCAGATTTTGAGCTGATATAGAAATAGTTTTCACCACAAAAGGTTGTAAAATGGAAGAAACTTGTGTTTGAACCATCCCATTAGCCACTACCCCATCCAAATCTTCTTCCCCCTTAATAATGGAGGCCTTAGAACAAGAAATCGTCCAATTCTTAACGGAAGTACTGTTAGCAAGAACTTTTTCGATGTTAGAACCTTTTTCTCTAACAAATGGAATAGGTTCTGCATTTTCTAAATTCGCAGCATTGTCAATAATGAAATCTCCATGTAGTTGAATTACCTTCTGTTTTATTCCTTGTTGAAATCCTCTTACCGTAGAAATTGTAATAATCATTACACTAACACTCAAGGCAACGGCGGAAATTGCCAAAATCATCATATTTTTGGAAAAGGTTTGGTTTTTATTTTTTACCAAACGAAAAGCAACCCAACTTTCCCAAGATTTCATTATGTTCAAAGGTAAACAACTACAACAAATTCTCGTATCCACTGCCCTTTTTCTTTGGCTATTTTTTAAGTTCAGCGGTGTTTACGGAAATATTTATATCCCAACGAATACTCCACAACCGCAAATAGCGGCTATTCAAACCGGTGCCGAACAATTTTCTCAATACCTATGGAGGTTAAAAGGAAAACGAGTAATGGTTATTGCCAATCAAACATCGGTTGTAAATGGGGTTCATCTGATTGATACTCTTCTTCGGTTAGGCATCAATATAACAGGGGTTTTTGCACCGGAACATGGCTTTCGAGGTACTGCAGCCAATGGAGAACATGTTTCAAATCAAACCGATGTAAAAACTAGACTTCCCATTTATTCACTGTACGGTTCAAATTATAAACCTACAAAAGCGCAACTGGAGAACTGCGATGTATTATTGTTTGATATTCAGGATGTTGGAGTACGATTTTACACATATTTAACTACCATGCACTTTGCCATGCAAGCTTGCAGTGAGAATCATAAGACATTTATTGTACTTGATCGACCCAATCCCAACGGATATTTTATTGATGGCCCCATACTTCAAAAGGGAATGGAAAGCATGGTTGGTATCCATCCCATTCCTTTAGTTCATGGAATGACATTGGGCGAGCTTTCTTATATGATCATCGGCGAGCGTTGGTTACACATCACCATTCCAAGTACCGTAAATAAAAGTAAAACTCCTTCAAAAAATCCAGTATCTGTTGTTAAAACAGCAATAAACGATAGTCTTAATTTAATTGTTGTTCCTTGTAAACATTGGATGCGCAATCAACGATACTCCCTGTCAATTCCGCCATCGCCTAATTTACCTACTGATAATAGTATTTTATTATATCCCTCACTTGGTTTGTTCGAGGGGACTGTTATGAGTATGGGCAGAGGAACCGCTAAACCGTTTGAGTGTTTTGGGGCGCCGTGGTTAAAACAAGGTGGTTATACGTTTACACCTGTAGATTTACCCGGAAAAGCGATAAATCCGCCTTATGAAAATCAATTGTGCAGAGGAATCTTAATTACAGATTTTGGTCCTTCTTATTTGCATAACTTTAAACACATTTATTTAGAATGGTTGGTTATGTTGTACGATGAATGTCCAGATAGTATTAAATTCTTCAATCCCTTTTTCGCCAAATTAATTGGGAACAAAGAGGTTCAGAAAATGATTGAATCAGGCAAGGATGCCAATTACATTAGAAATACCTGGAGCGATGATATTCAATCGTTTGAAAATAAAAGAAGGAAGTACCTGTTGTATCCTTGAGGATTAACCTATACTTCCTTCTATTGAAAAAAAACAGTGTTAACTTACTTTATTTCAAATGTATTCATGAAAGCCGTAGTGAAGTTACCGTTGATGAAATCTTCGTTTTCCATTAATTGTAAATGAAGAGGAATGGTAGTTTTCACTCCTTCTACAATAAATTCACCCAACGCTCTTCTCATTTTAACAATAGCTTCTTGCCTAGTTTGAGCGGAAACAATCAATTTCGCAATCATTGAATCGTAATATGGAGGGATTGTATAACCAGCATAAATGTGTGTATCAACACGCACTCCGTGTCCACCAGGTCGATTTAAAGAGGTGATTTTACCAGGACAGGGTCTAAAGTTATTATAGATATCCTCGGCATTTATTCTACATTCGATTGCATGTTTTGTGGGTTCATAGTCCTTACCTGAGATTGGCTGACCCGCAGCAATTAAAATTTGTTCTTTTACCAAATCATAATTGATAACTTCTTCGGTAACGGGATGTTCTACTTGGATTCGAGTATTCATTTCCATAAAGTAGAAATTTCTATGCTTATCCACTAAAAACTCAACTGTACCAACCCCTTCGTAATTAATAATTTGTGCTGCTGCTTTAGCGGCAGTACCCATTTTTGCGCGAAGTTCAGGAGTCATGAATGGAGATGGTGTTTCTTCCAATAACTTCTGATGTCTACGTTGAATACTACAATCTCGTTCACTTAGGTGGCAAACTTTACCGTACTGATCACCCGCAATTTGGATTTCAATATGTCGAGGCTCCTCGATATATTTCTCCATATACAAACCATCGTTACCAAAAGCGGCGCCAGCTTCTTGTTTGGCACTATTCCAATTGGGTTCTAGCTCTTCATCGTTCCAAATGATACGCATACCTCTACCGCCCCCACCTGCGGTAGCCTTAATAATTACTGGATAACCAATTTCTTTGGCGATTTTCTTGCCTTGTTCAATACTCTCTAAAAGACCATCCGATCCTGGGATGGTTGGCACCCCTGCTTTCTTCATGGTGTCTTTAGCGTTGCTCTTATCTCCCATAGAATCAATTTGCTCGGGAGTAGCTCCAATAAATTTGATTCCATGATCTCTACAAAGAGCACTAAACTTACTGTTTTCGCTTAGAAAACCATAACCTGGATGTATAGCATCCGCATTGGTAATTTCAGCAGCAGCGAGCAAACGAGACATATTCAAATAACTATCTTTACTCTGAGGAGGTCCAATGCAAACTGCTTCATCGGCAAACCGAACATGCAGACTATCTCTATCCCCAGTGGAGTAAACAGCCACTGTTTTTATTCCCATTTCTTTGCATGTACGAATAATTCGCAATGCAATCTCACCGCGATTTGCGATCAGAATTTTCTTAAACATGATGATTATGCGGGTTCCACCAAGAATAATGGTTGGTCATATTCTACTGGGGTAGCATTATCAACCAATACCTTCACTATTTTACCAGAAATTTCAGATTCAATTTCATTAAACAACTTCATGGCTTCGATGATACAAACTACTTTACCAGGCTTTACGTCATCTCCAACATTAACAAATGAGGGTGAATCTGGATTTGGTGTACGATAAAAAGTGCCCACCATGGGTGATTTAATTGTTATTAAATTATCCGCTTTCGCCGGTGCTGCCGCTGCAGGATTAGTAACAACCGGTGCTGCTGCTGGTGCCGCTGCCGTTGGAATAGTTGCAGGCTGAGCAATGGCAGTGTGCACTATTTGAGCAGTTGCAGCGGTTTGGTTTTTCTTAATTGCAATTTTGAAATCTTTTTGACTGATTTCTACTTCATCAACTCCGCTCGTTGATACGAATTTGATTAATGCTTGAATTTCTTTTAAGTCCATAAAGGATAAAATTTAGTTTGGCAAAATAAGGTAAAAATCACCTAAAACAGGTAAAAATTGGCGTTTTTTAAGCTTTTTTGACGAAAATCAGCCTATTTTTATTCAAAATCCACCAAAAACCTCTTTTAGAACTCAGGAGTACCAACGGGTTTAAACTTCTTGGTGGATTGCTTTTTTTCCAAGGTTATATTTAACCCACCTTGTATTAAGGCTTTTGCTATACCTACTTCAGCGTAATATCCCAATCCACCTGCAAGTTTACCTGCACAACCTAATGTTAAATCACCACCTGGAGTTGTAAATCCTATGAATGGAATGGTTAAATCAAAATCAGAAAATCCTTTTATTGGGTTATTAACACTACCATCAATGGAATTAAAACGGACACCCATACTGATTCCTATGTAGGGGTCAAATTTCTCAGATGGAGCAAAATGTAAGTTGTATCTCAAATTGAGTGATTGAGTTCTGTATTTAATTGTAACTTCCGTTGGTACTAATTTTTGAAATTCAGTACTAAAAAAAGAGTCGGTTTTCAAAGTGGTATTTACATCTACTCCAGCCTGAGCATAATTAATTGCCAATCCGGACCGATAGGTTAACATTTTCTCTGCCTTAAAAAACAAATTCCTTTTTTTATCTAACGTAAATTCTCCGTATTGCTGGCCAAAATCCAATAACCAATACATCGTATTGGCAGTACCCATTCCAACCGAAAATCTATAATTCCAAAGTGGCAATTGCTTTTCTTTTTTTACTTTAAAAACTGCATCAACATTTAGTTGACCACCATAATTATTTACACTATCAGAAATATTCATCAATATTCCATTGTTTAATGTGTCAATTGAACTTGCCCACAAACCAGATATGTGCAATAGGCAGGCAGTAAAGATGGCAGTTGATTTCATAATTAAACTAATGTATTTTCTTACAAAGGAATGTTTCCATGCTTTCTCTTTGGGGCATTTTTGACTTTATTTTGCAACATTTCAAATGCGGCAATTAATCGTTCGCGAGTTTCCTCTGGCAAAATCACTTCATCTACAAATCCTCTAGCCGCAGCTCGATATGGATTTGCAAATAAATCCCCATATTCTTTTTCTTTTTCTTTCCATGCCGATTCTCTATCGGCGGCAGCATCAATTTGTCGTTTAAAAATAATTTCTGCCGCACCTTTCGCTCCCATCACCGCAATTTCTGCAGAAGGCCAAGCGAAGTTCATATCGGCCCCGATATGCTTGCTGTTCATTACATCGTAGGCGCCACCGTATGCTTTACGTGTTATTACCGTAATTCTAGGAACAGTTGCTTCACTGAATGCATACAATAATTTTGCTCCATTAGTGATAATTGCATTCCATTCTTGATCTGTACCTGGTAAAAATCCTGGAACATCTTCAAATACTAATAGTGGAATATTAAAAGCATCACAAAAACGTACAAAGCGTGCGCCTTTTTGACTGCTGTGAACATCCAATACGCCAGCTAAAAACGCGGGTTGGTTAGCAACAATACCAATAGATCTGCCTGCTAATCTCGCAAATCCAACCACTATATTTTCAGCAAAGTTCTTATGTACCTCAAAAAAGGTATTGTCATCTACAACTTTTTCAATTACATCTTTGATATCATACGGCTGATTAGGATTCTCCGGAATAATATCTATCAAACTAGGCCTAACTTCATTTCCGGAGGAGTTATAAGGTAAACTGGGAACTCTTTCTTCACAGTTCTGCGGCATATAACTAATTAATTTCCGAATCGATTGAATACAAGCCACTTCGTTTGGTGCAGTAAAATGTGCTACCCCACTTTTGCTGCCATGTACCGAGGCACCGCCCAATTGTTCACTACTAACATCTTCATTCGTTACCGTTTTTACTACATTCGGACCTGTAACAAACATGTAACTAGTATTTTCAACCATGTAGATGAAGTCTGTTAAAGCAGGGGAATATACTGCACCACCTGCGCATGGACCCATAATTGCGGATATTTGGGGTATAACGCCACTACTTTGAACATTTCTATAGAAAATATCGGCATAACCTCCTAAAGAAACAACGCCTTCTTGGATACGGGCACCTCCAGAATCATTCAATCCAATAATTGGTGCGCCATTTTGAGTAGCCATATCCATGACTTTGCATATTTTTTCAGCATGTGTCTCACTCAAAGATCCACCGAATACAGTAAAATCTTGGGAAAAAACATATACCAAACGGCCATCAATTTTTCCATAGCCAGTAACTACTCCATCGCCCAATATCTGTTGTTTTTCCATTCCAAAGTCACTGGAACGATGTGTAACAAATGCGTCGATTTCATAAAATGTACCTTCATCAAGTAATAATGAAATTCGTTCTCTCGCTGTTAACTTGCCTTTCTTATGTTGAGCATCAATTCTATCCTGTCCACCGCCTAGTTGGGATTCGACTCTTTTTTGCAATAACAATTCTCTTCGATTATTCATCGTAGCAAATTTAGTAAGTTTAAATAATGATTATTGAAGAATTTATTTATCCGATAACGCTCCCAAATCAAAAAGGAATGAGAATCTCATTTGATTTTGTAATGGGTGTCTGCGAACAAATGGAACCAAATACGCTGCGTCAATAGTTATTGTTTGATATTTGATACCAAAACCTAGTGTTCCGTATTGTCTACCGCCTTTCTCACGCGCTTCATAAAAAACTCCTCCTCTGATGGTAAATTGATCATTGTATGTATACTCCATTCCACCAGACAACATATACTCGTTGAGTTCTTCTTTCATACCACCTGGAGCATCGTAAAATGATTGAGCCATACCTTGAACTACGTTTACGTTTGGATCCCTTCCAGCTAGTAGTAATCTTTCGCCATTTGACGATACAGAATCACCCCCATCCCATTTTTGTATGTAATACGGCCTTGTGGGAACCAATAATTTATTGATATCGGCATAAATACTGATTTTATTGTAATCATCAATATCTGTTGTGTAGCCGATTCCTAATTTCAAATTTGTTGGTATGAAATCCAATTTTTCTCTAGATGAATATGTCATCTTCGATCCGATATTTTGAATATTAATACCAGCTTTTAACTTATCGAACTTATTGCCATTTTTGATTTCAGTTTTGTAAGTAAAATTAATATCACCTGCTCCACCTAAAGCTGCTTTATAATCAATACCGCCAATTGCCCTGTTTCCAGTTAAATTAGAATAAATGAATCTTAAATTTACTCCCCATGCAAAATTTTTATTCAATTTGATCGCAACACCGCCATCCAAAGAAAACTCATTGGGATTAAAATTACCTGTAGCATTTCCATCAATATCAGTAAATTGAATGTTACCCAAAGAAAAATATCTAAACGACCCCCCAATTGCTACATTATCACCCATTTTACTGTAACCAGATAAATAACTAAATCCTACATCATCTACAATTTGTCTTAACCACGGTGCGTAGGACAAGGAGAATCCTGTACTTTGATTTGCAAATACAAGATTTGACATATTCCACGATACGCTATTCGCATCCGGTCTAAACAAGGCCACTCCAACATCCCCCATTGCCGCAGATCTACTATCGGGTGTGATAGTCAGAAATGGAACCATTGTAGTTATAGCATTTAACTCATTGGCTAACTTACCAGTAAGTTCTTTTGTTCCAATCTGAGCATGCGCACTAGGCAAAAAAGCACCTATAGCCATTGCGCTGGAAACTATATATTTACTTAGTGATTTCATTGTCGACTTCGGCAAAAATATAGGTTTGAAATCAAGCTTCCTAATTCTTTTGGGTATAAATGTCATTGAAATAAAGATTATATATTGATTAATTATTTGGATTGAAAACAAATTTACCACCTATGGCAGTATGCAAACCATCTGATGTTGAAATAAACAATTTATAGAAGTAAATACCTTGTGAAAAATTCTGTTGATTAAATATTGAATTGGATTTCGGTAAAATACCATCAAGATTGATAACAGAATTAGCAAAAGATGCCTCGATAAAAATGTCTCCCTGACCCATTTTATCTCCTTTTTGATCAATTATCTGCCATTCGATTTTCAAATCTTCACCTGGAAGCGAATGACTAAACCAAATTTTGCTTGCATCTGTAAGTGGATTTGGAGATACCCCATGGTCATTTATTTTCAACTGCCTGCCTGGAGTGACTATTCCAACGGTTTCATCTGACCCAAAATTATTGAAGATATCCCAAACTTTACAACGAAAAGTATGACGCCCAGGAATTAAATCAATTAACGGTACGGTTAATGTTCCATTTTTGAAAGAGTTAACATCGTATTGAAAATACTGATTTACAACGATTGTTTTTTCAAATTCTGTGCCCTCATCAATAACCAACACCATATCTCTACCAATTCCAGAACCGGTAGCATTAATACCATTTTCATCAAAAATACGCGCTACAAAATCAACATTTTTAGAAACAGTTGAACCCCTAATAAACGATGTATCTTGTAAATAAGCTCGAACAGTTGGGCCCAAAGTATCTATTTGTTGCAACTTTAAACTTGAACCCAATAAAAAGTTCCAACCTCCAGTTGCGTCGGTAATATTGTTGTGCGCATAAAAAATAGCCTTGCCGATTCCTACTTGATACGATATATCTTTAGGAACCACAAAAATCACGGTAAACAACCCATCTTTTACGGAAACCTGACCATTGAATATAACCGAGTTTTGCTCTTCAAAATTGATTTTTGCTCCATTATTATCGTTATCCAGTGTAAACTGACTATTGGGTTTGTCAAAAATTGTCACCCATAAGTTACCATTAAAATCTCCCATTAATCCTTTTCCTCTTTCTTGTATATGTCCTTTTATCGTAACAATTTCGAATGCTTTTAAGGTATCTTTAAATGCATTAAAATCTTGCCCTTGTACGGAGTCTAACGCAATTAAATGCTCAGGAAATGCCAATTTCATGCTTGCATCACCCATCAAAGCAAACTTTTTATCATCATCTGTTTTGTTGGGTCTATTTTTTAACTTTTGAAACACATCTCCTACCGTTGGAATTGGATCGTTGGGTCCAGGGAACCCATATTGCGTCCAAAATGCTCTATTAATTGCAGAATTGGTGGGTACATAAACTAACCGAGTAGTAGTAAGCGATGCAATAGCTCCACCGTTGGGATTTAACACTGCCAACTCTCCAGCACTTTGGAAATTTGGATCATCATACTTAGTGAATTCGCAGGTTGCCGTAAATAAAACCGGCATCCTGTATTCGTTTTTCCAACTTTTAATTGTGGGTATATCTAACAATGATTCTTGACCTAACCCCTTTTCACCGCCATGACCCTGATAGTTGATAAACAAACTTCCTTCAGAAACTCTAGAATTAAAAGTATTCGCAAAATCTGGATAACGTTCGCTATTGCCATTCACAACTTGCTTAAATGCATCGGCATAAACCTTATGTATTCTTGCACTTGGATTATTTTTATTAATGTGTTTTGAATATTCTTCGCTTTGATAAACAAATTCTGTTTCCCAAACCTGGTCTGCATCGTCGCTAGTGAATACAATATTGTTTCTCCATGGACCTAAAGATTTTTTGCTATCATAACGAATTAATTTATCTACGAATCCGTTTGCTTCATCTAACGTACGCGCTGGAATCCTACCCACCGAAACTCCTAATTTATCGCTTCTAGAAATTTCTGGATCGCCTTGTCTAGCTTCCGTGTAGGTTATGTATTCATCCAGACAAAAAATGACAGCAGGGGAATGACCAAAGGATTGATAAATCGGTACTCTATTTGTATTATTCGATATGCGATCTAACATGTCATAACTGGCAGATCCCATGATAGTAACGTACCTAAAATTTGCATTACTCTTATCGGATTCGTGTTTCATCCAACGAATACAACGTCTTATGGCGATTAAATCGGCTTGTCCGCCGGAGAACTCATTATAAATTTCTTGTGGAGTTACTACTTTTACTTTTTGGGATTGACTTCTTCGTAATTCTGCCAATTTATTTGCTGCTGATAACAGTGATTCGTGTGAAATAATCAGAATATCAGGTATATCATTGGAACTAAAAATGGATTTTGTATTTAAAGTCTCCATAAAATTTGGAGTTCGAGCCACGGTTTCATCAAACAATATAAACGCCGTTTTATTAGCATTTGAAGGTAATACTACTTGGCATTCAGAACCAGATTGACTAATCTTCCATTCCTCCGGAATCAGATTGTTAGATACATTCCAAAATCTCAAGTTCTTACCCGTTGAATTTTGTGCTTTAATCAGAAAGGTTTCAGTTGAATTAACCCAATGATTGTCCATAATTAATAATGGATCGCCCTTAAATTCGATTCTCTTTCTACCAACGATTTTAATGTAATCGATGTAAACCGATGATTTCGAATTTGGTCTTGCTAGTTTAAATGAAACATCCAATCGCTGATTTTCAATTGGTACAAAATAATTTCTATTGTGATACTTATATTTATCGTAACTACCCACATTTAATGGCGATAAATTAAGGGTATCTCCTTTTCCATTTAAGATAGTATATAATGTAGCATTTGACTCTTCAATCGCGCTTCCTGTGGTAATTTGAACTTCCACAGAATCCAAACCCGAAGGCACTATAAAATTAAAATTTCGATTCAATGTTTCATTGCCTAAACGTTCACCCATCCACACTCTACCCATTCCATTTAAATTGACAATATCCGAATCGTGAACATTTATCCATACCGATTTATCAACTATTCTACTGGGAGTTTCGGAAGATTCAAACTGGTTAACTCGTTTGCCAACCTCAGCATTATATCCAAAAATTGCATGGGTTTTAGCCGTATAAAAATTTTTATAGTGAAGCACATTGGACGAGGTGTTTAAAAAACCTTTCGTTCCGGTGATGTATAGCAAAAAATAATCGCCCGGACCCCATTTGTTATCCTGTCCTTTTTCAATCATCATGGGAATTTCTTCTGTCTGACTGATGACTGAGTCGGGATTTATGGATGACAAGATATTACCTTGAATTCCTAATAGATGATAGTAATCTAAATTAATTTGAGAGGGATTTAAACCCCACGATTCTATATTTTCATAAGTTATTTTGTAAACTCCTGTTTGATCAAAATTCAATTTTACCCATTTGCCATTTTCAAACCATCGAGTTTGTGCAAAGGAGTTAGCAATCGAAAAAAACAATAAGAGCAACAATGCAACACAGCGGTTTCTCATAATCAACTTTAAAATTACGAAATTTATTGATATTTATTGTCTCGATGACACTAGTATGACAAATTTTCCAAACTTTTTTTGAAAAATTGCAATTATTCAATAATTCTTATGATTATTCGTTTTTATTTGTACTTTTGTTAGTTGTCAATCATATGAACAGAACATTACGTGCACTTGGATTGGGTTTTACAGCGGCAATTTCGTTGCAGTTGCAGGCACAAGATCCTGAATTGTCACAATTTTATGCATCACCGGTATACACAAATCCCGCTTTGGCAGGATCCGCTGTATGTAGTTATGGTGCTGCTGGAAGACTTGCATTAAACTACCGAAATCAATGGCCTAATCTACCTGGAACTTTCCGTTCTTTTGCCGCATCTTGGGATCAGCATATTCCAGCTGTTGGTGGAGGATTGGGTGCAATGGTCTTTCATGACATTGCAGGCACAGGTTTATTAAGTACTACCAGTGTTAGTGGGGTTTATTCCTACCTACTTCAATTGGATAGAAGACAGCGTATGTTTATGCGTTTCGGTTTACAGGGATCTCTTGTAAATAAATCATTGGATTGGAGTAAATTAAGATTTTCAGATCAGATTGACCCTACGCAAGGTTTTGTAAACGCAACGGGTGAGCAACCGCCAAGTCTTACAAAAACATATTCCAATTTCAATGCAGGTTGGATTATGTATACTCAAAAATTTTATATAGGATTTGCAGCTCATAATATCACTGAACCTGGATGGAGTTTTTTTGAAAACCCCGACGAAGTGCATCCCCGCAGATTCACCGTGCACACTGGAGGTGTAATTCCATTGTCTAGAAGCAGATTCGAACAAAATAATTTCTCTCCTAATATGTTGTTTATGAAACAACGTAATTTCACTCAGATGAATCTAGGTTTTTATGCAAACAAAGGTCCATTGGTTACTGGTTTGTGGTTTAGACAAACCTTTGGACAACAGAAAAATCCAGATGCTATCATTATGTTAGTAGGATTTAGAAAAGACAGATTCAAATTTGGATACAGTTACGATTTTACCGTGAGTGATGGTAGAACTGCAATACCTTCGAGTCATGAAATCAGTGCAACAATTGATTGGTGTGTTCCTCCTGGAAGACATCCATTTAAACCATTGCGTTGTCCAGAATTTTAAACTAATACTGAATACTTTAATAAAAACCCG
>JACCDW010446638.1_pt1 | contig 12678 bp, 9 predicted proteins | sample 7449781 | NCBI WGS metagenome assembly JACCDW01 (sample SAMN15323449, study PRJNA562643) | freshwater metagenome | isolation source: river surface water | place: USA:Blue River Watershed | collected 2017-08-18
AATTCGAGGTAAAACCAATGGGCTCTACGAGTCGATCGGTGATGGATTCGGAGCTGGCCGACTGGTATTTCAGCAGCCGTAATTGGTGCTGCGAGGCGATGGACTCATTAATCTGTGCGACTAATTTGGCCAAATGCCCCGATACAATGTTGTTGGAAAGGATGTTGGACACCTCCATCGAAGGCAGTTTAGCCTTGATGGAAGCAACCAACGGGTTATTTTTAACAGAAACAGAGAGTACTTCATGAATGAGCTGGGCTTCCTCCTTCGTGAATGGATCCACGATTTGGTCGCCGCCCAAGGAGAATTTATTGTGCATGTCCTTCGTGACCTCAAAGCCCAATTCGGCCAATAAATCCAAATACCGGTAGGTAGAACGCTCGGAGACTTCGAGTGATTGGGAAAGCCGACGAATCGTTTTGGCTGGATACGTTTTCAAGAGTGTAATCAGCTTGAAAACGCGGAGAATACGATGTTGATTAAACATAATTACCTGTTAATGAGCTAAAGCTAGGTATATTTTTGATTCACAAGGAACGCTCGACTCTATATGACAAAACAATTTATCTAGCGGTGACCTTATTTGACAAAACTATTTTTCTATTTCGAATCATGAAGTCGAAAACATCCCCCAGCGAAGCAGTTGCCCCATCAAAAACCGCCTATATCCGCTCACTCATGGCCGGTGATTACCAGCTGTGGTGCATTGTGCTCATCTTGAATGGCATTGGCTTTTTGGTGCAGTTTTCAGCCAAGAGCAAGTACCACTTAGGCGGAGCAATGGAACCCCTCTCCTATTTAATCAAGAACGGTATTATATTGATTGCCTCCTTACTCATCATGTCGTACATATCGCGTCAAGATTATGTCCGACTGACAAGATTCAATAATCTAGTACTTTTTGCCTCCTGGTTGCTGATTGGTTTTGCGTATGCGTTTGGCCCATCCAAAGGCGGTGCGAGCCGTTGGATCGACATCGGACCCATCAGTTTCATGCCGTCCGACATGGCGAAACTAGCTTTAATCATTAGTCTGTCTAAACTATTCGCCACCAAACAAGCTAGCCCAGATGCCTACAACAAATGGACTTTGGCGACTATTTTATTCCAAGTAGGAATTACCTGTTTCCTCATCATGCTTTCTAATTTCTCCACCAGCATCCTCATTGGTGGCACCAGCTTCGTATTGATGCTGTTTGGACGCGTGCCTTGGCGATCCATTTGGATTGTGGTCAGTGTCATGGTGGGACTGGGTATTGGGGTGGTGGTGCTGGGTATAGGCCAAAGAGCCGAAACGGTGCAGAGCCGGATTAAATCCTACATCAAACGCACCGTAGGAAATGAAAAAGGCAAGGAAGAATCGTCCGACAAAGATGAGGGCGAAAACTACCAATTGCATCAAAGCCAAATGGCCATCGCCTCAGGCGCCCTGCAACCCCTCGGCCCCGGAAAATCGCAGTTTAGGTACTTGCTCTCCCAAGCGGATTCAGACTTTATCTATGCGACCGTGATTGAAGAATATGGAATCATCATGGGCCTATTTCTCCCCTTTGTGTATTTGTGGTTACTCATGCGGGGCATCCGCGTCATTCAGTACAGTGCCAAACCCCTCGGTGGTTTACTCTCCGCCGGGCTCGCGTTCTCCCTGGTAGTACAGGCGTTCATCAATATGTTTGTGTCGGTGGGTGCGATTCCAGTGACGGGCCAACCGATGCCCATGATTTCAGCGGGAGGAACGTCCTTGATATTTACGGCGATTAGTATGGGTTTGATTATGTCAATCAGCAAGGACAAGGAATTGCATGCTTAAACAATCAATCACAAAAATGCACCCCTCCCAGAATCTTCCCTGCAGCATCCGCCTCCCGAATTTGTTTAATCAATCCAGGATCATCGCTTGGCGAGATAATTACCCGACCACCAATAAAATTTAATTTGGAAGGCAAATTCCGGAATCCTGAATGTGCCAGAATAAAATCGCCTTTAATCACTTCCAGATTGGGAACACTGCCCTCATCAATGGACAAATTGCCATACACATTAAAATCACCACCAATGTGCGTTAAACTAGGTAATTGAATCATAGGACAAAGATTTTGAGGATCTTTGTCACATGGAGTCAATGAAACTCTATTGACCCGAAGTGTCATCAAAAAATTAATTCTTGACACAAAAAAACCCAGAAGCTATTTTTCGTGTCACATGATAAAACCTAGTATAATTGGCTAGTGATGAGGGTACCCAACGACCATCAATGTATTGAAAGCAGTATTCAACGGCATCCCGTGTTTCCACATCTAGATGAAAACAAGTGAGTATGTCATCATTTTTAGGCTTGGGAATACGATTAAATAATTCAGATGTTGAAATGATTGAGGCTAATGCCAAATGATTTTGCTTGTAAACAGGTTCACCCGCATAAATTGATTCAAAAAACAAAGGACTTAAATTGAGAATAACATCTTGATTCCGCTCTTTCCCTACTCGCTCCCATCTCCATTCACCTAGAAACATTTCTTGAGTTAGATCAAAGTAAAAATCAATAGATGGTAAAACTTGCAGGTTATATTTATTCATAACTAAGACTATGGAAATTGGATTGCAATATTCAACAAATTAATTAAATGCATCTACTTTAATTTAAACCAAATCGTATCAATTGAAATCCAGCTAAAGGTTAGCGACTTCATTACCTCAAAAGGCATTTAGGTATAATTTATACACATAACTTACGCCTCTGCTTTTTTACCTAAATAGATTTTTGCTAGCCCAAATCATCTGGCATAAAGTCGTCATTTAGTTAGGAGCGTTTGAACAATAAGTCGAAAACATTTCATACTATATTTGGCTAACACGAATTAAAGAGATTGTATTATGATTGAATGAAATAAATTTCCCGTTAGCTGAATTTCTCTGACAGATAAAGTCGAAAAAAGAATAATTCAATTCGAATATAGAGCAAATCTGAGCTATTGAATTGAGTTTAAGGAAGAAAATCCTAAATTTAAACATGTGACACTTTAATTAAAATGAGTATAATTTGAATTTAATCAATAGTACAAAAATCATTTAGAACTTTAAAATTAGGCAGATGGCCATAACTTATCTCAATAGATGATTAATCGGAAGCCTAAGGATTATCTGGGCATATAACAAATAGAGCCAATTTTATGGGTTTTGGGGCAAATAGTCTGATGATCCTGTGAATTAAATCTTGAGAAATAAGCCAAGCGAAAGTAAAATTCTTTAATTACAGTCAAAATGAATTTAGAAAGCTACATAAGAAAATACGGTTACAGACCTGATTATTCAATAGATGACCCATTTAAAACAAAGTATGAAAAGGCTTTACTTCAATATTTAGGCGAAGAAAGGTATTTGGAATTCAATGATTTACGTGATCTACCCATGGTTGATGAGTCCATCGTTATGAATTTCATCGGGGAAGACGTAAATCTACTTAAGCTTGTTTTATCTAGCCAGATTAAAATAAGTTTGAAGTTTTTAGAAGAGATGAATTCAATCTTAAAGAATAAAAAAATCAAGCCTAAATTCATCCTAGACCTTGGTGGAGGAGATGGATGGGCTTCGGATTATTTAAATGAAACTTTCAAATGGAATGCAGAAGCTACTATCATTGATAAATATGAATCATGGAAGGTATTTAATCCAAAATCCATATTAATTAATTGCGATTATTCAGATTTCAAAAGCGAAATTAAATATGAGCTGGCTATTTCAATATTAGGTGCAAGTCTATCTCATTTTGAAAAATTGCTAGAATGCGCCTATTCAAGTTTAGTTGAAAGTGGGACTTTTTTAGTTGGTGTCAGAATAGGAAATGAGATTGATTATCAAAATGCTATAAAATTAATTTCTGAAGTAGGATTTATTGTCGATACTCAGAATAGTTACAAAATAGAATCTTTAGGAGAAAGACTACCATTACTAACATTAAAGAAATCATTCGTTAAATACAATAAAAACGATTTATGGAGAATAACCAGGCAGTCATATAGTGAAAAACAAAACCCAAAGCGCTTCTTTGGAATAGAAGGTTTTATTATTTATGATTTGATTTGTGATGGGAAGGAGCTGTCTACTGACAAAAGAGTATGGGAAAATGGTGATTTTTTCCAAATTACAGTTATCGAGAAAAATGAAATAGTTTATCGTGTTATAACCAATTCTTTCGGCAATATATTGATTGAAACACCCATCGAAGCAGACGATGAATTCAATAATATGGACGAACTGCTTTATCTTATATCAAATATGCCAGACTTCTGGAATAGTAGTTTATAGTGAATTATTGTTAGTAATACTTTACTGAAAAGGTAAATGGAAAAGGTGATTTTAAGTGTTTATTGGCCAGACGAATGGAAAAAGATAGAGCTATATTCGTCCGATTGGAGAAAAATTCAGAAAGGAAAGCATTTTACATGTTCTGGTAAAGGTTTTTCGTATGAAGGTTTAAAATATAATGACTTTTGGGAATTCAATAATAAATTCAAAGGTAGTTGTATTGTGACTTATGGAGATTCATGTGTTGGATTTGAGGGTTCAATTTCTGATTGTGAAATCAAGGAAGTTGAAAGTAGGAAATATCTTAACCTAGATGATTTTTTAACTTATTTTGAACCTTTTGTAAATCTTCCAACTTGGAAAAAACGAAAATATGTACTTTATGAAAATTTAAGAAAATATTTGAAATCTTGTCGCTCTGATTACATTCTGTCATCAAGAGATAATAAATCAACTATTATTACTTTAAAAGATTCATTTACAATTTTTAAGGTTTCTGATAAAGCAAATGGAGTATTAAAGCAATTTAGAGGGCAATGGGTCTTAATGTACATGGCTCATAGGTATAAATTTGAACATCAACTTGAAATTTATCCATTAAAAAAAGGAATAGATGACGCAGTAAATAAAAACCTTAAAATTAGGTTTGAAGTCCTACGTAAATATAAAGACTCTATTGAAAATTAATTATTTACTGACAAATGAAATTCAAAGACAAAGTCACTTTCTTGAAATATATAACCTCAATTCAAAATTATGGACCAATAAAGGTTCAATTTCACGGGACTGTTGAACTGTCCATTTCACCGATTGAATCTTCAAAATCAATTCCTAAAAATTTAGATGACATATTATATGATGTAATTTGGTATTCCTTCTTTGAAACAACTGATTTATTAGGTCATTCAAATCATAATATTTCCTATTCTGAATTTACATTGCAAAATCACAATGAAGAACTTGAGATGATTGATTCCTTTTACAATTTTTCGCATCAAGATGATAAAGATGAAATGATTGTGCAGATAAAGGAGGTGCTTGAAACTGTTCTCAATAGAGAATATATGCTAACAATCCATTTCAATAGAAAGTATGATTCTGGTAAAGAAATTAAATTGAAAGAATATTATTTAGCTTGCTATGATGCAGATGAAACAGAAAAAGAAATTGAAGATCATAGTGGAAACATAAAATCGTCATTAATTGATTCCCTTTCAAATTGGGCTAAAAATTATAGTGATGAGTTATCTAAAGGAGAATATGATTTTGATGAATTTGAATTAGATTTTTCCATATCATCCTATCCTAACATGGACACTTGGTGTAACTTTTATGAGGAAAGTAAAAGGGAGTTAATTGATTTATCTGTTTTAAATATAAAAAATGAAGAGATTGAAATTTGATGTTGCTGTTTAATTTAATTTTTAGAATATACAATTTTTAAAAATGTTTAGAAATATGAGTATTAAAACACAAAATATAAAATCCTATAAAATTGTTTATCCACAGATTTATTCATACGTCCTTCCTGATAGACAGAGCAATGTAGGTTCTCAAAAAATTGGTTATACAGAAAGGAAAAATGTTAATGATAGAATTTTACAACAGGTAAAAACAGCGGCATTTACTGAAAAATATTCAACACTTTGGAGTGCTCCAGCCTTTTTTGAAGGAGACAAAGAAAGCTTTACCGATAGAACATTCCACAGATTTCTAGAAAAGAATGGTATTGAAAGAAAGATTGAGTTAGGCAGAGAATGGTTTTACTTTAATGGCGAACCCCTTAAGTCAAAAGATTTGTTTGATTTGTTCCGTAATAAACGTTTCGCTGGTCTTCAAAATACTGGAAATAAGTTAGAATACAAATTACGTATCGAACAAGAAGAGGCTATAAATAAGGCGCTTTCTTACTTTAAAGATAATACTAATGGAGAATTTCTTTGGAATGCTAAACCTCGTTTTGGAAAAACTTTAGCAAGTTATGATTTAGCAAAACGATTACATGCCAAAACAGTCCTAATTGTTACGAACAGACCAGCGATTGCTAATTCTTGGTTTGATGATTATGAATTGTTTATTGATGGTTATTCCTTTATTTCTGAAACTTCTTCCTTATACAACAGGAAAACTATTTCAAGGAAAGAATATATTTTATTAAATCCTATTCCTTCCCAAATTACGTTTCTTTCTTTACAAGATCTAAAAGGTTCTAAATACTTTGGAGGTCCCTTTGACAAATTGAGATGGATTGCCGACTTAGATTGGGATTTATTAATTATCGATGAAGCACATGAGGGAGTTGATACAGGAAGAACTGATGCCGCTTTTGATGTTATTAAAAGGAAACATACTCTTCATTTATCAGGAACTCCTTTCAAAGCATTGGCTAATGAAAAGTTCCCTAAGGAAGCCATTTACAATTGGACTTATTTAGATGAGCAAAAGATTAAGCAGATAGAAATTGAAGAGGATGAAACTGGAGAACATACAGATTTACCAGACCTAAAGTTATTTACTTATCGTATATCTCAAATGATAACGGAACAAGTAAACGAAGGAATTGATATAGAAAATGAAAATTTTGATTACGCCTTTGATTTAAATGAGTTTTTCAGAGCAAAAGACAAAAAATTTGTAAGAGAAAATGAGGTAAAAGAGTTTTTAAAAAATCTTACAACCAATAAAAAATATCCTTTCTCTACTCCTGAGTTAAGAAACGAGTTAAAACACACTTTTTGGTATGTAGGTAATCGCGTTGAATCTGTAAAAGCTCTTGAGCAATTACTTAAAATAGACCCTGTATTCCAAGATTATGAAATCGTTGTTGCTGCAGGTGATGGTAGAAGCTTTGAAGATGAAGAAAACGATGTAAAAGCTAATGAAAAATCTTTTGAACGAGTAAAAAAAGCAATTAAAGAAAACGATAAAACCATTACACTTTCTTGTGGTCAGTTAACAACTGGAGTTACTATTAAAGAATGGACTGCAGTATTAATGCTAACCGATATAAAAACTCCTGCTGTTTATATGCAGGCAGCTTTTCGAGCTCAAAATCCATTCAAAGAGTTTAGAGGGGGGGAGTTGTTTATGAAGAAATCTGCCTATCTATTTGATTTTGCCCCCACTAGGGTACTTGAAATATATGACCAATTCGCAAATGGATTAAATCCAAAAGCCGTACAAGGGGAGATCACAGAAAAAGAAAGAGAAGAAAATATCCAAGAGCTTCTAAATTTCTTTCCGGTGATTTCTGAAGATGTGAATGGTGAAATGGTAGAATTGGATGCAGAAAAAGTTCTGACATTTCCAAACGCACTGGCTGCGACAGAAATTGTCAATGCCCGTTTTATGACAAATCTTCTCTTTAATGACACGCTAAAAGGGGTTTTCAATTTCCCTAAAGAAGTAGAGGACATTTTGAATAAAATGCCAGAAGAAAAAAATAAGCGAGTTCAAAAAACAAAAAATACGCTCGACTTAGATGATGCTCGAAAAGTAAATGATTCTAAAGTTGCCAAAATAAATGAGAACACTGAAATTATTCTTGGAGAGAAAATATTCAAAACCAACACAGAACGAGTTGTAGATAATTTACTCGAACAAAACCAGGAACAAATTTCCCCTGAAGAATTAGTTTTAAATTTTTCAAAAGTTTCAGAACCAATAATTGCAAAATATAAAGAGGTATATAAAGCAAATCAAGCAGAAACAAATGAGGTAACAAAACAAATCCAAGAAAAAGTAAAGCTCATTGCAGAAGAATTTAACAATGCAGAGGTTAAAGATAGTGCGGCATTAAAACAAAAATTAATAGATGTAATAGAGGAAGATTTTGTAGCTATAAAAGTAACTGAAAAGGAAGAGGCTATTGTAGAAAAAGTTCAAAAAACTAAAGAAGAAGAAATTAGAGATAGATTACGGTCATTCACACGTACTATCCCTATGTTTATCATGGCGAATGATTCCAAAGATGAAATAACCATAGATAATTTCGATTTAGAGATTGACGATAATGATTTCTTGGAATTGACAAGCATCACCAAAGATGAGTTTCACAAACTGCGTGATGGTTTTGATTACGAGGAGGATGGGAAAAGAAAGACCTTTCAAGGGGTATTTAACAAATACAGGTTCAATGCTTCTATCGCAGAATTTAAGTTGAAAAAAGACCAACTAGCCAACTATTTTACGGCAGAAGAAGACATTTTTGAGTTGATCCCCAACCAAAAGACTAACCAAATTTTCACCCCGAAAAAGGTGGTGCAAATGATGATTAACCAATTAGAGGAACACGATCCCAGTTTGTTTACACGCACAGATAGCACCTTTATAGACCTATACATGAAATCGGGAATGTATATCACCGAGATTGTGAAAAAACTTTTTAACAATACTCATAAACAATACGAAAGTGATGAAGTTTGCTTAAAACATATTTTAGAGAACCAAGTATATGGGCTATCACCTACACCTATTTTACAAGGAATAACTCAGGCTTATATATTTGGCTTTGATGCTAAAAATATTATCTCTCGAGAGAATTTTATTCAATACGACTTAATCACTGAAGCAAAAGAAGGTAAGGCAAAACTAAAATTACAAGAACTTTTAAATCATTCAGAAAATATGAAATTTGATGCAGTGGTGGGAAATCCGCCTTACCAGGAAAGTAAAGAGGGTGGAAAAGATTTGCCGATTTATCAATATTTCTATGAAACCTCAGAAAGTTTATCAAATGTATACTGTTTAATTACCCCAGCAAGATTTCTGTTTGATGCAGGTGCTACAAATTCTGATTGGAATAAGAAAATGTTGACCTCTGAACATGTAAAAGTATTACAGTTTACTAGAAAGTCAAACGAAATTTTTCCAAATACAGATATTAAGGGAGGAGTTGCAGTTTTACTTAGAGATGCAAACAAAGAATTAGGTCCAATTGGTTTTTTCACGTCTTTCCATGAACTTAATTCTATTTTTAATAAGGTAAAAGTTTTCGGTCAAGAGGATATAAGTGAGTCAATTTACGGCGTTACAAGCTATACATTTACTAGAAAACTTTATAATGATTTACCTGATGCTGTAAATAGAGTTGGCGAAGGCTCAGGCAATCAGATGACATCAAGTATATTTGATGCAATTCCTGAAATTTTTTCAAACTCAAAAAAATCCGCACTTGATATTCAAATATATGGTCGAAAAAACAACGAAAGAGTCTTCCAATGGGTAAATCGTGAATATATAAATCTCCCTACTAACTTTGAAAATTATAAGGTTGTTTTGCCCGCGGCAAATGGTAGTGGTGAGATGGGAGAACCATTATCAACACCAATAGTGGGAGATGCTTTTATTGGACACACTGCAACTTTTATTAGTATTGGTAAATTTGAAACTGAACTAGAAGCTAAGAATTGTTTAAAATATCTTAAAAGCAAATTTTGCAGAACAATGTTGGGAATTAAAAAGACAACTCAACACAACAAAACAAAAAAAGTTTGGGAATGTGTACCCAACCAAGATTTTACTAAGAATTCTGATGTTGACTGGTCAAAATCCGTTTCAGAAATAGATCAACAGTTTTATAAAAAATACGGTTTGAGTGATGATGAAATTACATTTATTGAAGAGAAAGTTCAATCAATGGACTAGAGTCGGTATTTAATGAAAGAAGCAATTGAACCTTTCAACATAGACATCAGAGAAGATTATCTTTTAAAAAAAGACAATCTTCTTGATATTCTATTGCATGATAAAACGACTGGTAATAATATTCTCTGGGCTACTGATTCATATGAAGTTAAAGGCAAAAAATATGCTCCTTTATGTTCCATTTCTGCAAATTTAGTTACAGGCAAAAATGGGAATTTAATACAACCACGAGCTGTAAAAAGTAAAGAAGAACAACTTTTAAGAACTAGAGATAAAGCAGAGGTTTTCACACCATTATCCATTGTCAAACAAATGAATGAGGCTTGTGACACTAAACGTGTTACAAAAAACAACTGGCAAGAGTATGTATCATCACTGAAATTGGAAATCACTTGTGGTGAGGCACCATATATTGTTTCTCGTTATGACCCTGTTTCTGATAGTAATGAATTAGTTCCACTTAAAAAGAGAGTTGGTTTCTTAGATTATAAATTAAGGGTTGTTTCAAAATATTGTGATAACCATACTGAATGGCTAAAATGGACAAAAATTGCATTTCAAAGCTCATACGGCTATGAATGGCAAGGAGATAATTTGTTAATTGCAAGAGAAAATCTGCTTTATACGTTTCTTGATTATTACCAAGCTCAATTTAAGGAAACACCTTCAATAGAACTTCAAAGAGAGATAGCAGAAATTATTGTTTGGAACATCTTTCAAATGGATGGCTTAAAATATGTTATACCATTGAGTTGTAAATTTGAAAAAGTAGTTGTTAAAGGAGAAGAAACTTTGTTTGAGAAAAAAGATGACTACATTATTGAAAAGCCTTGTCAAGGATGTGAGAAGAAAAAGAATCAAAACCACAATGGTATTTATGTTAAAATTATGGATTGGGAAAACAATCAAACAATTAGATTTATTGATATTTTATCTAATAATTAATTCAAGTCTAAAATTGTTACATAATCAATTGGTTTAGGGTAGAAAAAAATGATGAAAAATAAATTATAAATAAAATGGAAGAGAATTACCTTTCACATGAGGAGGAAAAAGAAATTGATGACATTGTAGAAGATGATGTTGATTTAGATATTGAGGTTAGTCAGAGAAAGATTATTTGGCAAGCAAAAGATTTCTCGATTCGAGAATTTTTAACTATGAAGAATGATGGAGAACTATCTCTTCAGCCTAATTATCAACGTAATTATGTTGCCACAGATTTAATTGCAAGTAAGCTTATTGAATCCATATTACTGGACGTTCCAATCCCTGTTGTCTATTTAGCAGAGGAACAAGATGGCAGTTATTCGGTAATTGACGGCCAGCAAAGATTAACTTCATTTTTATCATTCCTAGAAGGGAAATTTCCAGATAATCGACCTTTCAAGATCTCAGGATTGAAGGTTTTGCCCGAGTTAAATAGAAAGTTATTTGCAGATCTAGACCCTGAGCTTCAAAAAAAGATAAGGAGTACGACGATTCATTCTATTATCATCAAGAAAGAGTCTAATTCTGACATTAAGTTTGAGATTTTTGAACGGTTAAATACGGGTTCTACAAAATTAAACGAAGACGAAATTCGTAATACTGTTTATCGTGGCAAGTACATTGACTTACTTGCTGAGTTAAGTGAAAATCAGGGCTTTCACGGATTAGTCAGAAAAGATAATTTTAAAAAGCGGATGATTTACCGAGGAATGATACTAAGATTCTTTGCGCTCTCTGAAAAATCATATTTAAACTATAAGTCCTCGATGAAGCAATTCTCTAATAAAGAATTGCGTGATAATAGAGATCTAACTCTATCAAAGGAGAAGGAATATAAAACTCGGTTTGAGCACTGCCTCGATTTAGTAAAGTTAGTATTCGGAGAGATGGCATTCAGAAGGTATATGCCAGGCGAAAGTGGTGAATCAGGTAAGTGGGGTGATTCACAGATTAATATGGCATTGTATGATTTACAGATGGTTGGATTTGTAAACTATTCAAAGAATGACGTTCTAGCCAAAGCTGACCTAATTAGAGAAGGATTATTAGATTTAATGATTAATAATCAACAATTCAGAGAGCTTTTAATTTGGCAAACATCAGATACTGATAAACTGAAAAAGCGCTTCCGTATTTATATGGATATGCTCGAGTCAATCATAGGAGATCCTTCTTACTCGCAAAGAAATTTCACTTTCTCTGTAAAACAAGATTTATTTAATAAAAAGCCTTATTGTGCTATTTCTGGGCAACAAATTTTAGCAATTGAAGATTCTGAGGTAGACCACATTATCCCATTTTCAAAGGGAGGTAAAACGGAGATCAATAATGCTCAATTGGTATTGAGGTATTTTAATCGAGCTAAAAAGGATAAAATGGAATGGTTTTAGGCTTCTAAAATTTTTACAGATAATTTTCAAAGATTAGTCTACAATCATAGATGTATATTTGAATACATAAACGAATAGAATTATTTTAAATTAAGAATCTTATAGACAATGTTTGAAATCCAAAGCAATTAACCTAAAATCCTACCTAGACCTTAAAACAAAAAACCCTCCTAATTCACATTAGGAGGGTTTTAAATTTAAACCAGTGGTCGCGTAGGGATTCGAACCCCAAACCTTCTCATCCGTAGTGAGATGCTCTATCCAGTTGAGCTACGCAACCATTCCCTTGTTGGGACTGCAAAGGTAGAATTTCTTTGGTAATTTGAAAAGTCTTCCCTCGAAAAAAA
>JACCDW010180034.1_pt1 | contig 12677 bp, 19 predicted proteins | sample 7449781 | NCBI WGS metagenome assembly JACCDW01 (sample SAMN15323449, study PRJNA562643) | freshwater metagenome | isolation source: river surface water | place: USA:Blue River Watershed | collected 2017-08-18
CCCTGCAATAGGTATTGAAGTCGGTGTTAATCGCGGCATAAACAGTTGGTATATGCTGAACGAATGTCCAAATATCAGTTCATTGATAGGTGTTGATCATTATCAATCATACATTGATTGGGACAGACCTATTACCAAACTTGAACAAGAATTAAACTACCGAGTACTGTTAAAGAACATACCGCTAATGGGCGATAGGTTTAATCTGATCAGAGAAGATAGCCAAACTGCGGCTAGCTTACTAGACGACGATGCTTATGATTTTGTATTCATAGACGGTGGGCATAGTATGAAGCAAGTGTTAGCAGATCTTGACAGTTGGTATCCAAAAGTACGTACAGGCGGTATTATTGCAGGTCACGACAGCAACTTATTCAGCGTCAATTTTGCAGTATCTAGCTGGTACAAGAGCAAGGGTTGGGATCTTTCTTTTTTAAAACAAGCACCTAACGAATGTTGGTTCTGGTACAAGACTGACAATTAAACAGTTGCACATCTATTGTTAATGTGCTACAGTATACGTTAGCAATCAGGATACTATAACATGGCAACTTACATTGTAATTGATACACAAAATCTGTTTATGCGTGTTCGTCACGGTATTCGAGCGCCTGACATTGATCAACAAATTGGTATGGCACTTCACATTATTTTTAACAGCGTTAAAAAAGTGTGGAATGAATTCAATGGCACACACACTGTATTTTGTCTTGAAGGTCGCAGTTGGCGTAAAGACTTTTATCCGCCATATAAAGCCAACAGAAAAGTTGCGGCTGCTAAACGGTCTGAACGCGAAGTTGAAGAAGACAAGGTATTCTTCGAAAGCATGGACGAATTTATAAAGTTCGTTACTGATCAAACTAATTGCACTGTGCTGCGACATCCTAATGCAGAAGCTGACGACATGATCGCAAGATGGATTGCGCTGCATCCAGATGATCAACATGTTGTTATCAGCAGTGATAGTGATTTTCAACAGTTAATTGCAAAAAATGTTGTTATATACAATGGCATTGCAGGACTGTTGTATACACACGAAGGTATCTACGACAAAGATGGTAAAATTGCTAAAAACAAACAAGGTGCAGACCTTGCTGTTCCAGATCCAGAATGGCTACTGTTTGAAAAATGCATGCGAGGCGACGATAGTGACAATGTAATGAGTGCGTTTCCAGGTGTTCGCAAAACCAAATTAGAAGCAGCATTTCAAGATCGTCACACTAAAGGATATGTGTGGAATAATCTCATGCTGAGCAAATGGCTAGACCACGAAAAGGTCGAACATCGAGTACGCGACGATTACGAACGAAATCGTCAGCTGATCGACTTAACTCAACAGCCTATTGACTTCATTGAAAAGTTTGATAGAGTAATTGTTGATAGTACAAATAAAGAGCCTCGCAAGCAGATTGGTATCAACCTTATGCGGTTTTGTAACCTACACGGGTTGGTAAGGATTGAGAAACAGGTATCTGAATTTTCGTCTACACTGAGCTCGCTATACGAAGGCAATCTTAAAATGGAGTCTCAATGATAAACTGGCAATTAAAAGATGTATCTGAAAACAGTTGGATATTATCAAAAGACGGCACAATGTCTGCATTGGTTGTAGCAACAGCAGATGGGTTAAAAGTTATCGGAAATATCGAACGTAAACTATTTGAAAGTGCTGATGAACTTGGGTCTTACTTAGGTGGCACTCTTACGATAGAATCTCGAGATGCAGACAACGAAGACGGCGATGAAATAGGCGAAGTAAATGGCTATCCTATTAAACACCGAGTGGCATTCGACATAGTCGAAGACGACATTGTTACCTATACTAAAGCAACAAAAAGCAAAGCAAGATATGCTGCTGGATATTTTGCTATAGAATTTGATCACGGTTGGACACCTAGCTATTGTCCAAGAATTCAAACTGTGTTGAACAACACATATATCGGACCATTTCGTAGCAAACTTGAAATGCAAAATGCAATGTCTCAGAAAAAGAGAGTTAGTAAACTATGAACAACGATACATTACAAATACGCAGTTTTCTTGAAAAAGTGCGTATTGCAAAATCTGCAAACAGTAAAGAAATACGTGTCACTATTCAAGAAGCTGAACAACTTGGTATAGCACTAGGTATGCTGTTATCTAAAGAACTAGATATGGCGAATCAGATAATCGAATTGCAATCTCAACTGCTTGGTGCAGAAGTACAACAAGACGGCGGTGGGTTTTAAACAGCTATATTGATAAATATCGTGCTGTTTAGGAGTTACGATATTGTCAAGACCAAAGCCAAATGTGTTACTTTCTTACACAGATACAAAGACTTACAAAGCAGAAGAAGTACTAGAAGCTACTGGTATATATGCAGTATTCTACGAAGATAAACCTATCAATCTTCGTACTTTGAATAGCTTAGTCAGTTATCCAGGCCCAAAATATCGTAAGGTTAGTTTTAGTAATCCGGGACATGCGTTTAATCTTTGCACAAAATTAAACACCATGTTCAAATCTAATAAATTTACTGTTGTACTGTTAACTAGCGGTCAGCAGATAGATGAAAAATAATCTAATAGATTGGGTAACATACAGCGATCCAATGACATGGATCAAACAGTACGGGTTGCGTTCGCCGCAGCCCGAAATTGTCTTTACAGAAGAGCAAGATCCTGCATACAAACAAAACATATTACTACGTCAGCAGTTGTTTGTTAACCAAGGATGGAGATTGTCTCGTCGAGGTGTAAACCTTTTTACTGGTATATACAAGCACTATACTAGTACACACGACGACAATAAAATTATGACAGGTAAAGTATTGTTGAACATGGACAACGCAGTAAAAGGTCCGTGGGGATACAAAGACTCTACTATTATAGTGTTTGATTCTACCATACATTTTGAGTTGCAAATGTGCAACGGTAGCGCACAACAGTACATAGGTTTCAAAAACTAGCTTGCATTGTTCGGTTCAATAACAGTATAGTTCAACTGTTAACTAAGAAAGCGAACTGTACATGACCGACGAACTTCCCAGCAATGAACCCTGCTATAACTGCAATCCGCAGTTGTGGTCACAGTTTGTTGCTAGCTATAAGCGTCGGTTTGGTCTCGGTCCTAACCCTAATGCTGATTACACCGAGGCATTCTGCGCTCAATGGATTGACACAGAAACACTGCAACCCACAGACAAAAAAGTGGTTGACAGTATCTAACAATGTGCTAAATGTAACTCATCGACAACAAAACATACGGAGACACAGAAATGGCTAACGCTACTAACGCAACTAAGAATCGCATGCTTGAAACTGCAAGCGTCACTCCCTCCCGCCTTAAGATGGCTATGCGCCACAGCCTGCGCCGCAAGCGTCCGCTGTTCGTTTGGGGTCCCCCGGGCATTGGTAAATCGGACATTGTTGCCGAAGTTGCTCGCGAACAAAATCGTCCGCTGATTGACATTCGTTTGCCGCTGATGGAACCCACTGACATGCGCGGTATTCCGTATCTGGCAGATGTGAAGATCTATGACAAGGACGGCAACCTTGTTAAAGACGAATCGGGTGTGCCGCTGACTGACAAAGTTTTCCGTTGGTCAACTCCGTCGGACTTGCCTACCGATCCTAACAGCCGTGCGCTGGTGTTCTTTGACGAAATGTCTGCTGCACCTCCCAGCGTTCAGGCTGCTACCTACCAGATCATCCTTAACCGTAAGATTGGTACTTACACTCTGCCTAAGGATGTTGTTATCGTTGCTGCTGGTAACCGTGTTAAAGACAAGGGTGTTGCTTACAACATGCCTATGCCGCTGGCGAACCGCTTTACTCACGTGACGCTGGATGTCAGCTTCGACGATTGGCAAGAATGGGCTGTGCTTAACCGTGTCCACAAGGACATTGTTGGTTACCTCAGCTTCCAACCGAACGATCTTAATCAGTTCAAACCTAGCGGCGACAGCTATGCGTTTGCTACTCCTCGTTCGTGGTTCTTTGCTAGCGAACTGCTGCAAGAAGAAGACGACAATGGCGAACTGGTTGATACCGACCTGCCGTCCGAAGTTCTCGGCGACTTGATCAAAGGTACCGTTGGGGAAGGTCCGGGCGTTAAGTTTATGACTTACCGCAAGCAGGCTGCTAACCTTCCTGCTGCAAAGGACATCCTCAGCGGCAAGGTTACCAAACTCAACAGCAAGCAGATCGACATCATGTATGCGCTGACCACTGCGCTGTGCTACGAACTGCAAGACGCTAGCCGCGACGTTAAGACGAACCCCAAAGCGTTCACCGAGTTCCACGAACAAACTGATCGGTTCTTCCGGTTCATCATGGACAACTTTGAGGACGAACTGGCTGTTATGGCTGCTAAGACTGTGCTCGGTCTTTACAAGCTGCCGATTAACGCACCGAAACTCAAGAATTGGGTCGAGTTTACCAAGCGTTACACCGACCTTATCCCGAGCATGTAAGGTCGACAACAATAAAACGAGCGTCATAGTCATTGACGCTCGTTTAATCTATGCTATTATGCGTTGTATAGGAGGACTAAAACATGGCAATGACTGTTAACAAAGACGCTGTTAAGAAAAAGATCAGCCAAGCACGACTCAAACTGCTGTTTTCGCAGCCGTTCTTCGGTACACTGACTATGCAACTGCCACTTGTTGATGCAACTGATTCGGGTTGGTGTAAAACTGCTGCGGTTGATGGCCGTAACATTTACTTCAACCGTGAGTTTTTTGCAGAACTTGATGTTGATGAGATTGTGTTCGTTTTGTGTCACGAAGTGCTTCACGTAGCACTTGATCACTTTGGTCGTCGTACTCATCGCGATCCTAGCTGGTGGAACATGGCCAACGACTACATCATCAACGGTATGCTGACTACTGACAAGATCGGTAAGATGCCTACTAAGAAGGTTATGGATGTTGACGAAAACGGCGAGACCAACCAGCGTGTAGGGCTTTATGATGAAAAGTACCTCGGTTGGACATCCGAAGCTGTGTATGATGATCTTGAAAAGCGCAAGGTCAAAAAGCAGATGACACTCGACGTTCACCTTGATCTCGGTAAAGACGGTACAAGCAAAGGTGGCAAAGGTGGTAAGCAACCTGTTGATGGTAACGGCAATCCGATCAGAGTCAGCGAAGAAGAACTCAAGCAGATCCGCGATGAGTTTAAGAACAAGGTTCTGCAGGCTGCACAGGCTGCGGCAGGTAAGATGCCTGCAAGCATGCAGCGACTGATCGACGACCTTGTTGAACCTAAAATCAGCTGGCGCGATCTGCTGCAACAGAACATTCAAAGCTGCATCACCGACGACTTTACTTGGATGCGTCCTAACCGTAAGCACATGTATTCGGGTGTGTTCCTTCCTGTGCTTGACAAGGACGAAACTATCGACATTGCAGTTGCAATTGACATGTCGGGGTCGATTAGCGATCGTATGGCTAAGGATTTCCTTAGCGAAGTCTACGGCATGATGAGTGCTTACAACGACTTCACTATCAGCATCATCTGTTTCGACACGCAGACTTACAACTATCAGGTGTTTACTAAGGACACTGCCGACGACCTGCTTAGCTATGAGTGCAAAGGTGGAGGTGGTACCGACTTCATGGCTTTCTGGAATTACTGGATGGAAAACGACATCGAGCCTAAGAAGGCCGTAGTGTTTACCGACGGTTATCCGTTTGGTACTTGGGGTCCTGAAAACTACTGCGACACTCTGTGGGTTATCACAGAAGGTGCTAAGACTCGTGTTAAGCCGCCTTTCGGTGAATATGCTTACTACGATCACGCAGAAGGTGTTAGTGAAATCGGTGCAGTCGCGTAAGCGACTGCATCATTATCAAATGGGGTTAAGATGAAGTTTAATCTAAATTCACGAACTAGCAGACAACGTTACGGTGGTGAGTTTATCCGCATTGTGTTGAACAAATTTGTCACAGAGTTTTGCGACGAATATGACATCTATGACTCACATAAAGTAAGCGATAATCTAAAAGATTACTCTGGTAACCTATCGATGCTTGTACAATGGGCCAATTCTAAAGGATGGTCAATTACCACCTGGGAATTGCGAAACTCAGCCGATAACACTTTATATGCATACGGTTTAGATTTTGCCAATGATTGCCCTCTTTTTATGGAAGCACGTCTGAAATATTCATGATCTTACGTCTTTGCTGTTATACTATATCAGCTAGCAAAGGAGAAACGCAGCATGAGTATTGAAGGTCATCTAGCTCGCCTTGTAACCGAACACAAGGTCTTAGACGAGCAGATCAAACATCTTATTGCACATCCGGGTTACGACACAATAGAAGTACACGAATTAAAAAAACAAAAACTTCTGATCAAAGATAGGATAGATACTATACGTAAGAACAATAGTTTTGTTCGCAATGAATCAGGAGAATCACGTTGACACCGGGAGAGTTTAAACCGCAACTTATGCAACTTACTTCACAACTCAGTGTAATGGTAGCAGAAAGACTTGCACACTGGAGTAAAGATATCAATGGCGCAGAAAGAAAGCGCATCATGGATATGATAGAAGGACAGTTGCCGCTAGTAATAGCCAACACAATTGCAAAGACACCTAGCTTACACAGCGCACAAGGCGTACAGTACTTAGAAGAACATCTAGATGAATGGGCCGATACATGGGCCAAGAAATTCATAAATCTGGATTGATACTAGGTACAAAACTGCAAGGCAATGATGTAGTCGTAGAGCTTGTTAACTGCGATAGCTTCGCATTGGCTATTTTAGAGATGCATTTGCAAATGGAATATCCAGATGCTGAGATATTAAAAGAAATCACAGATACAAAATACAAAAAGAAAATTTATGATTCTATTAAGATACGATTTTCTAAACAAGAAGATGCATTGAGATTTGTACTTAGCCACTAGGAGAAAACTATGGACCACATGAAACTAGGCAGAGAAATGATGATTGCAAGCGGTGATTTGCAAGACGATAAGCAGTGTTGTGACTGGGCCAGGATCGGACAAATACTTACACAGTTAGGTGCACCAAGAATGCCTAAATCTATCAACGACATGCGTTTGGACGACCAGTCTGTTATTGCAGATGCAATTAAAGCTCTTCAACAACGAGCACTGAACACACAAAAGCAATAGTTAAATCTACTGCTCGAACACGCAGTAGATTTAACTTATACTATAAATAGTTTAATAACATATTTTAACCGTGTGAGTGTGCAATGCGTAAGATATTGAAATACCTCGGTATGTTTGCTCTGTTATTCGGTGTGTTTATAGTTGCTGGGTGTATTGGTATATTGTGCGAGCAATTTCACAATGATCTTATCGTTAGCACTATCTCATTTTTAGGTTCGTTTGGCTTTTTAAGCCATTATGCTGTGCATATCTATAATAGTATAGTATAATTTCAATAAATTAATTTGACCTCCAGCTAGTTTTTAGTCAATAATTTTTAGACTCGGTGTGTCAAGGAGAATTATATGAACGATCAACCAGTACCGAACCAGCCAGCAGAAGAAGCATCTATTACGCTGACTGATTTGCAAAATATTATTTCAGTATTGGATCTAGCTAGCAGCCGAGGTGCATTCCGTGGACCCGAGCTAGAACCAGTAGGACAACTTTATAACAAGTTTAAACGCTTTGTTGACAATGCTATGGCATTGAACGCAGCACAACAAGAAGGACAACAAGTTAATGGCTGAGATGTTAAAACATATCGGCATGCTTGAAAATACTGGCAAAAACGTTGTTGTTGTATTCATGAGCCTGCCACAAGACGAAGACAATGCATTAGTAATTGATACAGATGCATTGCCGGATCAATATAACGAAGCACTTCGCCGCATTGTAGAAAGTATCGAAGGTCAACAGGCAAAAGACCTAGGCGATATACTTGGTCGTAGACCAAGCCCAGATGGTAGCGGACAGACTATGCTGCAAAAACTACACGTTAGTCAACGACTAATGAAAGTACCCGTAGATCTGGTACATATGACACCACGTCGCGGCATGAAGTTCCCACTTCGTCAGATTCTTGACACAATGAAGCAAGTTGACTCTGAAACTCCAGCTGATCTAAACGATCTTGACCCTGTTACTAGAGCGCAGGTTATTGCCGAGATGGGTAAATTTAATGTTCATAAAACCAACATGGAAGGTACTACAGCAGAAGGGCAAGCTGACGCTGCACGAAATCTAATACGTATGGCAGAAATGCTCGAAGCAGATGCTGTAAACAAACGAGCAGAAGCATACAAAATTGATCCTACACTAAACCCAGCAAACAAAGCAGCTAAGGCGGAAGAACATGCTACTACACCAGTTGTTACTAAGTCTGCTGCAAAAGCATCTACAAAGGCTAGTGCGCCTGCAAAGACGCCAGCAGTACCGCGCAAAACATCTGTATTAGCTAAAAAATAATACATTGAAATAGTTAAGAAAAAAGGACGGTTTTACCGTCCTTTTTTGTTATACTGCCATTTCAGCTTGTATAGTGGGGTGACACTGATAATCTATCAATGCAAAGTCGTCTAGCTTGGCAGACCACACTGTTGCATGATCTGCAATATGTAATTTTGGCAGTGCATACGATGTTCTTGATAACTGCGTTTTCACTGCGTCAAAGTGATTGTTATAGATGTGAACATCGCCAAGAGTAATGATTAATTCGTTAACTTCTGCTCCTATGGTTTTTGCAATCAGATGAGTAAGCAGCGCATAGCTTGCAATGTTAAATGGTAAACCTAAGAATGCATCACAACTACGTTGATACATCTGACAACTGAGTTGATTGTTTCTAATATAGAACTGTGCCATCATGTGACATGGCGGCAGTGCCATAAGATCCAATTCGCCTGGGTTCCATGCTGATATAATGTGACGTCTACCAGTCGGATCGTTAGTTAATCCGTCAACAAGATTCTTAAGTTGATCTACTGTTTTCCAACCGTCTACTTTACGCCAATGACGCCATTGTACACCGTACACACGGCCAAGGTCGCCTTCGTATCGTGCTTTGGGTTTCCAATAATCTGCATTAGCATTAGCAGTCCATATTGTGGTCTTTTCAGGTTTACGTGTACCATGCTGTATTTCAGCAAGCCTGCGTTCGTCACCAGTACCCTCTAAGAACCATAGCAGTTCTGCAACCATTGATTTCCATGCTAGTTTTTTAGTAGTAACAGCGGGAAAACCCTGTTTGAGATCAAAGCGTAGCTGTTCTGCAAATAAGCTACGAGTACCTACACCAGTACGGTCTGAACTGTCTATGCCATTGTCTAATATTTTTTGTAGTAAGTCTAAGTAATTTTCCATGTTATACTCTCACCCATTTAGTAATGTTCAATTCCGGTACTGTCTCTTCAACCTCTACCTGTTTAAACTGTTCCAGTATTAGATCTTTTGGTAAAAATACATCGCAATCGTAGCTACCGGTAATGTGACTTAACCAGAACTCGTCAATGATATCCAAGCAGCTTTCCACTAATTGTGCGCCGCCGATGATTGTGAAATCTGTTACTCCAAACATAGTGTAATATTTTTTAAAATACTCAATGTACATACGTGTTACATTGGGCCCAAATTCAGTGAATTCACTTTTTGAAATGACAATGTGTCTTCGTCCGGGCAAAGGCTTGACAGGTAAACTATTCCATGTATTGCGTCCCATGACCATAGTAGTATTCATGGTAGATTGTTTAAACCATTTTAGATCTGCACTGTTATGTGGCCAAGGTAAGGTACCAGCTTTGCCAATCCCCCAATTTTCGTCGCAGGCCAGAATTGATTTAATCATTATCAAGTCCTTTTAGTTTATGACTATACAGTGTATCTAAATATCACACATATATCAACTTAAGAACTGATAATAAAAAAGCCTAAGTCTTACGACTTAGGCTTGCTGCGTCTTGTTTTAGTTTCAGTAGGAGTTTCTGTGTCTTGCGGGTCAGTTGATTCTGGTTTAACAGCTTTTGCCCTAGTTCGCTTAACTGGTTTAACTTCTTCTGGTTCTACTGGAACCCCGTCTAATTCACTAAACAACAATGCTGCCCAATGCTCAACATCATATCGCAGTTTGTTGTAGTCTATACTCATTTTACAACTGCGTATTTCACTTTCATCTGGATGTAGATGTTTTTCATGTTCAATGATTTTAGCAAAATGCTGAGCACTTACTTTGTACTGATTGCCATCCTTTGTTACTATTATGACCCGTTTAATATATTCAATTGGTGGTTCATTTTCAATTACCAAACTGTCGAATATTTCATTCCAATATTCGTCAGCAGCAGTAGTCTTTTTTTGAGAAGTCGCCATAACAGTTACCCCTTGCGAGCTTACACTACTATTTATGGTACCAGGTAATCCAAATTGCATGTTTTTCCTCAATCTAGTAATCCGGATATTTCCGGAAATGTTTGTTTAAAATCAAGATTTCGCTGCTTATCAATGAGGCGGATCCATTCTTGCAACTCCGGCATGCGTTCACTCCAGTCTTCGCTATCCATAAAATCTAAAAGACTTCGCAATCGTTTAACACCATAACCTGCAGACATGAATGTGTCTTTTGTAACAGTTTCATCTATACCCGTTGTCAGATGCCAATTATTATCCAACCATATAAAAAATTCCTCAAACTTTGCTCTCACTATCTGCTTTGCCCACTTAGGCAAAACTTTTACATTTAATTGTGGCGGCCAATAAGCAAGATGCCAATTTATCATTCCTGCTCCATTTGGCCATGCATTGAATTTTTTAAAATTCTTTTGCATTTTCCATTTGATCATATCGGGTATGTAATAGATGTTCAATGCCATTACTGTTACCGCTGTCGTTACCATTATGTTGTCTGATGTGTTATCTAACAATTCCATGTTTGAAACCAGTTGGTTCCAATTGCTAGGATATCTAATGTAATCATTTTTTGCACCAATTGAATCAATACTGAAATGAAACTTAACTTCTCTAAACTGATCCCAGAGCATGAAAAGCTTATTTGGCAATTCTACTGCATTACTGTTATATCGCAGTTCTATTTTGTTAGCATAGCCTCTGCGAATCACTTCTTCTAGTAGAGTGTAATGTTTGTCAATGATAGTGCTTTCGCCGCCAGCAAAGTAAAGCTGTTTCATGTTAGGTATTTGATCGTAAAGCTGTTCCCAAAATACAGGATTGTTTAGATGCCAGTTGTAGCTAGCACCATAGGCCTTACCTTTGTTTTCCCAACTCCAACTTTCTTTAAGACGCTGATTTTGTATCTGCGGATGCATCTGTGTCCACTCTTTTACCCAGCCGCTCGAATCGTGCGGGCTACACATCACGCATGCCAATTGGCATTTGCTACCCAATCTTAAGTCGATATAGCGTATTCGCGGACTTACAGAACCATCTTTGGTAGTATCGCCAATGATGTCATCTAGTCCAAGTTGACCTATCCAATATGCAGTTTCCCAGTTGCGTTTGCTTTGTACTCCGGCTGCTTCTTCTTTATAGCATTTTAAACAACTAGGAGGCTTTTCACCGCGAAGCATCATTTTACGAACATTTCGCATGTAATCATTGTTCCATGCTTCCATTAACGTAGTGTTATTAAGATTAGCAGGTGTACCATCAGCAGTACGTAATACACCAATTTGTCCGCCACCGCTTTTTTTAGTACTGTCAGGATCTTGAACACTACTAGCATTAGCAGTGCAGCAGACTCGCATTGCACCGTCTGGTCTACTACTAAGATGAATCCACGGTAACGCACAAAATGTTTGACTTGGTAATTCTATTGTCATTTTGTCTCATCTTTAAATTGACTGTTAAACTGATCAAAATCTGTGCCACAGGTTTTAGCACAAACTCTTAGTTTACCATCGCTTGTACTAGGTTTGGACCAGCTAGCAGCTATGTCATTGAAAAATTTACCTTCTATAATTGATTTTAGATCATTTTCTAACGCATTAATATGATCTGTTTTACCATCAAGAAGAGACCATATCTCGCTCTTCTTATAAGGCCAATAAGGTACATATAGTTGATTTGCTATCCAACAACAGGGGAACGCAAGCCCTTCAGCAGAAATGTATAAACTCTTATCATTGGATACTTTGCATTTAACACAGGTTTGATTAACATACTGTTGCATACTGCCATATGTATTAATAATATGTTGTTCATTTGCAAGGCTATCGTTTTGGTATAGAACATTAGTTGGTTTTTCTATGTAGTACTCAAACTCGCCGTTACGATTAAGTACCTGTTGTTTAGTTGTACCTTCTAATTTAGTATTACTAAAAAATCGTCCTGTTTTTTTAATTCGAAACTGTTTGAATCCAAGTTCTTTACTCAACGCTTCTGCTTCTTCTACCTGATGTTCGTTGTGTTTGAATACAATAAATTCCCAGTGTGCAATGCCACCTGCATTTATAAATGCCTGTGCGTTATTCATTATCTTTTTCCAATACGTACCACGACGGTATATGTGGTTCGTATCTTCCAATCCATCTATTCCAAATTTTACGTAGTCGCCATTATTAGATAACAGTGTGCCAAGCGACGACCACCAACCCGGTGTTTTAGCACTGGCATTAGTGTGTATACCTAACTTTATACCAGGATGTACAGTTCTAAACCATTTGAGTATTTCTAATGTATCAGATGCAACAATAGGATCTCCATAATTACC
>JACCDW010602546.1_pt1 | contig 12677 bp, 13 predicted proteins | sample 7449781 | NCBI WGS metagenome assembly JACCDW01 (sample SAMN15323449, study PRJNA562643) | freshwater metagenome | isolation source: river surface water | place: USA:Blue River Watershed | collected 2017-08-18
CTTGGATTGGCTTCCAGTAGATGAATTGCATTTTGGTTTTGTGATAGATTACTCCAATTGAGTTTCTCCAATGGAATCCATTCGCGCAGCTTGAGGAACATGGTGCTATATAAAATATATGATGCTCCTTCAATTTTAAAAATCGTCCAGCGCCTCAACACCGTATTCATTGATGTATCTCTCTATGAATCTCGGATGATTGAACCACTCAACCATGCAGCTATTTTTGATTGAGTTAGTCTTCCTTATGAGTTCGTAGTCGTACGTGATGATTATATTCTTCAATGATGCTCATGTTCATTGATATATTTCTGGGCGAACCATTCCGCAACACACCTGTTCTTATCCTTATTGATTTCGTGTATAAATTCGTAGTCATACGTGAATATGCCTGGGTTTCGTGCTAACCAGTTATAGGTGTTTGTGTGAAATCGAAGTCCTAATATGTGCGGAATACCGGGATTGACTTCAAAGAAATGCAGATCTCTATAACGCCTTGATGGCATCCAACTTATCTTGTTTTGATTGGCTTCAAATATGTGTATGGCATTGGGATTCAGTGATAGCCAATACCAATTTATTTTGTCAGGATTAGCCTCCAGTAGAGGTATGGCGTTTGGATTTATTGATAGACAATCCCAACGTATCCTTCCTGGATTGGCCTTTAGAAGACGGATAGCATTAGGATTAGTAGATAGTCCATCCCAATATATTCCATTTTTATTGGCCTTTATGAGATTGATTGCGTTGGGATTAGTGGATAGCCACTGCCAATTTATCTTGTCTGGATTGGCTTCCAGCAGATGTATGGCATTGGGGTTCAATGATAGATACTGCCAATATATCTTATCTTGGTTAGCTTCAAGGATATGAATGGCATTTGGGTTCATTGATATGTGTATCCAATCTATCTTTCTTGGATTGGCTTCCAGCAGATGGATGGCATTGGGATTTAGTGATAGATACACCCAATCTATCTTTCTTGGATTGGCTTCCAGTAGATGCATGGCGTTTGGATTCATGGATAGCCACTGCCAGTTTATTTTATCAGGGTTAGCTTCAAGTAGATAGATGGCATTGGGGTTGGATGACAAATATTTCCAGTTGAGCTTTTCCAATGGAATCCAATCGCGCAGCTTGAGGAACATCATACTATATAAATATAACGGCTAACTCAAAAAAGAAGCTTACGCCAGGTACTCATCCAGTGCCTCCATTCCATATTCGTCTATGTACTTCTGGATGAACTTGGGCTGATATACATACTGATGTATCTCCTCATTGATATCCATGTTGGTCTTCCGTATGAGTTCGTAGTCATACTCGAAGATGGCTGGATTCTTGGATAGATATTGCCAATCTACCTTATCCGGATTGGCTTCCAGTAGATGCATGGCATTAGGGTTCTCTGATAGACAGGACCAATATATCTCGTCTGGATTAGCTTCCAGCAGATGCAGGGCATTTGGATTCTTGGATAGATATATCCAACGTATCTTGTCTGGATTGGCTTCCAGCAGATGTATGGCATTGGGATTCTCGGATAGACTCCGCCAATCTATTTTATCTTGATTGGCTTCCAGCAGATGTATGGCATTGGGATTCTCCGATAACCAAGACCAATCTATCTTATCTTGATTATTCTCCAGCAGATGTATCGCATTTGGGTTCAATGATAGATGATTCCAATCTATCTTATCTTGGTTAGCCTCCAGCATATGTATGTCATTGGAATACTCTGATAGAAAGCCCCAATTGATACATTCTACATTATTCTTCAGTAGAAGCATGGAATTAGGATTCATCGATAGCCATTCCCAATTGATATGTTCGATATTATTCTCCAGTAGATGTATGGCATTGGGGTTCATCGAAAGTTCATCCCAATAGATATATTCTACATTATTCTCCAGCAGATGTATGGCATTGGGGTTCATCGAAAGTTCATTCCAATTGAGCCTCTCCAATGGGATCCAATCGCGTAGCTTGAGGAACATTGTGGTTGACTATGGTCTATATTTATTAATGATGGCTCTTCAATTTTACAAATCGTCCAATGCCTCCATTCCATACTCATCTATGTACTTCTGGATGAATCTTGGGTGGTTGAACCACTCGGCCACACAGCTATTTTTCATTGAGTTGGTCTTCTTGATGAGTTCGTAGTCATACGTGAAGATGGCTGGATTATTAGATAGAGCACTCCAATTAATACATTCTATATTATTTTCCAGCATATGCATGGCATTGGGATTTTCGGATAACCAATACCAATCTATCTTATCCGGATTGGCCTCCAGCAGGTGTATGGCATTTGGGTTTATTGATAGGTACCTCCAATCAATATATTCTATATTATTCTCCAGCATGTGTATGGCATTTGGATTGCTGGATAACCGCTTCCAATTTATCTTGTCTGGATTGGCTTTCAATAGATGGATTGCATTTGGATTAGAAGATAGAGCACTCCAATTGATACATTCAATATTATTTTCCAGTAGAGGTATGGCATTGGGATTGCTGGATAGATAGTACCAATTGATACATTCTACATTATCCTCCAGCATATATATGGCATTGGGGTTCGCTGATAGTACATGCCAATGTACCTTGTCTGGATTAGCTTCTAATAGCTGTATGGCATTTGGATTTACTGATAGCTGACACCAATATATCTTGTCTGGGTTGGCTTCCAGCCAATCGATGGCATCTGGATTCAAGGATAGCATCTCCCAATCGATACATTTTACATTATTCTCCAGCAGATGTATGGCAATAGGATATTTCGATAGATACCCCCAATCGAGATTATCCACCGGAATCCAATCGCGCAGCTTGAGGAACATGGTATATAAATATATGACGAACCATCAATTTAGAACTCATCCAGCGCCTCCATTCCATATGTTTGAATGTATCTCTCCACGAACCTGGGATGATACACATACTGATGTATCTCCTCATTGATATCCATGTTGGTCTTCCGTATGAGTTCATAGTCATACGTGCATATGGCTGGGTTAGATGATAGCTGACGCCAATATGTATTGCATGGATTTTGTTCGAGCATATGTATTGCATTTGGATTTACTGATAGCCAATACCAATCAATACGTTCTACATTATTTTCTAACAGATGTATGGCATTGGGGTTCATCGATAGATATAGCCAATCTATCTTGTCTATATTATTTTCCAGCAGATGTATGGCATTGGGATTCCTTGATAAGTGGTCCCAATCTATTTTATTTGGATTAGCTTCCAGCAGATGTATGGCATTAGGATTCGCTGATAGCATCTCCCAATCTATTTTATCTTGATTAGCTTCCAGCAGATGTATGGCATTTGGATTCGTTGATAGACTTCGCCAATCGATATGCTCCATATTATTCTCCAGCAGATGTATGGCATTGGGATTCACAGATAGACGCCACCAATCAATATGCTCTACATTATTCTCCAGCAGATGTATGGCATTTGGATTCTCGGATAACAATCGCCAGCATATCCTATCTTGGTTAGCTTCCAATATATGTATCGCATTTTGGTTCAATGATAGAAGCCACCATACTATCTTGTCTGGGTTAGCTTCCAGCAAATCTATGGCATTGGGATTGGATGCCAATAAATCCCAATCCAACTTACTTTTATCAATCCAATCACGCAGCTTGAGGAACATGGTGTATAAACATATGATGACCATCAATTTAGAATTCATCCAGCGCCTCCACCCCATGTTCATTGATGTATCTCTCTACGAATCTTGGATGGCAGAACCATTCGGCCACACAGCTATTTTTCACTGAGTTGGTCTTTCTTATGAGTTCATAGTCATACGTGAGGATGGCTGGATTGGTAGAAATCCAATACCCGTCTATCTTATCCTGATTGGCTTTCAGTAAATGCAACGCATTTGGATTGCTGGATAACCGGTCCCAACGTATCTTATCTGGATTGGCTTCCAGTATATGGATGGCATTTGGATTACCAGATAGAAACTCCCAATCGATATGTTCTACATTCTTCTCCAGGAGATGTATGGCATTTGGATTGCTGGATAGAGGTTCCCAATCGATATGTTCTACATTATTCTCCAGCAGATGTATAGCTGCTGTATTCGCTGATAACCGGTCCCAACGTATCTTATCTGGGTTGGCTTCCAGTAGATGCATGGCGTTGGGATTAGTATTCAATGATAACCACTCCCAGTCTATCTTATCTGGATAAGCCTCCAGCAGATGTATAGCCGCTGTATTCGCTGATAACCAGTCCCAACGTATCTTATCTGGGTTGGCTTCCAGTAGATGCATGGCGTTGGGGTTAGGATTCATTGATAGCCACATCCAATCGATACGTTCTACATTATTCTCCAGCAGATGTATAGCATTAGGATTAGATGATAGCCAGCACCAATTTATCTTATCTGGATAAGCCTCCAGCAGATGTATAGCATTAGGGTTCTCTGATAGACATCTACAATTTATCTTATCTGGATTGGCTTCCAGTATATGGATGGCATTTGGATTCCTTGATAGCCACACCCAATTGATACAATCCACATTATTTTCCAGTAGATGTATGGCATTTGGATTCCTGGATATCATATCCCAATCCAACTTACTTTTATCAATCCAGTCGTGCAGCTTGAGGAACATGGTATATAAACATATGACGAACCATTAATTTAGAACTCATCCAGCGCCTCCATTCCATGTTCATCTATGTATCTCTCCACAAATCTTGGATGGCAGAACCACTCCACTATGCATCCATTCTTCTCCTTATTGGTATTCTTTATAAGTTCATAATCATATGTGAAGATATCTGGATGGCTGGATATATCCATCCAGGACATACTATCTTGATATTTCTCAATTAGATTTATGGCATTGGGGTTCTGCGACAGCCACCACCAATTGATAAGGTCTATATTCTTCTCCAGCAGATGTATTGCATTGGGGTTCTTGGACAGCCATGACCATTCTATCTTCTCCGGATTAGCCTCCAGCAGATGTATGGCATTGGGATTCATTGATAGATATCCCCAGTTGATACGTTCTATATTCTTCTCCAGCAGATGGATGGCATTTGGGTTCAGTGATAACCAGTCCCAACGTATCTTATCTGGATTAGCCTCCAGCAGATGAATGGCATTGGAGTTCTTGGACAGCCAGTCCCAATGTATCAAATGTTGGTTAGCCTCTAACAGAGGGATGGCATTGTGATTCTCGGATAACCAGTCCCATCGTATATTATTTTGGTTGGCTTCCAGCAGATGGATGGCATTGGGATTCTTGGACAGCCAGTCCCATTTTATCTTATCTGGATTGGCTTCCAGTATGCGGATTGCTTCTGGATTCATTGATAGACTATACCAGTCTATCTTATCTGGATTGGCTTTCAGCAAATCTATGGCATTTGGATTAGCTGATAGGCAGTTCCAATTGATACGTTCTATATTCTTCTCCAGCAGATGAATGGCGTTGGGGTTCAGTGATAGAGATCTCCAGTCAAGTTTTTCCATAGGAACCCAATTGCACAGTTTGAAGAACATGGTGTGTGTGTATATAATGTAATGGCTAACTCAAAAAAACTACACCATGTAGTCATCCAGTGCATCAATGCCATACTCATTAATATATTTTTCTATGAACCTTGGATGATATACACAAGCATTCTTCTCCATGTTGGTCTTCTTGATGAGCTCGTAGTCATACGTGAAGATGGCTGGGTTGTGGGATATGTTTCTCCAATTGATGCATTCCACATTATTTTCCAGTAGATGCATGGCATTGGGATTCTCGGATAGGTATTCATAATTGATACATTCTACATTATTCTCCAGTATATGAATGGCATTGGGATTCTCGGATAGCCAATTCCAATCTATCTTATCTGGATTATCTTTCAATAGATGAATGGCATTGGGATTCATCGATAGCCAATGCCAGTTGATACATTCTACATTATTCTCCAGCAGATGCATGGCATTGGGGTTCCTTGATAGATAGTCCCAGTCTATTTTATCTTGATTGGTTTCCAGCAGATGCATGGCATTGGGGCTGGCATTGAATGATAGATACGTCCAATCTATACGTTCTACATTATTCTCAAGTAGATGAATAGCATTGGGGTTATGGGATAGATACTTCCAATTGATACGTTCTATGTTAGCCTCCAGCATATGTATGGCATTGGGATTTAGCGATAGACCATCCCAATCAATACATTCTACATTATTCTCCAGCAAATGAATGGCATTGGGGTTCCTTGATAGAGTTTCCCAATCAAGTTTCTCCAATGGAATCCAATCGCGCAGCTTGAGGAACATGATGACAAACTATATTTGTTAATGATGGCTCTTCAATTTTAAAAATCATCCAGAGCCTCCATTCCATATGTTTGAATGTATCTCTCTATGAACCTTGGATGATATACATACTGATGAATCTCCTCATTGATATCCATGTTAGTCATTCTTATGAGTTCGTAGTCATACGTGAAGATGGCTGGGTTCTCTGATAGATGGTACCAATCTATCTTCTCTGGATTATTCTCCAGCAGATGGATAGCATTGGGATTCTTTGATAAATTCAACCAGTTGATACATTCTACATTATTCTCAAGCAGATGTAATGCATTGGGGTTCTTTGATACATAGTACAAATTTATCTTGTCTGGATTGGCTTCCAGAAGATGTACAGCATTTGGATTCTTGGATAACCTCCACCAACGTATCTCATCTGAATTAGCTTCAAGTATATGTATGGCATTGGGGTTTGATGATAACAAATTCCAATTGATACATTCTATATTATTCTCCAGCATATGTATGGCATTGGGGTTTCTTGATAGAAAATTCCAATTTATCTTATCTGGATTAGCTTCAAGTAGGTCTATCGCATTTGGATTCTTAGATAACCTCCACCAACTTATCTTCTTAGGATTGGCTTCCAGCAGATGTATGGCATTGGGATTCTTAGATAACTCATACCATATTATCTTATCTGGATTGTTCTCCAGCAGGCCTATTGCATTGGGATTCCTTGATAGTCCAGTCCAATTTATCCTGTCTTGGTTGGCTTCTAAAATATCTATAGCATTTGGATTCGTCGATAACCAGTCCCAATATATTTCATCTGGATTAGCTTCCAGCAGATATATGGCATTGGGATTCCTTGATAGTCCAACCCAGCTGAGCTTCTCCAGTGGAATCCAATCGCGCAGCTTGAGGAACATGATGGACTATATTTATAGCAGTCCATCAATTTTAAAAAACAGCCTACGCCATGTATTCATCCAGAGCTTCCATCCCATACTCATCGATGTACTTCTGGATGAACCTTGGATGGTTGAACCACTCAGCAACACACCTATTCTTATCCTCATTGGTCTTCCTGATGAGTTCGTAATCATATATGAAGATAGCTGAATTCCTCGATAACCATCGTCGAGACATCCTGCTCTCATCAAATGCCGTCAGATGAATGACATTTGGGTTATCTGTCATGCCATACATTGAATTGCGATTGCTTCCAAATGTACTGGTTCCATTGCCTCCAAATGTGGTAGATTGGTTGCTTCCAAATGCAGCTGGTAATCTGCCTCCAAATGTGGTAGATTGGTTGCTTCCAAACATACGGGTTCCATTGCCTCCAAATGTAGTAGATTGGTTGCTTCCAAACATACGGGTTCCATTGCCTCCAAATGTAGTAGATTGGTTGCTTCCAAACATACTGGTTCCATTACCTCCAAACATACGACTTGAATTCCAACGTATCTTGTCTGGATTGGCTCCAAGCAGATGCCCGGCATTTGGATTGTTTGCTAAGCATCCCCAGGATATCTTATCTTGGTTGACTTCCAGTAGATGGATTGCATTCGGATTCATTGATAGCCTATACCAATCTATCTTATCTGGATTAGCTTCCAGCAGATGGATAGCATTGGGATTTGCCGATAGGAAGTTCCAATTTATCTTATCTGGATTAGCCTCCAGTAGATAAATGGCACCGGCATTTCCTGAAAGCATCCTCCAATTTATTTTGTCTGGATTAGCTTCCAGCAGACGCATGGCATTGGGATTCAATGATAGATATCCCCAATATATCTTGTCTTGATTAGCCTCCAGCAGATGGATAGCATTGGGATTCATCGATAGCCAATCCCAACATATCCTACTTGGGTTAGCCTCCAGCAGATGGATAGCATTGGGATTCATCGATAGCCACGGCCAATATATCTTGTCTGGGTTGGCTTCCAGTAGATGCATGGCATTGGGGTTCAATGATAGGTATTTCCAATTTATCCTATGGGGGTTTGCTTCAAGCAGATGCATGGCATTGGGATTTGCAGACAGCCAATCCCAGTCAAGTTTCTCCAGGAGAATTCGAGCATACGGCTTGAGGAACATTCTGGTTGTTGATGTCTATATCTATTAATGATGGATCCTTTATTTTATGCTCAAAAAACAGCCTACGCCATATAGTCATCCAGAGCCTCCATCCCATACTCATCGATGTACTTCTGGATGAACCTTGGATGGCCGAACCACTCAGCAACACACCTGTTCTTATCCTCATTGGTCTTCCTGATAAGTTCATAATCATATATGAAGATAGCCGGGTTCCTCGATAACCAATGTCGGGACATCTTGTTCTCATTAAATTCCGTCAGATGAATGACATTTGGGTTAGCTTCGGGCAGATAACGTCCTGCATTCATTGTCAACCAAATTATTCTATCTGGATTGGCTTCCAGCAGATGCATGGCATTTGGATTGCTCATCAAGCAACCCCAAGATATTCTGTCCAGATTGGCTTCCAGCAGATGAATGGCATTGGGGTTCATCGACAGATGGCGCCAACTGATACATTCCATGTTAGCCTCCAGTAGATGGATGGCATTGGGGTTCATCGACAGCAACTCCCAACATATCCTGTTTTGGTTGGATTCCAGCAGATGAATGGCATTGGGGTTTGACGACAGATAGCGCCAATTTATCTTTCCCTGATTGGACTCCAGCAGATGAATAGCATTGGGGTTCAATGATAGCAATTCCCAATCTATCTTATCTGGATTAGCCTCCAGTAGATGAATGGCATTGGGATTCATCGACAGATAGCGCCAATTTATCCTTCCCTGATTATTCTCCAGTAGATGAATGGCATTGGGGTTTGCTGACAACCAATCCCAATTTATTCTGTCAGGATTGGCTTCCAGCAGACGTATGGCATTGGGATTCAATGATAGGAAGTTCCAATTTACTCTTCCCAGGTTAGCTTCCAGCAGATACATTGCATTGGGGTTCGCCGACAGCCAATCCCAATCAAGTCTCTCCAAGAGAATTTGAACGTACGGCTTGAGGAACATTCTGGTTGTTGATGTCTATATCTATTAATGACGGCCTCTTTATTTTATGCTCAAAAGTCATCCAGAGCATCAACACCATAAGTTTGAATGTATCTCTCTATGAATCTCGGATGGTATACATACTGATGTATCTCCTCATTGATATCCATGTTGGTCTTCCTGATGAGTTCGTAGTCGTATGTGAAGATGGATGGATTGCTGGATAGCCATGTCCAGTTTATCTTATCTTGGTTAGCTTCCAGCAAATGCATAGCTGCTGTATTACAGGATAGCTCTCTCCAATTTACCTTATCAAGATTCTTCTCCAATATGCTTATGGCATTTGGATTCTCTGAAATCATATACCAATTTATCTTCTCTGGATTGGCTTCGAGTAGGTGTATGGCATTGGGATTATCTGATAAACATTCCCAATCTATCTTGTCTATATTATTCTCCAGCAAATGTATGGCATTGGGGTTTGTGGATAGACACTCCCAATTTATTTTATCTGGATTAGCCTTCAGCAGATGTATGGCATTGGGGTTCCTTGATAGACAAGTCCAATCTATCTTATCCTGATTATTCTCCAGCAGATGTATGGCATTGGGGTTCATTGAAATCCAATACCAATCAATGCGTTCTACATTATTCTCCAGTATATGGATAGCGTTGGGATTCCTTGATAAGTGGTTCCAATTTATCTTATCTTGATTGGATTCCAGCAGATGCATGGCATTGGGGTTCATTGATAGCAACTCCCAATCTATCTTATCCTGATTGGCTTCCAGCATATGAATGGCATTTGGATTGTATGATAGATACTTCCAAACTATCTTATCTGGGTGAGCCTTCAGCAGATGTATGGCATTGGGGTTCCTTGATAGACATTCCCAATCTATCTTGTCTATATTATTTTCCAGCAGATGTATGGCATTTGGATTCTCTGATAGCGTTTCCCAATCAAGCTTCTCCGTTGAAATCCAATCATGTGGCTTGAGGAACATGATGACAAACTATATTTGATAATGATGGCTCTTCCATTTTAAAAATCATCCAGAGCCTCCATCCCATATGTTTGAATGTACTTCTCTATGAATCGCGGCTGATATACATACTGATGTAGCTCCTCGTTAATATCCATGTTGGTCTTCTTTATGAGTTCGTAGTCGTATGTAAAGGTGGCTGGGTTCTCTGATAGATAACTCCACTCTATCTTATCCAGGTTGGCTTCCAGCAGATGGATGGCATTGGGGTTCTTGCATAACCACTCCCAATTGATACATTCTACATTATTCTCCAGCAGATGTATGACATTGGTATTCATTGATAGGTATTCATAATTGATACGTTCTACATTATTCTTCAATAGAAGCATGGCATTAGGATTCCTTGATAGACACTTCCAATCTATCTTATCCGGATTAGCTTCCAGCAGATGCATGGCATTGGGGTTCTGCGATAGACAAGTCCAATCTATCTTATCCTGATTATTCTCCAATAGGCTGATAGCATTGGGATTCCTTGATACCCACTTCCAATCAATGCGTTCTACATTATTCTCCAGCAGATGTACGGCACTTGGGTTCATTGATAGCAGAGTCCAATTTATCTTATCTGGATTATTCTCCAGCAAATGTATGGCACTTGGGTTCATTGATAGAGCGGTCCAACATATCTTATCTGGATTGGCTTCGAGTAGATGCGTAGCATTGGGATTACTGGATAGCCATGCCCAGCATATCCTGTTTTGGTTGGCTCCCAGCATATGCATGGCATTTGGATTCAATGATAGATGGAACCAGTCGATACATTCTACATTATTTTCCAGTAGATGAATGGCATTGGGATTCTCTGATAGCATCCTCCAATCAAGCTTATCCAATGGAATCCAATCTCGCAGCTTGAGGAACATGGCAACCAGATATATCTGGTTGTAGATGTCTATATTTATAGCAGTCCATCAATTTAAAAAAATAGGCCTACGCCATGTACTCATCCAGAGCTTCCATGCCATACTTCTGTACGTATCTCTCTATGAACCTCGGATGATATACATACTGATGGATCTCCTCATTGATATCCATGTTGGTCTTCCTGATGAGTTCATAATCATAATTAAAGATGGCTGGGTTCTTCGATAGATAACTCCACACTATCTTATCCAAGTTGGCTTCCAGTAGATGAATAGCATTGGGATTCCATGATAGATAGGTCCAGTTTATCTTATCTTGATTGGCTTCCAGTAGATGTATGGCATTGGGATTCGTTGATAGCCACCTCCAACTTATCTTATCTGGATTAGCTTCCAGTAGATGGATGGCATTAGGATTCGATGATAGCAACTTCCAATCTATCTTGTCTGGATTGGCTTCCAGCAGATGCATGGCATTTGGATTACATGATAGATAGGTCCATTCTATCTTGTTTGGATTGGCTTCCAGTAGATGTATGGCATTGGGATTCTGCGATAACTGATACCATATCCTATATCGATAGGATTCCAGCAGGTGTATAGCATTGGGATTCTTTGATAGATGATCCAATTTTATCTTATCTTCATTGGCTTCCAGTAGATGTATGGCATTGGGATTTGATGATAGAGGATTCCAGCATATCTTATCCTGGTTGGCTTCCAGCAGATGTATGGCATTAGGGTTCTCTGATAGCCAATACCAATTTATTATATCTGGATTATTCTCCAGCAGTTCTATCGCATTAGGATTTGCTGATAGATAGGAACAGTCAAGTTTCTCTGGAGGAATCGAATCGCGCAGCTTGAGGAACATGGTCTATATTTACTATTGGAGGCTCTTCAATTTTAAAAAAGGCCTACACATCGAAGATGCGCTGGTTTCTGGAGAACCAGTACCAGTTTATCTTATCTGGATTGGCTCTCAATATATGGACTGCGTTGTAGTTGCATGACAGAGCCTCCCAGTTTATCTTATCCGGATGGGCCTCCAATATATGGATGGCTGCTGTGTTAGCAGCCAGTCTCTTCCAGCTTACCTTGTCCAAGTTAGCCTCAATTAGATGGATGGCACTTGGATTAACTGACATGGCTTCCCAGTCTATCTTGTCCATATTTTTCTCTAAGATATGGACGGCGTTGCGATTGTACGACAGGCTGCGCCAGTTAATCTTGTCAAGGTTTGCTTCAATCAGATGAATGGCATTCCTGTTGGTCCCAATGGTGTTCCAGTCGATGAAGTTCATATGCTTCTCCAGTATATGCACTGCATTGGCATTCCTTGACAACATAGACCAATCCACTTTATCGAGATGAACCTCCAGAATATGGATGGCCGCACGGTTGCCTGATA
>JACCDW010304185.1_pt1 | contig 12672 bp, 14 predicted proteins | sample 7449781 | NCBI WGS metagenome assembly JACCDW01 (sample SAMN15323449, study PRJNA562643) | freshwater metagenome | isolation source: river surface water | place: USA:Blue River Watershed | collected 2017-08-18
AAGTCTTGACCATCTCCGCAACAACTGTAGGATCTGCTTCTACAGCAGCCTTAGCAGCCATTTGCGCAATGCTATTGGCTCCGCTTGTGATTTGCCCTTGCATTTTATTACAAGCATCAATGATCCACTTGGGAGCGGCCATATATCCAATTCTCCAACCCGTCATCGCAAAAGCTTTGGATACGCCATTGACTGTTATCGTTCTGTCCCACATGCCGTCAATAGAAGCCATACTTACGGGGCGATTGGTGAAGTGAATCAACTCATAAATCTCGTCAGAGATCACATACAAACCTTGATGAGGGCGAATAACATCGGCAAAAGCCTTCAATTCACTTTCGGAATACACAGATCCCGTTGGATTGCATGGTGAGCTATAAATGATCAATCGCGTTTTATCCGTGATCGCATTGTTCAATTGTTCGGCGGTAATTTTATAGTCATTTTCCACCCCTGCTGGAACTTCAATAACTACACCTCCCACCATCTTCACTATCTCCGCGTAACTTACCCAATAAGGACTTGGCATGATGACCTCATCGCCGGCATCAACCAAAGAAAGAATCGCGTTGGCGATACATTGCTTGGCTCCAGTAGAAACCAAAATCTCTTCTGGTGAATATTTCAATCCATTGTCACGATCTAATTTTTTGACAATGGCTTGTCGCACTTCCAGAATCCCATTGACCGGAGGATAATGCGTGATATTTTTATCCATCGCATCCATGGCCGCAGCCTTGATAAAATCCGGGGTATTGAAATCAGGTTCGCCCAAACTCAAGCTCACCACTTTTACTCCTTGCTGGGCCAGTTCCCTGCTTTTTCTGGCCATAGCCAAAGTAGCAGATTCTGTGAGCTGAGCCACCATTTGTGCAGGTTTTCCTGCGCGTTCTTCCCTATTGTTCATTGAATGGGTTTAAAGAAACAAACTTACAATTATTTTTTAGAAATATCAGGCATTTTTCATCCTTGGATAGGCGATGAAATAATACTCTGAGCCTGTGTCAAAACAAGACTGAAATTCCAATCGTGAAAGTGGATCTCGCTTGCCCAAAAAGTGTGGCAAAGAGGTTACGTCATATCCCGCCTCATCCCACCAATCAAAAATCATTTGTGGTGTCGTATCATAATATTCGGTCGCGCCTTTTCCGCACTCAAATACGACGGTGGGCAGATGCTTTTGGATGGTCTGCTTGGCTCCTTGAAGAACAGCATACTCTCCACCTTCCACATCAATTTTGATGAAATCAATTTTTTCTTTTCCAACCATTTCATCCAACGTCGTCATTTCCACATGAAGTTCTTGAATATCGGGGATGGACGTATCGTATCGCCTTTTTAAAATTCCACTGTAGGCAGGTGCATTCTTGACGAATTGAAAAGAAGTCTCACCAATTTGGCTCGATAAAGCCTTTTGTACTACTTGTACCTTTTTTCCAAATTGTAATCTAAGTCTTTCCGCCAAATGAGGAAGAGGTTCTACCGCAAAATGATTGCCCCTCGGTGAAAGTTCTATCATCCATTCCAACACTTCGCCTTTGTGACAACCGACATCTATGCTTACGCTATCTGGACGCAATACTTGACTCATCACCCTGTAGGTCATTCGATCGTAACGCATGTTTCTAGTGATGTCGCAATGCAACAACCAAAGTATTTTTCGAACCCAATCTTTCAGACCCATCTTGGCAAAAATAAGGATGAATCTTTTTTTTGTTTCTTTGAATCATGAAAAATGAATTAACCCTGGCTCAAGCCATCGATCACGTCAAAGCTTTTCATCACGCTTTTCTACTTCCAGTGAGGCAAGAACCTGCAGCGGAAATTCCAGAAAAGGAAATGACCTTGCGTTTTAATTTGATGAAAGAAGAGAACGAAGAATATCTGGAGGCCGCGAAAAACGGTGACATCGTGGAAATAGCAGATGCTTTGGGCGATATGCTCTACATCCTATGTGGCACAATCAACGCCCATGGACTACAACATGTCATGGCACCAGTATTCGAAGAAATTCAGCGCAGCAACATGAGTAAGCTCGACGCCAATGGTCAACCCATTTTCAGAGAAGACGGCAAAGTACTAAAGAGTGAATTGTATTTCAAGCCCGATATCGCCAAGGCAATGGGCATGAAGTAAATTATTCCCTCGTTATAAATGCTCCTCGAGCATCTCCATGCGGTGGATTGAAATAGCCATATTTCAAATGAGGAAACTCGCGCTTGATTTCGTCCATCACATGCTTGATTCCGATTCCGTGCGGCAAATCAACCAAATTCAATTTGCCCAAATACCAATCGGGGTCGATATTGAAGTTTCGCCATTGAATCATGCTGATGTCCGTGTATCGAATAAATTCACGCAAAGCCTGTAATTCATCTGGGTGATCGGTCATTCCCGGGAAAGTAAAATAGTTGATCGATGCCCAACCTCCATGCTGACGAACAATTCTTGCCGACTCTCTGATGTCTTCAAATTGATAATTATTGGGCAAATAGTACGCTTCGTAAATGTCCTTACGAACCGAATTCAAACTAACGCGAATACTATCCAATCCCACTTTCATCAACTCTTCCACCGCCTTGGGTTTGCTACCATTTGTATTGACATTGATAATGCCACGTTTGGTTCGTTTTCTAATTTCCACAATCACATCTCGAATCAATTGCCATACCAACAGCGGCTCTCCTTCACATCCTTGTCCAAAGCTCACTATCGCTCTATCAGCGGTTTCCAAATGAGGAACCGTAAATTCCAATATCTCATCAACGGTAGGGATAAAGTCCAGACGATCTTGTGGGGATGTCAATTCATGCTCTTCCGGTTGAAATGAAATACAACCCAGACAGTTGCTGTTGCATGCAGGTGAAATGGGGATTGGACATTCCCAACGTCCCATGAAAAAATTACGTGCAGCAGGACAGCAATAACGCAACGAGCAGTTTTGTCCCAAGTGTTGAATCAAGCGATTGTCGGGATGCTGAGCAATGCGCTCACGCGTAACCTCCCATATTTTCTCACGATCAAAATTCACCAAATCCTGACGATCATCGGGATCAATGCGCACTGCCGTGGTATAAAACTTATCATCCAACCATCCCACAGTGGTGTAGGCGTACAAAGGAAGTGTGGGCGCATTCTCTTCATCGGTACCAAAGGCCGCAGAAAACAATTGCGTGTATGCAGGAGCATTCAATGCAGCAACCGCTTGCACATCTTCACGACAAACCATCTCACCCATTTCATCGATTCCATATGGACGTCTACCCGGAAGCGTAAGCAAATCGCTACCAAAAGGCAACTCAATAAAATCTTCGGGTTGCAGCGGCAACACATCAAAACCAGAACGACCTACTGCTTCGTATCGAGTATCTTCAAAAATATTTCCGTCTTTGTCTGCATACACCATAAATGGTACACGCGAAGGATGCAATGATTCCGCCATTTGACAAAGTTAGGGCTTGAGGCCAAAAAAAGTATAATTTTGAAGCAATGCAACTCACGTTTTTAGGCACAGGCACATCACAAGGCGTTCCCGTTATCGGATGCCTCTGTCCGATATGTCAATCCAGCAACCCCAAGGATGCGCGATTGCGATCATCAGTCATGTTGGAATGGGACGACTTTCGGTTTGTTATCGATACGGGGCCAGATTTCAGACAACAGATGCTAAGAGAGAAAATTCGAACCTTGGACGGCGTTGTTTTTACGCATGAACACAAAGACCATGTTGCGGGGTTGGATGACATCAGGGCCTTCAATTTCATGACCCAACAAAGCATGCCCATCTATTGCACCACGGCAGTTGAGGAAACGTTGAAGCGGGAATTCAGTTATGCCTTTTACAACAAGAATTATCCGGGGGTTCCTCAAATGGAATTGAACAACATCACAGAACGACCATTCCAATTGGGCAATCAGACTTGGATTCCATTGCCCGTTATGCACGCCAAGATGCCTGTACTTGGATTTAGAATTGGTCAATTGAGTTATATCACCGATGCCAATTTCATTAGCGAAGAAACCAAGAAAAAAATCAAGGGGTCTGACATTTTGATTTTAAACGCGCTGAGACTGGAACAACACATCTCCCATTTTACTTTGGAGGAAGCGATCGAAATGGCTCAGCAGTTGGAAATTCCCCAAGTATATTTTACCCACATCAGCCATCAATTGGGATTGCATGATGAAGTTTCAAAAACATTGCCCCATCACATGCATTTGGCTTTTGATGGACTTAAACTACAATTTTCATGAGTAGAATTTTATACTACCTCATTCTTCTCCCCATCAGTTACTTGCCGTTCTTTGTGCTTTATCGCATTAGCGATTTGTTCTATGTGGTGATGTATTATCTCGTAGGTTACAGAAAGAAAGTGGTTCGTCAAAATCTGCAACGTGTATTCGCCGAAAAGAGTTTATCCGAGATCATTGTGCTTGAGAAAAAATTCTACCGTCACTTTTGTGATTTGATAGTAGAGACCGTAAAGAATTTCACCATTTCCAAAGAAGAAGCGTTGAAACGTATGCAGCACAAAGGGACCGACATTTTCAAGCCCTACGCAGAAAAAAATCAACCTGTGATTATTGCAGGTGGTCATCAGGGAAATTGGGAGTTGTGGGGAATAAGTGCGGCATTGGTAATTCCGCACAAAGTATTGGGCATATACAAGCGCATTGCAGATCCCTTTTTGAATGAAAAAATGAAAGCCAACAGAGGAAGATGGGGAACGCTTTTGGTGCCTACTTTGGAAGTTGCGCAATATTTCAAAGACAGACCTGAAGAGCTCAATGCGACGGTATTTGCAGTGGATCAATCACCAGCCAATCCACAAAAATCTTATTGGACAACATTCTTGGGACAAGAAACAGCATGTTATTATGGGGTTGAGAAGATGAGCAGAGACTACAATCGCCCTGTGATATTTGGACATATACAAAAAGTAAAGCGTGGTCATTACACCACGCTTTATGAATTGGTGACCGATCATCCCCGCGAGGAGGAGTATGGTCAAGTATTGGAAAAGATCAATCGCTTGTTGGAACGTGACATCTACAATCAGCCAGAGACTTGGTTGTGGTCACACAAGCGATGGAAGCACAAGAATCCTAATCGTTGAAAAGGCTTCCAGAGCAATTCTTGTTGATCCAGATGATGTCATGAATCAAACCTGGTAACCAACACAAACAATACATCAATAAAGAAATCAAAACAGATTTCCAATCTGGTGTGCCATTCTTTGAAGATGTCCATACCAAAATGAAAATCGGACCGCCAAAAACTGGGATACACAAAATTGCAGCAACCCAAATTAACCAAGACCAAACATCTGGTCCTTTTGTAGCCTGTGTATTAACCGAATTTGATTGCTTAACTTCGCTGTAATTGGCGTTGCTTTTTAACTCATGCTTGATTGACTTGTTCAATTTAGAAACAGCTTTAACATTTGAAATTGAAACAGATTCAAAAATCGAAGTTGATGCCAATTGTTCTCCGTTGTTTTCCAAACTTGCCACGGCTTCTGCAGCAGGAGCAGTCCAAACAATGGTTTGTTCATCTTGCTTATCTACAGACATAGCAGTATGATTTGCATCCGCATGAGTCACGGCACTCGATTTAGCATTTAAGTGTTTCCACTCTACATGATAACCTGGAGCATAATGACGCTTGGTCACTGTGCAAGAAGCCAAAGTTGCAACCATTGCAACTGTAAGCATAAAATACAATTTAGAATTTTTCATGGAACAAAAATACACACTTCGGTAAAATAAAAAAGCGACCCGAGGGTCGCTTTGATATTTTGATGATTCTAAATATTAGAACTCACGCTTAGCCCACTTGATACAATAGATGATACCAGGGATAAAGCACAAGAAGTACAACAAAGAACCGATGATTGCTTCTTTCCATGGAATATCATTCTTTTGGATGATTGCTTTCCAGAACATGAATGCTGGGAAGAAACCTAAAATAGCCATAGCCATGTGATACCACTCCGGCTTGAAACCATTTGAATGAGCAGCCTCGATAGAAGCCTCATTGTTCTCAACTACAGTGTTGTTAGAACGGAACTCAGCCATTTTAGCAGCAACTGCCTTAACAACATTCTTCTCAGCAACTGGAGCAACAACTACAGCAACCTCTTCGTTAGCAACAACAGAAGCAACAGGAGCGATAGCTACTGGAGCAACTACTTCATTAGATACAACAGCTACTTCTTCTGCAGCAACTACAGACTTAGCAACTTTCTCTTTCTTCACTTCAGCAACGTTTTCAACTTTACCGAATTTTTTGAACTCTACGTGGTAACCAGGAGCGTATTGACGCTTAGTTACTGAACAAGCGCTGAATACTACTACTAGAGCAATAAGCGCAAACATTGATAAATTTTTCATTTTCATAATGATGATTGTTTAGTTATTTGACCGCAATATAGGACGATGATTTTCGAAAATTGTTAAATCAATAAAAAAAATATTTCACAGCCCTTGTGGGAAACTTTTCTTTGCAAATAATACAACTATCTAACACCCTCATCATAGGCCCCCAGTTGCAATCATAAAAATCAAATATGCCACATAAATCAAGGTAACAAACGTATACAATGCTCCCAAAACTATTCCTGCTATGGCAAGTCCCTTTCCCGTTCCAATTCCTTGACTAACTTGTTTGTAGCCAATAATAGAAATGATTAATCCCGGTATTGCTGTTAGGAATAGCAGTGGAGCAGCCGCTGAACATATAAATCCAATCAAAGCCATTTTATTGATATCTTCCTCTGGTGCGGGCTCAGGGGAATAATTTTGAGCCCCAACTTCTTCTTTTCCCTCATTTTGAGATAATGACTTGGGTTCTTCTTCTATCTGCAGTGATGCCACTGGCAATGTATTATTCGCTTCCAATTGCTCTTCCTTCAATTCTACAACATCGCTATTCATCAATTCGATATTCGTTCTCGCATTTGATGAGGATGGCACTTCCGACAGAACTTGCTCTGTGGCAGGTTGAACAAAGGGTTCAATGGTTTCATTTTGTGCGGTTTCTTCAACCAAATCTTGGTTCACCTTGACAGCATTACGTGACTTCCAATCCACATGGTAACCGGGAGCGTAATGGCGTTTGGTAATCGTGCATGACGATAATGCGGCAATGGCGACAAAAAAGAAAATAATTTTTTTCATGGCGGTGTTTTTTTAAATTAAATATAAGCAACTAATCTTTTTAAAAGTCCTCGAGGTAAAAATAGAACATGGAGATCCTAATAGTAGGGAACTCCTGAAACAAATAAAACCCACAACAAAATAACAATTACAGCAAACATATAAATTCCACTGATCAACATTCCTGCAACCGCATCCTTCTTGCCCACTCCTTTCCCTTTCTTAATTTGATTGTATCCAATCAGTGAGCAAATAAATCCTGGCAAAATTGTCAATGGCAACCAAAGACCTAAAATCGATAGATAAAATCCAATCATTGCCATTTTGTTCTTCTCACTATTGACACGAACAACTTTGGAATCGTAATCAGATGGCTTTGCATCATCGATTATCGTATCACGAGCAATTGTTTTATTCTGTGAAATAAAGAACTCCGCATATCCAATATCCTCAGATTCCTTGGGCAACTCAAATGTGGTTAGATCCTCGCCAATGACATTAGAGGATTGTTGGATCAACTCTACATCGTTTTCAAGATCACAAACTAACTCGTCATTTGACATTGGATAAGACTCATCGAGATTTGAAACTTGTTTCTCAAGATTCCGATTCTCAATTTTATTATTACCCAACGACTTCCATTCGACGTGATAACCCGGAGCGTAATGGCGTTTTGTAATTGTACAAGAAGACAAAGCAGCAATAGCCGCAAAAAGCAAAAGTATTTTTCTCATGGTGGAGTATTTTAATTCAAATATACATTTTTGAACTAAAATACCAAATACTCCATTACTTTTCTTTTAGAAATCCCCAAACCGTTTGTCGGGTAACCGCATGGTAGGTTTTCTCATATTGCTCCATGTACTTTACTGCCTCTGGCTGTCGTCCATGGACCTTTAAACTTTTGTAAAGCGGTGAAATAAATTTCCTTCTACCCACAGTGCTCAGAAACTGCGTCAAGACCTGCGTGCTTTCTTTGGAACGATCACCTATCTCAATGGTCTGCAAAATCCAAGCAAATAAAATTTCCTTGTTTCCCGTGCTAGAAACTTTCCATTGGGCATCAAAAGCCTTTAAATCTTCCAATGATTTGAATTTCACTTTGGTCAAAAAACGATATTGCTCCTGATACATCCACTCCTTCCAGGGCATGTTCTTCATCATGCCCGCATCAAGTCGATAAGCATCCACCCATTGATCAACTTTTTCTATTCTCTCGCTCACGATGGGATAAGCATTCTTAGGAACTCCCGCTTCATAAATCCACTGGTCTGGTCCGATGTATCGATAGTTGCCTGGATCCAACAATTGTGTTCGAATGATTTCAATGAAACGCTCAGTATTCATCACCTTGAAAGCATGTTGGGTAAAGTAGTTTTTCAAGAATCGATCAAACTTGTCTCTCCCCACTCGTTCTTCGATCGTGCGTAAAAACCAATATCCCTTGTTGTAAGCGATATCATTCATTCCATCATCCGGATCACGCTCGTCCAATTTCAATTTCAATCGGGTATCATCGGGATGAAGCTCTTCAATGGTGCTGTACAAATCTTGCACGGCCAATGCAGCCAACATCTCTGACACTTCATAGCCATACAATTCTTCCATGATGCGGAACTCGAAATAAACCGTAAAGCCTTCATTCAACCAGAAGTCATTCCAGGTTTCGTTGGTCACCAAATTGCCGCTCCAGCTGTGCGCCAATTCATGGGCAATCAATGAAACCAACGATTTATCGCCAGCTAGAATCGTAGGCGTTGCAAAAGTCAACATGGGATTTTCCATCCCCCCAAATGGAAATGCTGCAGGTAAAATCAATACATCATAACGTTCCCATTGATAAGGACCATATAGTTTTTCAGCGGCTTGTATCATCTTCTCCAGATCCTCCAACTCCTTGGCGGCACTGGGTAAAATATCCGGTGTAGCGTATACTCCTGCGCGATCGCTGATTGGCTTGAATGCGATATCACCAACGGCCAATGCCATCAAGTAACTCGGAATGGGCTTGGGCTGCTCAAAAGAATACACCCTTGTTTTTCCCGATTTCCCTTCCTGAATCTTTTGGGGATTTCGAGCGCTCATCAATGCCAACAAATGAGCGGGGACCTCTACCTTGGCTGAATAAGTAAATCGAAGGGCGGGCTGGTCTTGACAGGGTATCCAAGTTCTCGCTAGAATCGCTTGAGACTGGGTAAATAAAAATGGATTCTTTCCTTCTACCCACAACAATGCATCCGAACTTTCGGTTGTACTGTAAACCACTTTTACCTTTTTAGACTTGGGAGTAATCGAGATGGTCAGTGGTGCACCCAATATTGGATCTGCCTTACCCAACTGCCAAACAGCAGTTTGGTCATCCACCAAAACCGCTTCAATCTGAAGATTCTTTACATCCAAAATCAGATGCTGGGCTTGCGCAGTAACTTTCAGTTGATAGGTTGCCTCCGCCGAAATCACATGTCTCTCAAAATCAACCTTGGCATTCCAATCCAAATGATTGTAACCGGCCTCTTGAGGCTTTCCATAACTGTGGTTATTCACCTGTCCTTTGGCATGTATACACATAAGCCCAAATAAAAATAAAATTACATTTTTCATTTATCCAACTGTTCCAATAATCCTTTAACGTCATCAATATTTTTGGGTAAATCGTGATGGATGATTTCCCAAACGATCTCATCATCTGGATCAAAATACTCATGAACTATGTCGTTTCGTAAGGCAGCCATTGCATTCCAAGGAACATGTTTATTCTTGGATTGAAAATTCCTAGGCAAGTGTTTCACCGCTTCGCCCATGATTTGAAAATTGTACAAGATGGCGTCTCTTTCAGCACAAACCGACTGAAACTTGAAATACGAAAGCTCTTGAGAAAACAATACAATCTTCTCCATGGCTTTGGCAATATCTTTCAAATAAGATACGTAAGCTCTACTTGCAGGTCTCCTCATACAAATCTCGTAATTTGTTTGACCTCTTCACGAACCATCGGCTTCATTCCATTCCATGTCGTAAGATCAATGGACATCTTTAACTTGTATTCCAGAAAAGATTTCAATGCATAAAATTCCCAACCCAATGGTCTGCTCAACTCCACAACAATCGTAATATCCGAAGTGACATTTCGTTGATTGGTCCACCAAGAGCAGAAACCAATTTGCACTATACCGTATCGACTGAGCAATCCGGGTTTTAGGGCTGCCAAAGCAGATACCAGTCTTTGATTATTTCGCATAAATTCTTCCGAATACGCCCAATGGAAGTAGAACTTCAGATTGCGACTTTAAATACAACTCACCGATATGCAAACGGTCGCCTGCTTTCTTTCTCAAAAAATTCTCCAACACCAATGCTGATAAACCGAGTGAATAAGCATTGATGATTAGAAACCCATTGGGATCCAATATTTGCAGAACATTGTCCATCATTTCGGCAATATTCTCCTCCAGCTTCCACTTCTCCCCTTTTGGTCCATGACCAAATGCAGGAGGGTCTAAAATGATTCCCTGATAGAGATTGCCGCGACGTTGTTCGCGCTGCGCAAATTTGAGGGCGTCTTCAACCATCCATCGGATTTCAGGCAAATTGCTCAATTGACGATTCTCATTGGCCCAAGTAACCACTTGCTTGATGCTGTCCACATGGGTAACATCCGCACCCGCAGCAGCAGCAGCCAAAGATGCGCCACCGGTGTAGGCAAACAAATTCAAAACCTTGGGTGTCTCTTTGAACTTTTTTACTTGCTCTTCAATGAACCACCAATTGGCACTTTGCTCGGGGAAAATTCCAACATGCTTAAAGGCCGTTAATCCCAATCGCATTTGAAAAGAGCCCGAGTTCTTGAGCGGAAATTCCAACATCCATTGATCAGGCATGGATTTCAATTTGATCCAATCACCTGAATTACTACCCTTTTGCACAAAACGCACATGCGCCTGCTTTTTCCACTCCGCATCGGATAGACGCTTGGGCCAAACAGCTTGGGGCTCTGGTCTAATGGTTACATACTTACCGAAGCGTTCCAACTTTTCAAAATCTCCGCAATCTATCAAGGCATAATCCGGCCAAGGCTCAGGAGTAATTAGCTCAAAATTCTTAATCATCTCTGCGAATTTACATTCGAAAGGATATCGATGTACCTTTAGCCCATGAAGTTTGCGGTCATCGGATGTGGAAACGTCGCCTGGCATTACAGCAAAATGTGGATGCAGACAGGACATGAATGCCTTTTTGGTTTTTCACGCAACGCTGAACATTTCAATTCCAACATGTCCGATTTGGGCATTGGGTATCTCCCCTATTCGGATTGGACTTCACAACCAGATGTCGTATTGGTTGCAGTTCCAGATGATCAAATCATTGAAGTAGCTCAAAGCATCGATCCCAACATTACGATTATTGTTCCCAGTGGATCTTTTGATATGGAATCGGTAAAGAATCCACATAAAATAGTGATTTGGGGTATATACTCTTTTTTACATGGAAGGGAATTGGATTACCGCAAAATTCCATTTTGTGTTGAATCGTCTAGCGCAAAATCCCAAGAGCAATTGCACCATATGATGGCACCTTGGCAAACACAATTGCATGTTACCAATTCAGACCAACGAACCAAAGCCCACATGGCTGCAGTTTTTTCAAACAACTTTGTTTCTGCTCTCTATCAAATTGCATTTGATGTACTAGAAAAAGAGCATTTAAATACTGAACTTGTCGTAGCGACCATTCAACAACTCGCAGAAAAACTTGGTTCAGAGCATCCCAAAAATTTACAGACTGGGCCTGCCAAGCGCAACGACCTTTCATCACTTAACAAACACATGAAGCTATTGACTAATGAACCGGATCAACAGGAAGTTTATCGGGTTCTTAGTAACATCATACTAACGAAATATGGACATTCAAAATTATAAAGCGCAGTTAGGAAAAACGGAAACTTTCATCTTCGATGTAGATGGGGTGTTTACAGACAATATCGTCTACCTCACTGCAGATGGACAACAAATGCGTACCGCCAATGTGCGAGATGGTTATGCCGTGCAGTTGGCTGTCAAAAAAGGAATTCAAATATTCATCCTATCAGGCGGCAACAATGAAGCGGTAAGAAAACGATTTGAAATGTTGGGCGTCAAAGAAATTCATTTGGGTGTGCCTACCAAAAAGGAAGTATTACAAAAATGGATTGATGAAGGAAAAATCAACCCCGCTACCACAACTTATATGGGAGATGATATTCCCGATTATTGGGTGATGCAAATGGTAGCAATGGGATGTTGTCCCCAAGATGCAGCTTTTGAAATACGAAAGATTTCCGATTACATTTCTCCTTTCAAAGGCGGACAAGGATGTGTGCGTGATGTATTGGAGCAAAGTTTAAAATTAAAAAACATGTGGATGGATGATGAATCCACTTCTTGGTAATTTAAGATTTATGAAAAAACTAATTTTTCTACCCTTGTGCTTGATTGCCTTGGGAACATGGGCAAAAAAACAGCCTCAACAACAAGAGGT
>JACCDW012101797.1_pt1 | contig 12672 bp, 11 predicted proteins | sample 7449781 | NCBI WGS metagenome assembly JACCDW01 (sample SAMN15323449, study PRJNA562643) | freshwater metagenome | isolation source: river surface water | place: USA:Blue River Watershed | collected 2017-08-18
TAAAGGCTTTGAGAGTGACATAAGAGCCACTTATGTTTATCTATTTCTTAAGGCCCGGTAGCGCAGTTGGTTAGCGCGCCGCCCTGTCACGGCGGAGGTCGCGGGTTCAAGTCCCGTCCGGGTCGCACGGGTTTTGGTGTCGTACTTTTTAAAGGCCGATATCAGAACCTTGTTTGGCTTGGTAGCTCAGTTGGTACGAGCGAACGACTGAAAATCGTTAGGTCGCCGGTTCGATCCCGGCCCAAGCCACTCGGTTTAAATTTATGGACTAACTTTTTAAGAATACAAATTTTTTGTTGATAAAGAATGAAACTACAACAAATGTAAGAGTGATAAACATTTGGCAGTAATTGCGATGCAAGGGAAAAGCGTTTACTGCAATTTCAAGTAGCGCCAGATTTATTAGGAATTGCGCAAAGTATCCTGTTGCAAATCTTTTCAGTTCCCTAATATATGGTGTTCTAGTTCCCCAAACACAGTAACGCTGAGAGAAATGTGATTGAACAATCGAGATTAGATAAGATAGAAAAAGAACTGAAAAATTCGGCCAAAAAGGCAAAAGATTTGAAACTGCAAAAAATACTGATATGCCAAAGGCAGTATTCCAGATACCAACTATGAGGTACTTAGAAACCAACTTCATCAAGCTATTTCTTGCTTTTTCCTTCTTTGTGCCACGACTTCAACTCTTCCCAACGAGATTCAAGCATTCCAATTCGCTTTTCATCTTCTTGAGCAATGCCATTGTAATAATCTCTCTTATTCAAGAGCCAGAGAAGCTCAAAATGAACAGCGTCCACTAGGCCCTCTTCGATATCAGTGGATAGAGCCTTGCCCGCATCAAAAACCACTTTGCGAGTTTCAAATCGATCTAAGCGAATTTCATGAACTTGACGCAAAGCATCAATTGATTCGATTGATACGCCGCCACCCATGACTAGTTGTTTATCAGCCGTCTTGCATAATTTCGCAGTTTCTAGTGCGAAATCTGTGGTCTGCTGTTTATTGATTGAATCTCTGGCCCAACCCATTGAACCAACAAAATCGACTCGGCCAAACACCACACCATCAGCGCCATCAGATCCGCTAATTGCTGCTATTAATGCCTCTCGGTTTTCAAATCCGGTAATCGTTTCCATGTTAAAAAGAAAATCTGTATCTTGTTGTTCGTCATTGGAGTAGACAAGGTTTTTAGCAGCCACGTACTTGCTTGCCGCATATGCTGATTCCACCATTGGGGCAACGATGTATCGAACGCCTATCTGTTTTGCCTCCAACAGATCGCGAATCGCTTCGCAACCACCAATCTTGACTGTCATAGGCAGCCCTGATGCGCGAGCAACATCAACCAGTCGAAGCAGCTCCTCGAGGCGAGTTCCTTCAGCCTCAAATTCCGCTTTAACACTAACTATTCCAAAATTCTCTCTACCGCGCGTAAGAATCTCGACCATCTTGCGTTCTGTTTTGTTCATGTTGCCCCCTGTTACTTAATTTGGAATTCTATTCAAAAAGACTGCTCAGATGCCCTCGAATCGTTTGCGACACTTGAGAATTTATATCGCTTAAAGTAACTCCCAAATCCAAGGCAAGTTTTTCAAAGTCATCACCCCTAGGGTAGTAGTCATCTACGGTCACTTCTGCGGGTGATCTTTCGATCACTATTTCAGTAAAATGTTTAGCAACCAAAGAAGCTAGTTCTGCAATCTCAACTTGTGGGCCGCCTGAATCTAAGGTCAACGACTTTCCTGAAATGGCGGCCTTTATCAAAACTTCCATGAATTCACTTGCATCAACGTAGCGGCGTATTACTTGGCCCCCAGACTTAATCATGATTTTCTTTTGTGTTTGTGCAGACATGATGAAATCACTCAACGCGTACGCAGGATTTGGAGGCATAAATCTGCCTGATGCTCCCCATAAACGCCCAATAACAACATTTGCGCCTGCTCTACTCGCTGCTTGGGTGATAAGAAGTTCCTCAATTCGCTTGCAAAACCCGTATGGGTTGCTTTGAATATTGGATTCGAGTTCGCCCGAATTTCTGTCAAGAATTGCACCTGAGGAAACAACAACAACCCACTTTGGTTTTGAAAACTCAATTACTTGGCATGCCTTTGAAATCAAGCTTAAATTTGTTGAAATGAAATCATTAATGCCGACAGAATCAACCTTATCTCTTGTCAGAAAGGCTAGGTGAATGAAACCTTCCAAAGTTTGAGGCGGGTTCGAATCGAGAAAGCTTTTGCTTAATCGTTTCTTATCATTTTCAAACAGCAAATCCCTTCCATTCGAAGTAAACAGTTTAATCTCATGACAGGATAAAACTTCGAGAGCACTTATTGTCTCACGTCCCAGCCATCCTGAGGCTCCAGAAATTGCAATACTGTTTTCGAAGTTATCCATTTATTTTACATATTTCAAATATTTCTTAGAATTATTTTCAGATAGTTCGGGCGACATTAAATGAATAGGATTCGTTTTCATCGCTCCAGAGTCAAGTACCCTACTCGTTACTTTTGGGAAAAATAATTGCTCCGGATCTAGTTCGACAATAAAACCCTGAGGACCTTTCGACAAAAGGATTTTGTTGATTTCGTCAAAATTCAAATCTTGATTGGTGATCTTCGTGACAGGAATATTGTAGGCACCAAAGATTTTTTCCCAATCTGGTAATCCCAAGCCGGTTTCATTATCGCATCCGACATAGTTCCCATTAAAGTAAGATTTTTGCGTCGTTCTAATTGATGCATAGCCACGGTTAGAGGTGAGAAAAATTTTGACGTTAAGATTATTGACCGCGACGGTGCCTAACTCTTGTAAATTTTGAGCAAAGCCACCGTCTCCCTCCATCAATACAACGTTTTTATCAGGATTGGCGAAAGAAGCTCCTATGGCACCTGAAAGTCCGTATCCCATGCTTGCCAATCCTTTATCGGTAGTGACGCTTTGGCCAGCTTTGTGTCGAAACATCTGCATTACAGCATTAAAGGTACCTCCACTACTGCAAGGCACAATTACGTCGTTAGCTGAGCACACTTTGCTGAGTTCCCTAATAAAATTATGAAGCTCAACATAATCCTTTTGAGCAACATTGGCTGCATCTGGTAAATCAAGATCTTTTCTAATCTCTTGGATAAATTCAAACCATTCACTATTGTTTGGGTTTTCCAAATTTTTTTCAAACATTTCTAGAAATTCGATTGCGTCAGATTGGATTCCTAGCTCAATTCGAGGAAATCCCTTTTGTAATTCGTTGCGATCAACGTCAATTTGAATAACTTTACCGTTTGAGACGAATTCATCCCAGGCAAAACCTACTTGTTGAATTCCTAAACGTGTGCCGACAGCTACCACCAAATCAGATGATTGAACTAAAATGTTTGCCCAACGCATACCATAAGTATTTGGTCGACCACAATATAGATCATACTCGTAGGGAACACGGTCGAACCCATTCCATGTAGTACCCATGGGCACCCTTAACTCCATGAATCTATTAATCAGATCTGTAGATCGATTTCTATCTAAACCCCCACCCAACAACAACATTGGACGCTTTGACTTTGCCCAAAGCTCTTGAACTTGAGCGACATCAAGGCTTGAGGGACCTGCAGTCCTGACCCCGATTGGATTTTCTCTGACCTGCTCATCTAGTGGAGGCATAGCTGAAACGTCAAGACACATCTCAATAAAGACTGGCCCTTTTCGTGACTCCCGAGAACGATGAGTTAGTCGAAGAACTTCAGATTTGTCTAATCTTCTGTCAGCCAAGATCGATGCCACGGTAATTGGTTTAACTATTCCTACTCCATCGATTTCTTGATGTCCGATTTGCGGAACAGTTCCGCGAGACAAGTCAGAAGTTTTAGCTTGTCCGCCAACAACAAGGAGCTCACGGCTTTCTAAAAATGCACCACCTATCGCTGTAACGATATTCGTCAGACCTGGTCCGGCAGTTACTAAAGCAAACGCCTTACGCCCTTGAAAATCGGTCTCATTAAAATATTCCGCCGCAATTCCAGCGGCCACCTCGTGGACTACCGCCACACATTCGAATCTTCTGCTTGCTGCCTCAAGTAAGTGCATGACATTGCCACCACCTACAAAAAAGCAGTGTGTGTAGCCATCTTCCCTTAACCAATCCATAAATTGGTCTGCATACTTAACGGACATTTAGATCCCCTTTGATTTCAATGAAAGCTTGAAACACTTCATTTAGATTATTTATTACTTTCGGCTTGAAAGGCAACAAAGCTTCAATATTGCTTGTCGGATTCCATTGATTCTCTAAAAAAATGCCTTGGATGCCTGCCAATTTAGCGGCAAGCATATCTTCTAGCCTATCTCCAACCATCACAAAATATTTGGCTTGAGAAAACTTAGATCTTGACAAATTGATCATTTCCGGGGAAGGTTTCGGTGCTCCATGATCTGAGCCGATAACAACATCAAAGTATTTTTCTATTTTTTGTTGTTCGAGTACGCTATTAGCTAAGGCCGTTTGCTTATTAGAAACTAAACCAATACCTACACCTTCTGCTTTAAATTTCTCTAAAGTCTCTACTGCGTTAGGCAATAACTTAGTTTTATCCGCACCGAATTCCCTAAGGTGACTCCTAAACTCTTGAACGGTAGAATCAATCATTGAGTCATCTAAATACAGAGAAAAAAGGTCTTTGATTGGCAAGCCCACACTTTTAAATACTTCTTCTTTCCCGGGTAGAAGTGTTGAATACTGCGATAAAACTGTGATTGCAGAATTATAAATTGCTTCATGGCTATCAACTAAGGTTCCGTCTAGATCAAACAAAACTATTCCATTTTTACTCACTTTTGAAACCTAATGATTCGGCAACCAAATAATTTGGCCTTGCCTTCACTTCTTCATATATAAGTCCAACATATTCGCTTAAAATTCCCAACATCAGTGAGACTATTCCGAAAACTAGAAGGAACAAACCAACCAGAGTTCCAAAGCCTGCAAAGGGAACTCCAACAAAAACCCACAAAAAAAAGAGCGGAATAATCGAGGCAAAAGCAATAGCTGACAGGAGAAAACCAAAAACTGTAATCAATCGAAGAGGCTTATACGAGTGGGCAAAGATGCCCTTGAAAGCTAAATCAAGAACTTTGAATGTATGCGCATTAGACACCCCTCCAAATCTTGGAGGGCGCTCCATTGGAATACCGATTGAATTAAAGCCAGCCCATGCAAATAATCCCCGTACAAATCTATTTCTTTCCGTCATGCCCCGTACTGCTAGATAAACTTTCCGGTCCACAAGTCGAAAATCTGACGCATTTCTAGGAATCCGGCCATCTGTAAGTTTCCCAGCAAGCCAATAGAACATTTTGGAATTCATTGTGCGAATCGGTCCAGTTCCTTCGCGCTTAGTAACAACTCCATAAACGTTCTCAAATCCCTCTTCCCATTTACGCAGGAACGCAGGGATTAATTCAGGGGGGTCTTGAAGATCTGCAGTCATTAGGACGCATGCATCACCTTTTACATAATCAAGGCCTGCGGTAAGACCGCCATCCATTCTAAAGTTTCTTGATAACTTCAGGATTTTAAATCTACTATCAGCTTTAGATACTGCCTGTAATTTTTCCCATGTGGAATCTTTAGAACCGTTTTCAACAATTATTGCTTCAAAATCATATTCACTTTCTGAGTTAAATACCTGCGAGAGTCTTCTAGCTAACTCATCAACACAGTCTTCCTCATTATAAGCTGGAATAATTAAACTGATTAATTTTCTAGCCATTTTATCTACCCGCTAAATAAGTCTTGTACCACTCGAATGTATTTTCTAAACCACTCTTCAAAGTTACGGAAGACTCCCAAGCCAAGACTGAATGAGCTTTCCCGCTATGCAAGTGTTGATCTTTGATCTCTGATTTGGCTGTATTTTGAATATCGGGTTCGACATACTTGCCAAGTACTGTCATAGAAATTTCGCGATATAGATCAAGTGCAGACAGAGGCTCATCCCTAGAAAAATTAAATGCTTCTCCATTCAAATTCTTTGCTTGACTTACCTCAGATAAACGCAAATATGCTGAAACTACGTCATCAACATGAACATAATCCCTCACAAATGATCCATCACTTCTCAGAACCGGTCTCTTACCGTTCAATAAGTCACGAATAGTCCCTGGAACTATTCGACTCCAATTCAAATCACCACCACCGTAAATATTTCCGCAACGAGCAATCGTTACTGGGACTCCATACGTAGAGCCATATGACTGAGCGATTAGGTCTGTACATGATTTCGAAACGTCGTAGGGACCATCGCCGTGTAGAGGAAAATTCTCCAAGTACGGCAGTTGGTCAGATGAACCATAAGCTTTGTCACTTGAGGCGACAACGACAGACTTAACCGCACCATTTGATTGGCGAGCAGCCTCCAAAACATTCCAAGTGCCTTGAATATTTGATTCAAAAGTTGAAATTGGATCTTGTAATGCGGTACCTACAATTGTTTGTGCGCCTAAGTGAAAAACATCGGTACATTCGTTAGTAAATACGGCGCGAGATACATCTTTATAGTTGCGTAAGTCACCGTTTACAACAGAAATATCGTTGTAATCTCCGCTTCGAATCAACTGAGAGCTTGGATCGTTATCTAAAACAAGTGCAGTGACTCTTGCGCCTTTTTCCAGTAAATCTCGTACGAGCCACGAACCTACTAAACCGGTTGCGCCAGTGACTAGAACACTCTTATTGTTCCAAAAACTCATTCCCAAACCTTCCAAGGTGCCTGACCTTTATCCCACATTTCATTCAACAAGGACATCTCGCGGTATGTGTCCATTGGCTGGAAAAATCCATCGTGCTTGTAAGCCACTAACTGTCCATCTTTAGCTAGATTGGCCATTGGTTCACGCTCTAAAATAGAATCTGCTTCGAGATAATCAAAAATTTTTGGTTCAAAAACAAAATATCCTGCATTTATCCAGCCCGCTGACTGTGGCTTTTCTTGAAAACTTTCGACATTTCCATCCGCGTCCATCTCCAAGACTCCAAAACGAGAGACTGGACGCACGGCGGTGACCGTAGCCAATTTTCCATGAGATTTGTGAAACTTCAGTAACTCCTGAATATTCACATCTGCAAGTCCGTCACCGTAGGTACACATAAAGGTTTCTTCATCTACATAGTCTCGTACTCGAGAAACTCTTCCACCAGTCATGGTCTCAGCACCCGTGTCGGCAACCGTTACTTCCCAACCTGATTCCTCAAGTGATCCGTGAGTGCTGATTCGCTCCTTAGAACCAATCTTTACTGTGAAATCCGAATTCATCGCTTCGAACTCGTGAAAATATTGTCGGATGTAATCTCCCCGATATCCCGTACACACGATAAAATCTTCATGTCCATAATATGCAAAAGTTTTCATAATGTGCCAAAGAATAGGTTTGCCGCCAACTGGGACCATTGGTTTGGGGCGGAACTCTGTCTCTTCTCTCAGACGCGTGCCTAAACCGCCAGCCAAAAGGATCGTTTTCACGAGTTAATCATACTTGATTAAAGATTCGTCGAACATAGTTAAGCAAAAAACGACCGAAAACAACCAGTCCTTTCTGTCTAATCAATAAGCTCGCTCGAGCAAAAGCATGCTTTGAGAACACCGACCTGTTAGGAAGGCGCACCTTATCTCTATGGGTTAAATTCTTTGGTTTAATGTCGATTTGACCCAATGCGGAAATTAAATTTTCACTCACCGAACTCCATGCTGATCGAAGCATCTCTCTGGCATTTGTAGAATCGACAATAGATCCAGTATTTGGAAACCACGAGAATCCGTCAACACCAAGTTCATACTCTGCTATTAAGGTGTCAAAAAGTTCATTTTTGTGACAGACAACGGGTACACCAAAGAGTGAGGCTTCCGTAGCAATTGAGGTGTTCTCAAAAATGTGCACAGCCTGTGCGAATTTCAATAAATTCAAAGTTTCTGTTCTGGTGGTTGAATTTGAATTGAATCTAGTTATCTCGATTACCTTATTTACCGACTGCACCTCAGGCTTACCTCCTAGTGCCCGAAATTTCTGAGCATAAAGGATTTCATAATTGCCTTGTATCAATGGGCTATCTGGCACGGATTCAACTTCAGAAACATTAACTGCTGGAATAAAAAACACAGGCACTCTTTTGCCAGTTTCTAAAAAGTAACTATTAGATATATTCCTGGAGTAGGCCCAGATATATTCCTCTGGAGAAAAGTTTATTTGTCCACCTAATAGAGACGCATAGTTCAAAAGCCAACGAATAACTACTTGTCCTCCCAAAGGGTTCCCAGATACACCTTCCGGATATATGACAATAACTTGCCTATTTTCCCTCTCGTGTTGCTTAAGTATTTTTCTGTCTAGTACTGGAGTGTTGAGTTCTCTATTTGTCTCGTCATTTCTTGATTTTGGCCCATGAATTGCAAGATAAGATTCCTCCCCTATTTTGTTGAGGTAGTGACAAAAATAATGTAGAACCTTAATGCCAGCAGACCAGTCAGCCCACGCTGGCGCATATACGTAGTAGACACGGCTACTCATTTAGCCCTCTTTCGGTGTTTAAAACCAAGATATGCACGTCTGACAAACTCACAGAATTTGATTGAATAATCTTTATCGTAGAGTACCAACCCGACTCAAGGAAGAATTCCTGTATCTTCCTGTAAGAGGAAATCTTCTCATCTCTCCAAGCTTTCTCGTTGCTATCAATAAAATCCATACCCAAATCAAACAAAACAACTAAATCTGGTGGACTCATCTTGAAATTCTTAAAATCTTTCTCAGCCTCATTGTCTGGACAAACATCGAAATGCATTATTGGACAATTTAGCCGATACTTTGTGAGAAGTGATAACTCAGAAATAACTGGTTGCATTGGAAATACAACAATTTTGGGATCGAGGTCGGTGGATTTGGCGATCTTCTCTTCAGCTAAACCTATCCCCGAATTAACTTCTTGATAAAAATTTCTTTGAGGATCCGTTAAATAAAAATTGCGAAAAACTCCTAACTCTGACCTATTTGAGGTTGAATGGCCGCTTGCAACCTCATTCCACCCAAACCATTGATAGTTATGTGTACCAATTTGAATTGAACTTAACAAAATACTCAAAGCAAAAGGAATGATAAAAACTTTCTTCATAAGTGTCTGTTCAAAATGCCTTACAAAGAAAGCTATGGAGATTGAACCTAAGATCAAATTAGCAGGGAAATCAAACCCTCCATTTACCGCGTTTAACAGACCGGCGGCAAGAAGCCCAAACACAACGTAATTTAACTTTGCCAGCATACGTGGATGATCTACTCCACTCTTGAAACATCGATAAATTAAGTGCTTATGTTTTGGATACCAAATTGCACTCATTTGAAATAACACAAACATGATCATAACTAAAAGCAACATTCCACTAATTTTTAAACCTATACTAGATGAGTAGTCATTTAAATTGTGGAAAAAACGTTTTTGATTTAGAGCCGACCGCAAAAAAATTTCATTCATAACAAATACTGAAAACGGAGTCATAAATACCATGACAATGACTAGCCAATATTTTGACGAAACTGCGAGTTGATTGAGAAACTTCCAATTTAAGAGAATGGCTAGAAAAACAATTCCAAAGATGATGATAGACGTACGTCGTTCGATCAAACTTGAAATTGAAAATGGGCTTAGAATTAGGATTACTATCTGAGTCGCCAAAAAAAACGTAACAAAACTCTTCTCAGCGGTTACTGTGAGGGATCTATCTTTAATCACTGAAATTGTTAAAAGAATTATGCAAAACAGGTAGAGAATGGAAGGATTTAGTGCTGGTGCAAGAATATTTTTGAATAAACTAAGTATTTCTGGATCTTTTCCACCGCCTTGCAACATGATTTCAATAAATCTCATGAGAGAACTATCTGAAACTAAATATCCTGTGAATGCTAAAAAGGCAGAGAACGCTCCAAAAGTCGTTGCGTATTTCTTAGCTTCAAACTTTTTGTTGTTCTCAAAAGAAAATGACTCCATCAAGGTGATGGCTAGGATTAAAGGAAGAAAGTTTTGCTTCGTGAGGCACGAAGCGGCAAGTAGTGCTCCACCAAAGAATCGTTTTTTAGAACTCTCAGAGAAGCTGAAGTACAGTCCCCAAGTAGCTAAAAGCATGGCGAATTCATAGTAGCCACTTATTGTATTTGTGGGCGACAATTGGAAGATGAGAATCGATAACAACGCGGTGCAAATAGCAATATTCGAAGAGAAAAATCTAGATAAAAGTTGATACAAACCAAGGCTTAACAGTGAGTAGGCGATAGTCATAAAGATTCTCTCGGCAATGAAAGGATCGGAAGTCCAAAGAAATATTCTGTTTATCCAAACGAAAAAAGGGGGAAAGGGTAGGTAAAAATCAGTATATGGATTTAAGCCCTTATTCAAGTAGCTGGCCCATTCAAAATACCATCCTTGGGTGGGGGTCCAGATCGTATTTATCAAGAAAAAATTAATTGAGAAAGGCATCAAGAATGCCAAGCCTCCGTGAATAGATTCTTTTTTATTGAAATTTCGCCTATCTTGAACTCTCATCATGAAGCACTAGTCAACTTTGCAGACTTTTTTCCTTGCTTTACGAAAAAGGCGTGTGTCATTACCATTAGTGGGAAATATGTAAGTTCGCTAATCGACACAACGATCCGGCTTGAGCCTAGCCATATCCAGGGAATTACCAATAAATGAAATGACCATGAAAGTAAAACAAACTTTTCAAATAGAATTTGTGAAGTTTTCGAAGAGACGTTATCTTCAACAACATTGTGGTATAGCCTGTTCATCAAAATAATTAATCCGAAAGTAACCCAAATTAGGTTATAGTTCCAAGATACAGGTGAAATCAAAGCACTATAGCCAAGCAATAAAAAACAAATTTCTTGCTGAGTCAAACTGTGTCTATAAATTGAGTAAACAAGAATGACAATCAAACAAATTGAAATCGAGCTCTGAAAAATCCGAATGCCTGGACTAGAACCGTTTGCTACAGAAATAATGTTCGCCGCATCACACCAACGTAATAGCCATGATGATGCACTTGTTCCACTTGTTGGAAATCCGCTTTGTATTGCGGCACCTTTTGCTATTCCTTTAACAAAAGAGATCAGGTCTAAGCTTCTACTAACTGTTACATATGAAATAAATGTAACTGCTGCACTCATACCCAATATGCGCAAAACTCTTCCGTATTCCTTTTCTTTTAGTAAATATACTAGGAATACAACCGGATAGATCTTAATACAAATACTAATTGTTAGAAGCACATCCGCAAGAAAATTCTTCTCACGCCAGGAGAAATAGAAAAAGGCAACATTCAGTGCAACGATTATTCCTTGGATATTTCCTCTGTCTAGGGCCAATAAGAATGGTTTTGACATAAACAAAAAAACTACCGAGAAAATAACCCTGTTTGTTTTGCCTAGTTTTGGAGTCATCAGTTTAAGAATTGCGTAAAGGGCTACAGAAGCAACCAAGGAGAGAAGCATCACGGAGACAAGTTCTGGAAGATAGGTTAGTGGTTTTATGAGTAACAAACCGAGTGGTCCATACATACTCGGGTATTCTTTATCAGGATTAAAAGGATCCGATGAATTTGCATAACTAAGCACTTGTAAGAAGTCATTAAACCTATGAACCCCCAGAATTGGATTGCTTTCTCCCGGAGGTTCAACATAACCTGGATCATCAGCATTATATAGAAGCACTTTATCCATAGGTAACTTGAGATAAAAGGTTCCGATGTAGGTGATTACTGCCGACAATAGAATTAATGGAAGGTTATACTTAAGCAAGAAACTTAAAAGATTATTGGTGTGACGAGTTTCGTCGATATGTTCCTTTGCCATTAGGCCTCTACTCCAGATTTCACTAATTTCCTCGTTGAGGGGGAATCTAGTCTACTCTTTGAAAAATCAAGGCAACCTACGAGTATGTTCAGAACGACTCTGTTGGTCTCAAGGTTGTTTGCGCTACCTAGACTATTTCACTTGTATGCGTGGCACCGCTTCTTGAATGGTCATTTACTAAGAGAAAATGGCCAGGGTTGTTAAAGGGCTGATCCATTCTGGTTGTTATAGTTCATCTTATGAATAAGGTTCTTATCACCGGAATTACTGGACAAGATGGCTCGTATCTTGCAGAAAATTATCTTGCGGATGGATGGGAGGTCCATGGACTGGTTCGAAGAACTTCTACCCTCGCCAGACCTAGAATTGATCATTTGTTTTCTACTGATGCTCGTCATTCACTACAAAAGATCAAGTTGCATTATGGAGACTTGTCGGATTGCTCGGCACTCATTCGCGTTATAGATGAAATTAAGCCTTCGCATGTTGTCAACTTAGGGGCGCAATCACATGTTGGTGTGAGCTTCGAGGTCCCACTTGAGACTGGGTCCATTACAGGGCTTGGCGCTGCGTCTATCTTCGAAGCAGTCAGAATTGTTGACCCAAGTATTCGGGTCTACCAGGCGAGCTCTTCTGAAATGTATGGCGGTGGGGAGGGTAAGAGTTTCCTGACTGAAACTTCTCACTTCATTCCAAAGAGTCCATATGCGGCTGCAAAAATGTATGCCCACAATATGGCGGTGATTTATCGAGAATCCTACGGTCTTCACATAAGTTGTGGCA
>JACCDW010794778.1_pt1 | contig 12671 bp, 15 predicted proteins | sample 7449781 | NCBI WGS metagenome assembly JACCDW01 (sample SAMN15323449, study PRJNA562643) | freshwater metagenome | isolation source: river surface water | place: USA:Blue River Watershed | collected 2017-08-18
ACAGTAAGAATTTATATGAAACACTGACCAATATGGGAACTTGTAACAATTTGGGATCAAGTAGCCATCTTATGAATTTGGGATTATCTCTATTTATTTTATCTGCAATAAGTAACCATAAATATTGGGGAATTTATATACTTTTATACATATTTGCTTTTTTTAATATATCTGCTTCAAGAAATCATTATACGTTAGATTGTATAGTTTCTACATTAGTTCTATTAATTATAATATCAAATTCAAATGTTATACTTAAATTTATAAAAGATATAACTAATAATTGTAAAAACTGTTATGATGTTATATGTTTACAATAAATTTGTTTTTTCTAGTTTTGATAAGATATAAGCACAAAATATGTCGACGAAGAACTCAACAAAGGCAAAGGCTGCTCGTCGTGAAATTGGCAACGAAGTGGACTCAATAGAATGGGCAAAATATTGGAAAACTTTAGAAGGAAAAAAGTAGGTATAATTTTAAGTCTTTTGGTCTTAAAATTGAAAAGAGAGAGATTTAACTTAAATTTAATTATAAATTTATCCTTTAAAATTGATATTTATAAAATATATTTTAAAGAAAATATTATCACGAATATCACGCGAATATGGCTTTCCCTACTACCTCTGAAATTCTCTACAAGGCTAACAGTATCATCAATAATCCTCAAGCTTTTCAAGCCCATATGTGGAAAACTCAGCCCTGCAAATTTGGAAACAACTGTTCTCATCAGGTATCTGAATGCCCTGGTGCACATTTCTTGGAAGAATATCGTGTTCCGGTTTGTCTCTATCTTCACGCTTGCAAAACTCCTATGCAATGCAAAATGTATCATCCTCATCTTGGCACTGCTGATCAATTCATATCATTCTTGGGAATGAATAAAATTCTTCCCACAAAATCAGAATGGGAAATGAACAAACAACGTAGAGATTTCGTCTTAAGTGGTGCTAAGATTACTATTGACAATCCTGAACTTCTTCGTAAACATTTGTTTAAAACTCGTCCTTGTTTTAACGGAGTACAATGCAAGGATAAAGAAAAATGTCCTGGTGCACATTATATTGAAGAATATCGTTTGCCAATCTGTCTTTATATGGAATTTTGCCAAGAAAAGAGATGCACTAACTTTCATCCACATCATGGAAAAACATCACAACAATATATGGATGAACACAACATTAATCTTCCTTCTAAAGATTTGTTTATTTCTGAGCCATACAATTTCGAGGAAAATACACGTCCTCTTAATACTCCGAATAAGAAAGCTGCTCCGCAACTTTTTGAAAATAAAAAGGCGAATACAGCTTTCTGTTCTTTTGTTAAAGAAAATAAGAAGTGTACTAAAAATTCGTGTCCATTTGCTCATTCTGTTGAAGACTTTCGACTAAATGATGGAAAAGACTATTCAGATATGAATGAGAAGAAGATTGCTATTGAAAAAAGAATTGGTTTTGTTCCTGATTATTTTATGAAACCCTCTTATAAGAATTCTGTTTATATTTCCCTAATGAGAGAACAGGTAAAACTCGTAGATTATTTGAAGGAGGATAATGAGGATCATCATCATAAGGATGATGAGGATGATGAGGATGAAAGTAATATTCAAGAGATTATTGATATTATTGATAAAGAAAGGGAAATTGAAGAGAATAAAGAATACTTCCTTTTGGAGCTTGAACTTCTTGATTATGCGAAGGATGAGATTGAGGATCAAGAGGATGAAGAAGATGATATCCTTTCCGATATTAGAGTTAAAATTTCTATCAATTCTATTACATCTATGTTAAAATGGGAGAATATGAAGAAAGAACGTTCAGAAGAATTATGGGGAGATATGTCAGATTCTGAATAGTTGTTATAAGGTTATAAGGTAATAAAGTAAGGTTATAAGGTAATAAAGTATAAAATTTTAAGCTCATTTGAGCATAAAATTATTGATATTATAAAATATTTGTTATCACTCCGTCTTCATTATGCAGCACCACGCATATCTGATTGAATTTGAGGTTGTTCATAAAAAACTCCTACTCCAAAACCTCCTGCATCAAATTCTCCTCTACCATAATTTTTCATAAAATTAAATTCTCCTTCTTCGTATCTTTCATTTTTCTTGTTTTTTACGAGGCATGCGACGGATACGCCAAGATTTACTAAGAGTAGGGCAATTACAACTAATAAAATTGTATTCATTTATTAATATTAATTTTTTATATTTTTTGTTATAATAACTTAAAATTTCTAAACTTATAAAAAATCTAAACTAAGTATAAGAGTCTTGAAGAATCAAAAGAAGATCCATAATTTCATTCTCTTTTAGAATAACATTGTCATATCCAAATAATTCGTTATTATGATTTTGTTGCTTATTATTACGACGTTGGTTATAATTATTATATGTATTATCGTTAAGAACTTTATCATTTTCTCCATATAGAGTAACACTGATACTGGAATTATCAATATCCATAGCTTTCATTAGAAATTTTGTAAGCGATAATGGACTTGTAAATTGTATTTTAACTGCTTTATGCTTTTTGCAACAATTACGTCGTCCGTATAAAACATATACATCATCTCCTTCATACCGGATATAGATTGTCCAATCCTTGGTAGAATCTTCTAGAGTTTCTTCAAAGCACAATACAGGGATCATTATTTCTTATATAAGAAGATATCTTTAAATCATAAATTAATCTTTAATTTTAAACTTATAAAACTTAAAAAGTTCAATTAATAATGATAACCATAATAAAATTTATTAATCTAGAAGACTGTTAAAAATGATTTAATTTATAAAAATTCTTTCTAATTTATATCTAGTTATGGCTCACGAAGTTATGACTCACGAAGTTGTTGTAAAGCTTCTTTCTGGAGATTTATTATCTATTGAAATCAAATTTGATGATCCGAATGACCAGAGTGACTCAACAAAAATTAAGAATAAAGTTAAACATAAACTCCAACAAAATTTCTTTCAAAGTTATCCATTATGCTCAATTGAACTATTTGATTCCGATTCTTTAAATGAGAATTATTGTGTTTTTATTCATGATAGTTTAGATATAGGCTTTATCCATAAAAAATCAAATATTATTGATAATAGTGGCCATAAATTTTCTAAATATGATATAATTATTGCCAATATAGAATGTTCAGAAATATTAGGAACAATTTATTTTTGCGAAAATCGCTTTTGCGATGCTTATATCTTGGAACAAGATGTGAATGTAATTTGGAGTGCTAATGAGGTACAAGAAAATAGGCCAACAGAGATCATAAGAATGCCAACAAAATATAAATCAATTGAAAATATTTTAAAATCATATGGACTATCACATTGGACATATGCCAATCAGAAATGTCTTTTAAGTTGATTTTTATATGATCTATCTAATCCGTAAAAATGAATTTATAAATATAAATTCATTTAATTAATATCATTCAAATATCATATTCAAAGATGCTTTGTTATATTAAATTATTGTCTGGTCAAGTTTATACATATGAGACAAACACTTTTACTGAACTTGTTTCATTATTATCAAAAGAATTAGGAGTAAGATCTAATTATATACGTATTTTGAATATCCCTAATGATGAAGATGACGAAATTAAAACAGATGGTGAAACTTTCTATGCATTTATTGAAGAGCCTAAGATTATCGATAATATTTATCTAGAAGTTTCATCTAAAGGAGATGTTTATATTTCACGGCCTTTTCATAGATTGTTTTCTAATTCATTCAGAGTAATTATTGATGAATCAAAGTTTACGAAGGAAGTTATTGATAAATTTAAATTAGAATTATGGTTAGTTGGAGATTATGATACAAAAGATATGAATTTATATGAACTAGCTAAACTTCACGTAGAAAATATAGCAAAAATGAAAGTAGAATTCATTGAAATTATATAAGATTAGAAATCTTCTATAATTCTTTTAAAATTGATTTTATAAAAAAATTTAAATAATAATTAGAAAATTAATTGGTTCTTAATATTCAAACCTTGATAATCTTCGGAATGTCCGCAATGTCTTCTCAACTTGAAAATTTGGACGAAGATGAACTTATTAGTTTACAGAATAAACTCAAAGCTCTTCAAAAGAAAAAACAAGAAGAAAAGAATCAGACGCTTTATGGTGGAAAAACATTGGAGATATTTTTGAAAGAAATTCAGCAATCTAAGGGAGGACTAGTTAAGGATTTTGTATATGTAGAGGATTGGTTTAATGATATTAATGAGCCTGGAATTGAAATAAAAGAAGAAAAGAAAGATGATAGGAACGAAAGGGATAAAAAACTTAAGAAATATAACTATATTATTGATCATAAAGTTAGGATTGACTATAGATCTAATAATAAAATCGTCGTTAAAGGAAATATACAATCTGGAAAAACTGAATATATGATTGCATTAATGTTTTATATGATATTAATATGTAAAGTATCTGTTTCTATTATTGTTAGAAATTATACACAAGATCGTGTTCAATTAATAAAGAGAATTAATGAGTTTAAGAAAAAGTACGGAAAAATTTATAAACAGTTATATGATGTTGGAGTTGTTGAGGATATATTGAAGTTATATGGAAATAATATTCCGGAATCTCATAACTCTTCTCCAAAGATTTATATCCTTCTAAATAATCATAAAAATGTATCATTTATGAATAAACTTAGTATTGTATTTAATTTTGATTATTGTGTTATTTTTGATGAGGCAGATTTAATTGATTCAGCTGCTGATGATGATGATATAGATCAATGTGAGAAAGCAAAGGATATTGAGTTATTAAAAAAAAGATCATTACAAACAGTATGGGTTTCAGGAACTGTTATTGATAAACTAGTTAAAGAAGAAGGGATTACATCTGATGATATTATTATTCTTAAAGATCCAAAAAATTATAAGTCAATTATGAATGGGCATATTAAAATGATATCAGTAGATGGAACATACATAGGAACTTCCTCTAAAAATGTATTTGAAGTTAATCCTAATATTGAAGAGTTTTTAGATAATTATTCTAAAAGATCTATTCTACAATCACGAGTCAGTGACATCTTAGATTCTCAGCCTAACATATGCTTATTTACTGTGACAAATATACAGGAAGTTATGATTAATTTTCAGAATAATATAGAAGATAAATTTCCAGAAAAATTTGTGTCTATTGTCTATAATGGAGAAGGAACTATAGTTAGGAAAAAAAATTCTATTACTCATAAAAAAATCGGAATTAGTGAATGTCTTCAGCTTTTAAAAAATTCTGGAGAGGAGTATAATCATATTATTATTATTTCAGGGTTAATGGCTTCTCGTGGAATTTCTTTTGTAAGCGATGATTATGGATGGCATCTAACTGATCAATATTCTCTCATCTCTAAAGATATGAATGAGGCAGATCTTCTCCAGAAAATCCGTTTACACGGAATATATAATGATGATATAAAACTTACTCTATATACTAATGCTGTAGATGATATTCAGAAGGCTATGCTTAAACCTGAAGAAATGATTTCTAGATTTAAAGAACAAACTGAGATATCTGATTCAAAAACTTTTCTTAAGAATATGCCTATTAATGAAGATAAGTTTTCGAAAAGAAGTGTGACAAGAACTGCTATAATTAAACCAAATAAAATAAAAGGAGATGATGGAGGTTTTTCGCTAGATACTTATGAAAGAAAAGATACTATTCCAGAAAGTGTACTTAATATTTATGGCATAGAATTATCAGAAGAACAAGTGAATACTAATATTCGTAGAAGAGTTATTGATACGTTAGATGTAGACGAAGATAACGAAGAAGAAGAAAATAAAGAAGATTTAGCTAGGATGATTGCTAGTATAAATACATCTATACTTAATGGAAATAAGAAGAGCACTAAAATTGCAACCTTTTATAGTCTCATTTCTCCTAGTATAGAATATACTAAAAAAGAAATTCTTGATCGTTTAAAAGATGCTGGATACAATCAGCCATCTTCTATCTTTAGTTCTATTACAAAACCTTCTAATATCTTTACTAGTAAGAAAAGAGCAGATTATGGAGGATTTGTTTTATATATCGTTGCCGATAAAGGTATTACACAATCTAAAAAATATAAGATTAGAGAAGAAATTAAAGTATGCTGGAATAATTAAATTAAGTTGTGTATAAAAGGTTTTTGAACAAAAATCTATAATATTTCCTATTATCTTTTTATATAATATAAGATAAATGGGCGATATTCCTATTGTTATAGAATTATTAGAATCAACAAAATTCCCAAAAACAAAGAGTAGAAAAAACATTGCAATTGATGATAAAGGAATAGAAGCATTTGTTTTAGGAGATGTAAATTATAGAGGACAGGCTTCTCTAAATTATAGAACTAGAGGTCCATCTAGATTTAATAAAAAATTTCCAGAACTATTTAAAGCGATAAAAAAAATGATGGATAATTATGATCCATCATTTAAGTATACTACAATACAAGTAAATAAAAATATATTATCTCCTCCACACGTGGATAAAAATAACGTAGGTCCTTCTTATATTATTGCATTAGGAGATTTCGTTGGTGGAAAACTTGTTATAGAAGGAAAAGAACATAATATAAAGAATAAATTCTTAAATTTTGATGGAACCAAGGGGCATTGGGTTACTCCATTTACTGGAACTAGATATTCTTTAGTATTTTTTACTCATACTTTTAAGCCACCATCTGCATTACTTAGAGGAATAGAAGTTAAGAAAACAGGTCTATATAAGAACGGAGAATTAATAAAGAAATATACCTGTAGAAAGTCATCCAACAATTCACTTCGTTCATCAAGAAAGACCCCAAGAAAGTCAAGAAAGACCTCAAGAAAGTCAAGAAAGACCTCAAGAAAGACCTCAAGAAAGACCTCAAGAAAATAATATAGACAATAATATCTTATACTATAAGAATATAAAATTGAATTTATAGGATAAATATACTTTAAAGTTTAAAATCCAAAATAACTAAGATGACTGAGATGACTGAAACTTTATATGAAGATGTTTATTGCCCGTACGATTTTCCTGAATTTAAGGAAAATCCTGAGTCACCTTTTCCACTTGTTAATATATTTGATAATTTTGTTATTAAGAAGGTTAGTAAAGATGAATATAAAAATCTAAAGTTTTTTAGTGATATTTCTTATGAAGAAAAAAAAAATAAACGCCATTCTCATTTTCCATTGATCTATAAATCTAAGAGACAAGATAGTAGTGATCATATTCTTATTATGATGGAAAAATTTGAAGGAGACTATTTGAGTATTGAAAAAAATTTTGAAGATATAGATGAACTACTATCATTATTCTTACAGTTATTAATGGCTGTTTATACAATTGATTCTTATGGAAAGTTTCACGGAGATCTTAATCCAGGAAATATTCTTTATAAGAAGATAGAAAATTCAGAGAGCGAATATCTCAAATATGATATTAAAGGTGAGACATACTATATAAAGCATTTTAATAGACTATGGATAGTTTTAGATTTTGAGTATTTAAATGATAAAGGAAGAGAACTTTCTTCATATAATGAGAATTTTGACTCTAAATTTTTTAAACGATTATTTGGGATGGAACAATATAATAAAATCATTAAACCTGTTTGCGGTTCTTGGTTGTATGATATGTATGTTATTACTAAGTTTACTGGAGCATATAAAATGGCTGATAGAATTTTTGATATGATGCAGGAAGATTTTAATCTTAATCCAATTGAAGCTATTCCACATATTATTAAGAATGATATATCACATTTATTATTGAGAGATCTAAATAATAGAAATACTTAAAAATCATTTCTTTAAAAATGATTTTTTCCCTTTATTTTTTTCTAAAATTATATTCGCTATTGTTCCAACCATTCTCGTTGTCAATATGATCAACATCTATATCAAGTCTTTGTGTGGTGATATCCAGGTTCTTGAGTTTTCTGATGAGACAAAAGTGACGCTTGATCTTATCAAGCCCTTTTTGAACAAGAAGGGTTATATTACCAACCTCTTTGTGAATCCTCCTGAAGATGAGAAGGATGAGAAGGATGAGAAGGATGAGAAGAATTTTGACGAAGATTCGTGTCTTGAAGATGGTGCTATCTTGTATTTATTTTATGAGAAGGAGCAGTTTACGAAGGAAGAGACAGATATGTTTGAATCTAAGTTAAAGAATAAATTACGTTTTTTTCAGGAATTTAAAGAGGCTATTATTAGACATAAGGCTATCATTGCTGGAGGAAGTGTTCTATCAACTTTTGCTAGATATGATATTAATGATTTAGATATTTATATTCACTATTCTGAATCAAAAGAATTTTTATATTTTCTGTATACAAATGGAGGAAATTTTGTTAGTAATCATATAGCGCCTGCATATGATGAATCTTTCTTTAGAAAGAATAATATTATTGGGCGTTTTCATATGAATTTTAATATTTCATTTTATGGAGATCAACTAAATCATTTAGGAGATCACTCGTTTATTAAGATGGATATTATGATTATTCCTGACAATATTCCGTTAGAGAATGTAGTGACTAATTTTGACCTAACATTTTGTCAGGTATGGTGGGATGGAAATTCGCTCTTGTCTAATGATATTGAGGATGTAAGAAGTAGATCAGGCTCTTTAAATAAAGATTATGTCCAGGCATATCTTGATATGAATACATTTATCATCAAACGTATCCAAAAGTATAAAAAGAGAGGATTTAAGATTAAGATTAATCTTGAAATTTCGGAGACTACTGTTCAAAAACAATCAAGACAAATAACCAGCAATGAACATTGGGCTATTTCTAAAATTATAGAGTATGGAATTGAAATGATGAAACCACGTTATGGTGAGATGAATAATCCACAAATGACTCGCCAAGATTTAATGATTTTTAATAGTAGTCTAAACCCTATCAATTCCTTTTTTTATGTTTATCCTACTGAAATAACACGTCATTCTTTAGAAGAAAAAATTGGAAAAGAAATGTTTAATATGCTTGTTCTTGGATATTATTCAGAAAACACATATCTCAGATTTCTTCCAAGGAAATACATTCAAATTTTTGAATCACTTTTTTCTGATATTCTTCCTAATAGAGATAATGATGAAGTAGACTATACTCATTGTTTGGATTTTTTTGCACAGAAAAGAAGAGAGTCATACAATGAGAATAGAGATAAATACATTCAACTGTCTAATATGAGACAAGAGCGTAAACGTTATTTTATTTCATTAAGAGAAAATGAGGGTCTAGTCGCTCGGCCAGGCCGAGAGTTAGGTATTATTCGTCCAGAAGAGAATTAGATTATAAAGATATTTTTATGTTCTATAGAACATAAAAATTAAAGCCAAGTACTGAAAGAATAAAATTGATTTTATATTTTATATAATTAAATTATATAAAAGTCAGTCATATCAAATGAGTCAAAAAGATGAATACGGATACGAACTTTATTGTATTAAATGTGGTGAATTAACAATTCAAGCTTCATGGGGATATGATTATACAACTGGAAAACTGGGAAATTCATATTGTCAAAATTGCGAAATTAGATTTAGTATATCACAAAAAAAATGGGTGTGTTGCAAATTATCAGAAGAGCCTCTCGGATATAAATATTACTTTTGTTCAAATAAAGTTGATAAAGATTTAAATTGTGATAAAGAACATTCAAAAAAAATGAAGATTAAGATTTCCAATCATACTAAAAAATCTATTCATTTAACGTATGATAAAATTTGACAGGTAATAGCATCTTCAATAAACTATATTAAAATTTTATGTTCTCAAGAGAACTTAAAATTGATTTTATAAACTATATTTTTAAGAATGTTATCCCTATCATCGCTCATCGGAATGATCTCAGTTTACGCAAAGAATCTTGGTGGCAATATCATCACTTTATCTGTTCCTTCTGAAAATACGTGGAATTCTATTAATACTTCTCTATCAACTTTATTATGTTCAGATGATCCTTCTCGTCTTATTCTTCTTCCCTTTTCAAGTGAATGTGATGAGGAATGTGATGAGGAATATGATGAGAAGGGAGAGGAGGAAACAATAGATCCTTTATGGGGATTGAATTATGAGTGGAAGGACGGTGATTCAGTTTTATATTTTATAAAGGATGCCCGACCCATTTGTGTAAATTTTGATAAATATAGTTCCGATTATTCTTATAAAGATATTCATTACTATATAGTTAATATAAAAGTAATTGATGCCGAAAGTGAATCCAATTTATTTGAATACTCGTTTGCCTTTTCTTATGAAAAAAATATATATATTCGTTCATCACAATTTTATATTGAATATGATGAGGAAAATTCCTATCTTAATATTGATAAAAATGCTACAAAATGGTCGTGTATTTATGATATGATTAACTATGATGAATCTATTCCTTCTCCTTTTCGTTATGCGATATATCGTTCTATCCATAGAAAGTGGTCTTCTCATCTTAAGTATAAGTTCTATTTTATTGGAAGAATTATGAAGAATATAAAAAATATGAGAAATATGAAGAATAATACAAAGAGGAGTTCTAGAAATCAATATAGACATAAAAAATATAGTGAGGAGAGAGAAATGGTATATAATATTTATAAACAAATTCGTTATACTCCTCCTCCTTATCTTAGAAAAGTTTATTAATAAGTATTAATAAACTTTGCAGTTAGGATTGGATTATATAAAATTGATTTTAAAGGATTTTCTGATTGAGATAATAAAAATAATCAAATATGGAATATATCAATGTTAAAGACTTTACGGATTTATTGGAAACGAATTTAATGTTTTTTAAAGGAAATATAGATGAAACTTTTTATTATTGTGCTAAATGGGGAGAAGGAGAAGATCAAAATGACCACGCTCTAGTATCAACTGATATTCTAATAAAATTAACAGAAAAACATCGCATATTTACAGTTAATGGACAGACTAGCTATAGTGATAAAACAACAGATCAAAGAAGTTATTTAATATGTTATATGGAAAGAGATACCTTTTCAAAGGTAAAGGATAATCTCTTAAAAGATGATAGAATATGGACCTTTTTTATTATTAAGAAGGAGGATGAAAATATTCTTGATAAACTCTATAATCTTATAGATGAATATAGTAATTATTATGAAATTAGTTCTCTTGATAAAAGTAAGACAAGAATTGTATTAACATTAGATTGTAAGGAACCTTATTCTGTATTTAGAAGAGAAATAGAAGCAAGATCAGAGTTTGAAATGACAGAATTTGATAATATCAATTCTATATTAAAAGATACTGTTTATTGTCTTATAGTCAGAAAAGAGTTTAATAAAGGACCAAATGCAGATGAGATTTTATTAGAATATTTAGAATATTTGGAATAATTAGGATATTTATAATAATTTTATGCCATAATTATGGCATAAAATTGATTTTTATAACTTTTATTATTTAATCTTTTAATCTTTAAATAATATGTTTTCCATTGGATTTAGAAATCAGTATGCACGCTTTCTTGGCATTTTTGATGTTAATTTAAATATAACATTATCTCAATCAAAAACATCTGAATTGATGGAAATGCTACAAATAGAATTGCATAACCGATATCTAAATACAAATAGAATAAATACAGATTTTATCACTAATATCGAGAATTTTTTGGGAGAGAGTGGTTCCGTAAAACTAGATCTTAATTTATTCTATTATGGAAAAGAATACATTGAGAGTATTCTAGATGAGTGGTCAGAGTCAGTCGAACCATCTCTATGTTTCTTTTTTACACCAGAGAAATTTGTGCTTATTGACGAAGAGGGATCATCTTCTATCTTAGAAAGATTTATTTCCGAAAATATAGTTATGGGATAACTGAATACTTTTATACTTTTTGTATAAAAGTAAGTTTAACTTTGTGGCATATGGGTTATTTAAAATTGATTTTAAAAAATAATATATTTAGTATATTTTATCTTATAATATGGATAATACGGATTTCCAAGTTAAATTGTTTTCTGGAGATATCCTAACATTCAACACTTGTTGTGGATATACCTTTAACACTTTAAGATCTGAATTTTATATAAAAATGAATAAAGAACTAGAAATTCTTCAAACTGAATGCATTTCTGTTTATATTCACAACGCTCTGAACGAATTCGTTCCTCATTCTGAGTCGCAGAGCGACGATATTTTTGATGATATGAATTTTATAGAGGTAAACTATAACGATGAAGTATTGCCTGGAAATGTATACTATATATTTATTAATAAGCCAGAAATTACTGTTTTATATAACAAGGAGAATGATTCTATAAGATATGAACATATATATACATCTTTTCCTTTGAAAGCATATATTAAACTTGATGAGTCTGTTCTAGAAAATATAGAAGATGTTTCCGATATTATTTATTATGAATTATATGATTATTTTTATAACCAGATGGAAGAATATATGTTTTCATCTCCAAATCTTCCGGATAGTCTTGATACGTATCTTGAAAAAAAATATGGTTCATTTGTATCTAATAGGGATATAGATATTAAAAATCTAATAGTTGAAGATATTAAACATACAATTTCTAATAAATTTGAAGTATTATAATCGCTTTGCTATTCATTAATTTTAAGTATTTATAATGCTTAAAATTATTCAAATTC
>JACCDW010939047.1_pt1 | contig 12670 bp, 12 predicted proteins | sample 7449781 | NCBI WGS metagenome assembly JACCDW01 (sample SAMN15323449, study PRJNA562643) | freshwater metagenome | isolation source: river surface water | place: USA:Blue River Watershed | collected 2017-08-18
GCTAGGCAAACAGACTGCTTATATCGAAGGGTGATGCCCGTGTATCAACGCGCGGGAAAGTGGATTGGAATACTTCTAGGATGCGTATTCCTGTTGATTGCGTGTTCGCGGGTAAGTTGGGACGCTTTCCAGGCCACGATGGCGGCGATTAAGCTCGACTGGGTGGTCGGAGCAGCAGTGTTCCTGTTTGTATCTATGTACCTGCGTGCCTTGCGGTGGTTTCAGATTACTGGATTGCCTATATCGAAACTCGCCGAGGTTTGGGATGCGTCTTGCGTCGGCTATTTCGGGACGGCAGTCTATCCGGCGCGCGCCGGCGACATATTGAGGGTGCTTCGGTTAACGGAAACGACGGGGCTGGAAGCTGGACACACCATTGGAAGCGCGGCGGTTGACCGAATTCTTGATGGCCTGGCTCTGCTGGTAATGCTCATGATAACTGTATTGCTCTGGGGCGGCGACCTGCAGATTTGGCAAACGCTTTGGGGAATTGCGCTGTTCTTTCTGGCAATTGCCGTCGGCGGCATCGTCTTCGTTCTGAGTGGGCATCGGCTGAGAGGGGTCTTTGAATGGGCAGCAGCTAAATGGAGGTGGGGGATACGGGTGAATTCCTGGTTCAACCAGTGTTTGACGGGCTCTCAGATACTTAGGTCGCCGACGTTGATCATGTCCATTCTCAGCCTCCAGATTGTTATTAGTTTGGTTGATATTGCTGCTTTTTTGATGTTATTTTCTGCATTTGGATGGGATCTTCCTTTTATAGCCGGATTGATCTCTCTGGTCTATCTGGCGGCTGCGATTTCTCTGCCATCATCTCCAGGCTATGTAGGCGTTTATCAGATTACATCCTTGATGGCGCTTTCTCCGTTTGGGGTTAGTGAATCGGCAGCAGTGGCGTATGGGACTGTGTTACAGGGGTTGACCTTGTCTTCGTTTGTAGTCGTTGGCATTTTGGCGTATCGACGAACACCGACGGTTCAGATCGGCGGTTCGAGCGCTACAGGCGTGGATCCCGCCAAAAGAACCAATTTAAAAGGGAGTGACAATAGTGGGCAGGCGACTTGAAAAATTAGCCATAGAGGGTGGGACACCTGTCAGGCAGGTCTTGCTGCCCTATGCACGCCAGACGATCGATGAAGCTGATCGAAAGGCGGTTGAGGATGTCTTGCGCGGAGATTGGCTCACCACCGGCCCGATGATCAAGGCCTTTGAGAAGTGTATCAACGACTACACATCTGCAAAGGAAGCAGTAGCGGTCAATACCGGAACCGCAGCGTTGCATGCTGCCGTGTGGGTGTCGGGCATCGGCCCGGGAGATGAGGTGATAGTGCCTGCGATATCTTTCGTCGCTAGCGCAAACTGCGTGCTTTACGTTGGGGCTAAGCCGGTCTTCGTGGACTTGTGCACCGATACTCTGAATATTGATCCAATCGATGTACGAAGAAAGATAACGTGTCGTACCAAAGCAATCGTAGCTGTCGATTATGCCGGCCACCCGTGTGATCACGATGAGTTGAAATCAATTGCGGTTGAATACGGGATACCTGTGATCGAGGACGCATCGCACTCGCTCGGGGCCACCTATAAGGGGCGCACGGTTGGGACACTTCAAGACTTCACTACACTGAGTTTCCATCCTGTGAAACACATCACGACCGGGGAGGGCGGCATGGTGCTCACAGATAACGCCAGCGTAGCAAAACGCCTCCGTTCCTTTCGTCATCACGGGATCGATTTCGATCTGCACCAGCGCGCCCTTACACAGGGCTGGCGATACGATATAGTTACACTTGGATATAACTATCGGATTCCGGACATCAACTGCGCGCTGGGAGTGAGTCAGATGGCGAAGCTTGATGATTGGCTACAGCGTCGCCGCGAAATCGCCAAGGCTTACCATAAGGGGTTTGCAGACCTTGATCCTCTAGATTGCCCCACTGAGCGTAGCGATTGCTCATCTGCATGGCATCTCTATGTTTTGCGTTTTAAATTGGATCGTTTGACCAAGAATCGTGATTGGATATTTTCGGCGCTTCGTGCCGAAAATATAGGTGTACATGTCAATTACATTCCAATCCCCTGGATGACCCATTACCAATCCTTGGGATATCAAAAAGGAATGTGGCCGGTAGCCGAGGGTGAGTTTGAGCGTATGATAAGTTTGCCAATGTTTCCGGCAATGACGGATAAGGATGTTAGCGACGTAATTGCGGCCGTTCGTAAAGTGGTAGCCAACTGTTCAGTTTATAATTTTTGAGAAGAGCCAAAGATAATGACCAAGGATGCCCATAGTTTTTGGAACAGCCGCGCAGCCCTTGGGGCAGCAGCCGGCTCGAATGACATCATCGCGAAGAAGTTGGAAATTGAAGCACTCGCAAGTTATGTGAAAGAGGGTTACCGCATACTTGACTTCGGCTGCGGAAACGGCGTCACGGCGCTCGAACTGGCTAGCCGTTTCAAAGTGAGCATTTATGGGATTGATTACTCGGAAGAAATGGTCGGAGCAGCGCGCGAACTTGCAAACCGAGCCGAGTTGCGAGGAGATGTCCAGTTTCAGGTGGGCGACGTGAGCCGCTTGAAATCGATAAATGAGCGTTTTGATTTGATCTATACCGAGCGTGTGATCATTAACCTTCGCGACTGGAAGGAGCAAAGCCAGGCAATCGCTCTCCTAACCGGTTTACTTCTTCCCGGTGGCGCATACGCTATGTGTGAAAATAGCCAAGATGGGCTTGAAATGGTTAATTCGTTGAGGAGTTGCCTACAGCTACCGATGATCTCTCCGCCTTGGCATAACCGTTATCTAAAGGACGACGAATTAGAAAGTTTCGCAATCCCTGGAGTCACTCTTGAGAACATCAATTATTACAGCTCGACTTACTATTTTTTGAGCCGTGTGATCAACGCCGCTCTCGCCGTCCAGAATGGAGTTACACCTGAATATGCGTCGCCGGTCAACCAACTGGCGTTGCGACTGCCCCCAGCGATGGGGCGCTTGGGGCAGGGGCGGATCTGGCTTTGGCGAAAAGACAGGCATGGCTAATACGAAGGATTCTTATTGCCAGATTTGTGGGAGCCTCACTCTACAGTCGGTTGTCTACGAGGTTGATGGCTATCCCATATGCAAATGCCGGTCATGCGACGTGGGCCGCGTCGACATAGAGCATTTCGATCCTTCCGAATATTACGATTCAGGCTACTTTTTGGGAAAGTATAAGCATTCCTATATAGACTATTTGGCTAGCGAAGAAACTTTGACGCGCGAGTTTAAAAGAACCGTTGAATTTGTTCGGGCGAATGGCCCGTCGCTCGGAAAGCTGCTTGAAATCGGCTGCGCTTACGGTTTTTTTCTCCAGGAAGCGTCGAGGCATTATGAGGTTTTCGGGGTCGAAATCGCTGAGGATGCTGCAAAATATTGTAAATCATCCGGTTTGTCCGGCGTGAAATCTGGTGTGCTGGAGAGAGAAGATCTTGCTCGTATCGGGCCGCTTGATGTTGTAGTGATGCTGGATGTTATTGAGCATATCGACAACGTCGAAGAAACAATTGAAATGATTGCAGGAAGCTTGCGTGTGGGCGGGAGCTTTGTTGTTACCACCGGAGATTGGGGTTCATTGCTAGCCCGTGCAATGGGGCCGAAGTGGCGATTGATGGCTCCGCCGATGCACTTGTGGTACTTCTCTCCCGAGAACCTCATGAAGTTGGGACAGCGATTTGGGCTGAAGATGCAGTCTTACAGCCATCCTTGGAAGATCGTGCCACTCGATCTGGCTATTCAACAGGCGGGAATCATGGCCGGGATCAAGGATAGGGTACGGTGTCCTGCATGGACCAAAACTCTCGGCATCCCAGCGAACCTGTATGACGCTTTTCGCATGGTATTTTCGAAAGTATGAGTGAAGCTCCTTTCACTAGAAGTAGAAAATTTTCAAAGGATGACGCATGGCTAGCCCCATGAAAATTCTTATCGTCGTACCCGCGTATAACGAGGAAGAAAACTTACCGCAATTACTTGATGAAATTCGCTCATATAAGTTTGATGTAGTCGTTGTTAACGACGCATCGACAGACGCGACAGCGAAAGTTGCCAGGCAACTTCAGGTTCCAGTACTTTCGCTGGCTGCAAATCTTGGTATTGGGGGCGCCGTGCAGACTGGCTTCAAATATGCCATTCAGAATGGCTACGATGTCGTCGTTCAGATCGACGGGGATGGGCAGCACGATCCTCGCTGGGTTGAAGAAATTGTTCGTCCAATATCCAGTGGTCTAGCGGATTGCGTCATCGGGTCTCGGTACGTACCAGGGAAACCCGATATCGGTTACAGAACGCCGATAACACGCCGTATTGGCATGTACTTCTCTACTTGGATTCTTTTCGCTACGACAGGCCTGCGGATCAGTGACACCACGTCTGGCTTCCGCGCTTTAGGCCGCCCCATCATTGAATATTTTGCGCAGGCTTATCCGGTCGATCACCCCGAGGCGGAAACACTATTGATGCTGCATCAGCGCGGCTTCCGGATATTGGAATTGCCAGTGACTATGCGTTGCCGTATTGCGGGCCAGTCCTTATTCACCTTTGCAAAAGCCGTCTTGTATCCTATTCGGGTCATTGTGGGCTTCACCGGCCTTTGGTTGAGGAAGAAAGCTTAGATTATGCCCAGTCTTTTAATACCGAGCTTTTACGGTTGGGCTTTGATCCTGATTGTCTTTGCTTATACTATTTACCTTGTCAGATCCGGTAGTCTCAGTGCTCATCTCGCAATCAACTGGATTATTGCTGAGTTGGCTTTCATGGGTATTATGTACTTTGAGGGTCTCCGGGTTCATATACGTGAGTACATGGGCGAGGAGCGCGCGGCATACAGCTTGTTGGTGGTGGGGGCGATTTGGTTCGTCTATTTGATGCTTGGAGCCCTGACGAGGATTTCGACGCTTACAACAAAGCTTAAAGAGATAAATCAGGAACTTGCGCTAGTTCGGGAAAGGCTGGATAGAGCTGAGCGTTGCCTTCAAAATGCTCAGTCGAGCGCAGAAGTCGAAACCGAAACCGGAGTAAAAACCCCTCTCCGTATTTCTACCCGATGAAGTCGCCCGGACTTTTAGTAACCTTGTCGATTATTGGCTGGTTTTCTCTAGTTATCATGACATTTGTCATAGTTACAGTTCCGGCAGAAGGACGCCTTATTGACTTACTACCTGACATGTTTTGGAAATTAAGAGAAGTTATTTACCCGCTCTTTTTTAGTCCATGGCTTAATTGAATTGGTGCATTGGTTCGTATCCGTCTCAACTTCCGTCGCATACGGTTTAGCATGCGTTGGTTGGGGGCTGATTCTTGCTCGGCTTTGGAGTCGCTGTAGTAGAGCCGTTAATGCAGGTGAGAAGATTGACTTCTCGGTCAACCTTGCTACTTGTTTTCTCGCGGGTGTTGCAGCATGTTCTGCACTGTTAACCTTACTCGGGCTGGTCGGCCAATTGCGCCCTATTCCAGTTGCATTAACTTTATTGCCGGGCATCTTTAGCCTCGCGCTGAGCCGCAGGCACTGGCGGGCTTGTATTGATGCGAGCCTTCGTGCCGCGGCGGCATTTAGGGCAATGCCGGCTTGGCTATCAATAATCGCCGGATCTACCATTTTCCTTGCCTTCGCTTTGGGCATCGGAGCGTGGACCTTGCCGCCGAAGGGCGATGCGGCTGCTTTCTATCTGGTGTACCCAAAAGTCATCGCCGCTACTGGGCTGCTTGAGCCGATACCTGGACCACTCTACTTTTTCTCAGCTATCGGCTTACCGGTAGAACTCCATTACTCGGCATTGATCGCCCTGTCGGACGACCACGCAGCCAAGTTGCTGATGTTCCCGATCGCTCTTTCGGTGGGTGTATTTCTTGCCGCTATCGTACGCTACTGTGGTGGGACGGTCATCGCGGTTACAGTGAGCTGGGCCATGCTTCTTAGCTCATACACCTTCCACCACTATGTCTTCGATGGTAAGGTGGATCTGGCGGCCGCGGCATTTGGTCTGGCGTCTGTCTATTGGTTATTGCTTGGAATAAAGTCAAAATCAGCCGCGGCGTACGTTGCTGCGGGTTGGTTTGCCGGCTTGGCAACCGTCGCTAAATTTTCATATCTCTTGGCGCTCGGTGTCAGCCTGTCTACTTTGCTAGCTTGGCTGTTAGCATTGGGACGTTCCCCGGGCGCCAGATTTGCTCCTCTAGTGGCTGATATCGCTCGGATAGGAGCGGTGATGGCGCTCGCAGCAATGGTTGCCTGGATTCCCCATCTGATAAAGAATCAAGTGCTATTTGATGCGCCGCTCGCGCCGTTCATAGGCGGTCATGGTGATGATGGCAAATGGCTCAATCCAACGTGGTTTTCGCGGGAGGAGACGCAAAAGATACTCTTAACTTATCCTTTGGCATTAGTTTATGGGCGTTACCCGGGGCAAGGTGGCGGACTGTCGTTTTTGTTCCTTGCGCTCTTACCCTTCTTAACTTCGCTCACACGCCCGACTTCATGGAAAGATAGTCTGACTACCGCTGTAACTATTGCCGGATTTTCGGGGGTTTTGGCTTGGATGCTGCTAATGCCTTCAGTAATTGCGCCTCGTTACATACTCGCATCTCTACTTCTATTTATCCCAATTCTTGCGATCGCGACTGAAAAATGTCTGGCAAAAGAGGCCACTCCAAAGGCTCTTCGAGTGGGGACTTCTTTAACCGTATTCCTAGCAATAGCTGCTTCGTTTTGGCATCTTTTGCCGATACCAAGTGCGATCATTTCGGGAATCAATTCCAGGGGTGGTGCGTGCTCATTGGCGAGCCCGGAGTGCTACCCCTTTCAAAGACTTTCTGAAATTGCACGCCCAGGCGATCGATTATTGATAGCATCGTATTACCCATACTGGCTTACTCCCGCTCTGCTTCAATGTAGGGATACGCTAGAGGAGCAGCGGGCCATACCGGATCAAGCACAACTTGTGTCTTGGCTGCAGTCGCGTGGTTTCGTTTATGTAGCGGTAGACCCGACGGTCTCAAGGAAGCTTGCGGCCGATCTGCGGCAGCTTGCTATGAGCAACACTACAGGTGTTTATGAACTGCCTGGCGAGAGGGCGTTGCAACTTTACCGCATCAAGAGTGATCGGCCGGGACGTATGCGGTGCACCGAAACGACTCCCGGGCGTTGGTACTTAAAGAAAGATTCGCTGTGAACGTGTCATCGGTAGAAAATGACACCCCACTCGTTTCGCTGGTAATCCCGGCTTACAATCACGCCGACTATTTGCCAGAAGCAGTGAGGAGTGTCCTTGCCCAAGACTATCCTGCGCTTGAGCTGATCGTTGTTGATGATGGATCTACGGATAATACAGTCGAGATCTTGTCGGAGCTGGGCCCAGGATTTTATTGGGAGTCTCAAAAGAACATGGGACAGTCTTACACACTGACTCGCGGATGGAGTCTTGCCAAGGGGGATATCCTAGGGTACCTAAGCGCGGATGATTTGCTCGAGCCCAGTGCCGTGCGCACCTCTGTTGCAGCGTTGATGACGATGCCGGATATTATCGCAACGTATTGTGACTTCAATCTGATCGATCCGCAATCGCGCCGGGTGCGAACGGTCCAACTTCCTGAATACAGCTACGATCATATGTTGGCACAGGTAATATGCCCAATTGGCCCGGGAGCGTTTTTTCGGCGCTCTGCCTATCTGCAGTCCGGCCCTTGGAACCCGAATTATCGGCAAATGGCGGATTATGATTTCTGGTTAAGACTCGGTCAGAAAGGCCGCTTCTTACATTTGCCGCAGGTGCTCTCGGGATATCGCGTACACGAGGCCTCGCAATCTTATTCGATTACAACACCGGAGCGTGCTGCCGAGCCTGTACTGATCGTCTCAGGTGTATTGAACGAAGGTACCGCTAAGAATCTAGATTCTAGACTTAAGGAGTATGCGCTGGCGAGCGCCAACCTTGTTAGCGCACAACTGCATCTCCGCGCAGGCAGATTCTATGAATCGTTCCTTTCCATAAGACAGGCCGTCCGTTATTCGGCACGCGCAGTATTAGCATGGCGCACTCTTCGAATGTTAGGTAACGCAGCTATTAATCGCACTGCGCATCGCCTCCTGTGGAAAATACGCAGCACTTTGAAAGCCCATCGGAAGTGATCGAGCGACAAGACCCCACATTAGATCGCTATCTAAATGGCGACTATGCGCAGAAAAATCCCGACTGGGACAGCGCAGATGCATGCTGGAAAGCTAGAAAGTTAAATGAATTGCTGCTGGATCACGAATGTCGGCCGTCAAGTATCGTCGAGATCGGTTGCGGTTCTGGGGCAACTCTGGCAGAGCTGCGTCAATTTTTTCCACAAGCTTCGCTAGCCGGATTTGATATTGCGCCTGAGTTGGTTCGCTTTTGGGGAGAGCTAACAGCACTTGGAATACGTCTGGAGTTGGCAGATTACTTAGACTTAGAGGAGCCTATTCCGGATCTTCTTCTGGTTTTAGATGTGCTTGAGCATCTTGGTAATCCTTGGGAATTCCTCGCGAGGCTTAGGCATCGTTCCAAGTTCGTTGCGATACATTTTCCTCTTGATCTGTCAGCAGTCAGTGTCTTGCGCGAAGCCCCTCTACTACAGGTACGGGAAAAAGTAGGGCACCTACACTATTTTACGCGCGGGTTAGCACTTTCTTTGCTCGAGGAGTCCGGCTTCGAGATCGTTGAGGCGCGCTATACAGGAGCCGCGCTGGATGCGCCGCAACGCTCCTTTGAAACGAGAGTTGCTGGATGGGTGCGTCGGCTCGCATACGCTGTTAACCGGGACTTAGGCGCCCGGCTGTTGGGCGGCGAGACCCTGATGGTATTAGCGCGGCCGGGGAGCGTGAATTGACCTTGGTCATTCATGCGCCGAACGTTCATCTCGGCGGTGGGCGCACACTGCTTTTGGCCTTACTTTCCGCTATAAGGCAGCCCGCTGTGGTGCATTTGGACGAGCGTTTGGAGCCCTTGCCCGATCTTGCACCGAGTGTGCGGGTGATTCGAGTCGCACCCAGTATTCTTGGGAGATTGCTTGCTGAGCAACGCTTGCGGATGCTTTGCCGAAGCGGTGACGTTCTGTTGTGCTTCGGCAATTTACCGCCGTTGTTTCGCAGTTCAGCGCGGGTTCTCGTATACCTGCAAAATCGCTACCTGACCAGTTCACGCCCCTTGGCGGGCCTGCCGTGGTTGGCCCGCCTTCGTATTCGTATCGAGCGCCTTTGGTTGCGATACCGCTTACGTAACGCAACCCTATTGGTACAAACGGAAACGATGTCGCAAGAGGTGCGAGAGAATTTCGGACGCGAAGCAATTGTGTTGCCTTTCCTTCCTCGGGAAATCCAACCATCGGCAGGTCAGATGCCGGTTCTCTATGACTATCTTTATGTAGCTTCGGGTGAGCCGCACAAGAATCATCATCGCTTGCTCCAGGCATGGATCCTACTCGCGAATCATGGTTTTCTGCCGTCACTGTGTTTAACCTTGGATACGCAGCGCGATGCAGCGCTTTGCGCTTGGTTGGAGCGGTTGGTGCTTCAGCATGGCCTGCGTGTTGCCAATAATCCAGTACCACCGAGTCAGATTTCCGGACTATATGCGCAGTGCGGCGCACTAATTTATCCATCGCTATTCGAATCCTTTGGCTTGCCGTTGTTGGAAGCACGCCGGGCGGGATTACCTATTATCGCCGCGGAACGCGATTACGTGCGCGATTTGGTGGTGCCGGCCGTTAGCTTTGATCCGGAGTCTGCGCTGTCCATTGCACGCGCAGTAATGCGATACCAGGGTGAATCGGTTGGGCCTACAATGCCTGGCGATCCAGCCAGTTTTTTGGTGTGGCTTGCAGAGTCGCACTGATATGCGCATTCTGTTGCTAACTCAATATTACTGGCCCGAAAATTTCCTGATCAACAGCGTTGTTCGGTTACTGGTCGCGCGTGGCGTTGAAGTGACTGTTTTGACTGGCAAGCCAAACTATCCTGATGGAATAATTTTTGAAGGGTATCGGGCAGGGGGCTGCCAAAGAGAGCAGCATGACGGCACGATCGTTCTGCGGCTGCCTATCGTTGCACGAGGAAATCGCTCACGCACTCGTTTGGCGTTGAACTATCTATCATTCATTTTCTCGGGCATTTTGTTTGGGCGGGGTTTGGTTGGAAAGCAAGAATACGATCTTGTATTCGTTTACGCTCCATCACCGTTATTGCAAGCACTGCCAGCGATCTGGTTGGCGCGCCTAAGGCAGGTGCCGTTGGTGGTTTGGGTTCAGGATCTGTGGCCTGAGAGTTTGTTGGCAACGGGGGGCATCAAAAACCAGTGGCTGCTGAGTGTGGTAGCCCGTTTGGTGCTGATAGTGTACCGAGCCAGCGACCGTATCTTGGTTCAATCGCAGGCTTTCATCGCGCCGGTGGCGGCTTTAACTGATGATCCAGCCAAAATCCATTACTACCCGAGCATGTACAAGACAAGTAGTGATTGTGCCGTTAGCCCGCGCGCAATAGCACTGACAAAAGAGCTTCAGGCGTCTTTTAGTGTGGTGTTCGCTGGTAATCTTGGAACTGCTCAGGCGTTAGACACCATCGTCGAGACGGCCCGGCACTTGGTGCATCATCCTGAAATTCGCGTCGTGGTAGTTGGTAGCGGTAGCCTAGGTGACTGGCTTTCTGAACAGCGAGATGTTTACGGCCTGACCAATCTGACTTTGGCTGGTCGGTTCGAGGCCTCGGATATGAGCACAATTTTTGCTGCAGCCGAGGCATTGTTGGTTAGTTTGCGGCCAGAACCGGCTTTTGAATTGGTCATACCGGGCAAGTTACAGGCTTATTTGGCCGCTGGGCGTCCAGTCCTGGCCGCCCTTGATGGGGAAGGTTCTAGAATAATTCGTGAAGCCGGCGCGGGGCTCTGTTCCGAGGCTGGGAACGCAAAGGCCCTGACAGAAAATGTACTACGAATGGCAGCGCTGTCACCCCGTGAGCGCCACCAAATGGGCCAGAACGGTCGGAGTTATTTCGAGAGGCATTTTGCACCGGATGCATTGGCTGATGAGTTAGTTGAACATTTCAAGGAAGTGATTTCCGCACAGGGAAAGACAATATGAAGATTCTGGTACTCGGGGCCTCGGGCATGCTTGGGAATGCGATGTTTCGGGTGATGGCACATAGAGGAGAACATGAGGTTTTTGGAACTATGCGCTCTGCAAGGACGAGGGCATTTTTTTCCAGAGATTTGGTAAACAATGTTGTTTCAGGAATCAACGTTGAAGATGCCGACGCCTTAATTCATCTGTTTTTACGCGTGCAGCCTGAGGTGGTGATTAACTGTATTGGTTTGGTCAAGCAATTGGCAGAAGCCGATGACCCTCTATCCGCTTTGCCCATCAATGCTCTTCTGCCACACCGGTTAATGCATTTGTGCGAGCTGGTACGTGCACGACTAATACACTTTAGTACTGATTGCGTATTTTCCGGACGCAAAGGAAACTACATGGAAACAGACGAAGCCGACGCTCAAGATCTTTATGGGCGCTCCAAGCTTATCGGCGAAGTAGATCGCCCCCATGTAGTTACTTTTCGTACCTCGAGCATTGGGCACGAGATAAATAGTTCCCACGGCTTGATTAGTTGGTTTCTCTCTCAAAAAGGAAGTATCAAAGGCTTTACAAGCGCAATTTTTTCTGGTTTGCCCACCTGCGAACTAGCCGAATTAATCCATGATCGGGTTTTGATTAATAAAGATTTGCATGGGCTATATCACGTAGGCGCTCAACCGATATCGAAGTATGATTTGCTGCACTTGGTGAACCGTGAGTACGACAAGAAATTAGTAATCGAGCCGGACGGCAACTTAAAAATTGATCGATCGTTGAATGTCAGCCGGTTTCGGGAGGTTACAGGTTATGTGGCGCCTGCATGGCCAGATCTAATTGCTAAAATGCGTGAGTTCGGATGAAAAGAGATACATTGTTCAACAACAAAACCTTGATGATTACTGGCGGCACCGGCTCGTTTGGAAAAACGGTGCTGAAGCGTTTTCTGAATTCAGAGGTCAAGGAGATCCGAATTTTCAGCCGTGACGAGAAAAAGCAGGAAGACCTTCGTATCGCACTGAATAACGAGAGGCTACGGTTCTATATCGGTGACGTACGTGATTCAGACAGTCTTCGTGCCGCCATAAAAGGTGCCGACTATGTCTTTCATGCGGCAGCGCTTAAGCAAGTACCATCTTGTGAATTTTACCCTATGGAGGCGGTAAAAACCAATGTGATCGGAACGGAAAACGTGCTGAAGACATCCACGCGTTGCGGGGTACAGCGGGTGATAGTGCTCAGTACCGATAAGGCGGTCTATCCGATCAATGCTATGGGTATTTCCAAGGCGATGGCCGAGAAAGTGATGGTTGCCAAAGCGCGTCTGCAGCAAGCGAACGAGACTGTTTTCTGTGCCACCCGCTACGGCAACGTGATGGCTTCCCGTGGGTCTGTCATTCCTCTGTTCGTGTCGCAACTCAAGGAGGGGCAGCCGCTGACAGTCACCGACCCTAACATGACACGTTTCCTGATGTCTTTGGAGGACTCCGTAGACTTGGTGCTGCACGCGTTTACTCATGGTCAGCAGGGTGACATTTTTGTGCAGAA
>JACCDW011577897.1_pt1 | contig 12670 bp, 18 predicted proteins | sample 7449781 | NCBI WGS metagenome assembly JACCDW01 (sample SAMN15323449, study PRJNA562643) | freshwater metagenome | isolation source: river surface water | place: USA:Blue River Watershed | collected 2017-08-18
TGGGCCATTTCTTTGAACTCTCTGGAAACCAATGGTTTGTTGTCGAGCGCTACAACTCAAGTAACAATATCACAAATGTGACCCGAGTGGCCCAAGCCAACTGGAACTCAGATACGGTCAATGGAAATCCATCCACTTCAGCAAGCGGGTTTGTGCTTACCGCATCCACACCTGTTGCTCTCTTTTTCATCGAACGACAGTGGTTGGGTGTGGGCATTGTCCGCATGGGTCTCTACGCAGATGGTGTCCCTATCTATTGCCATGTCTTTGGAAACAATCCAGCGAGAACGATCAGACGAGCCTATACACATTTGAACAAACTGCCGATTCGCTATGAGATTGAGAAAGTCGCAGGAGGATCCCAAAATCCTGCCAGTATGGCTGCGATTTGTGCGTCAGGCCAAATCGGAGGAGATTATGTCACATTGGGTGCTATTTTTTCTCTTCCAGCAAGCCTAACTGTGAACAGGGTGGATACAGGAAATCCGAGTATCTTACGCCCTCTTTTATTGTTGCGCCTCCAACAAAAATATTGCCGAGCCACCTGGAAACTTTTAGATGTCGAACTCTTCTTGAAAGATGCTGGGTTTTATTCCGTGTTCCGCAATGCGACGGTCTCAGGATCCGTGACATGGACACCCCATCCTGATCCACGCAGCATGATGGAATATGCGTATCTGGAAAGTAACACAGGAAGCACACGCACTGTGTCTGGAGGATTGTGTATTCGCAGCGGATTTGCGAGCACACGAACAAGCCTTCAAGATGCGTTAGCGAGCTCAGAACTGGTCACCCGCACGCAGTTTAGCTCCGACATTCCAGGGAATCCAGATGTCCTGGTGATTGCAGCAGGCTCGTGGACAAATAACTCAGATGCCTACGCAAATGCTCGTTGGATTGAAATTGTCTAAACCACAAGCTCCAAAGAACAGTCTCCATACCGAGCTGCAATCTCCGAAAAGGAGGATCCAACCGATCCCAGAATCTTGGGACACTTGGACAGTGCGAAGAAATCGGTAGCAGCATGAAGCATACCTTCCTCCGTTTGCCTGGAGAGCACAGAGGCTGGAAAGAAACACCGAGGTCCGAACTCTTGAATCAAAGAGGTTCGTATGTCTAGATCATCTGTTGCTACAACAAACAGTGCATCTGTCTCCTTCCGCATCTTCTCTAGAAAGCTCTCAAAGGGACTTCCTAGAATGGATTTGAGATTGTCTGTCCGACGAATGTGAACGCCAACCGCTGACCCCCAGTCTATATGTCCACAGCGTCTCCGAAGAACTTCTTTCACATAAGGACTCGGTTGGAGCCTTCGCAAATGCTCTTCAAAGGTTTCTGATCCACGAAAGATCCCATACGATTTGATCCGCAAATCGGATGTCCCATTCCATTCCGATACAACCTTTTCCCAGTCCTCCGCCGAGACAACCTCTCTAGGGGAGTCCAACGCATCTGGAACAACTTTCACTGTCTTTGGAAGACTCTCCCCGTCTAAGACAGTTGAAACCTTACACGCACACTCCAGGGTTGGGGGCCAATGAACGACAAGAGGAATCTGAAGGTCTTCGGCAGCACAGAGACCCGCAACCAAGGCTCGGACCCGGTTGGCAAAGCCTGCACAAACTTGGAGGTGGAGCGTTGGCATACTGGATCTCTTTCCGACAACAGCCTTATGCTAAAAAAAACTTCACTGCGTTCGGCGGCCTGTCCTCTCAGAGAACTCTTCCGAGCAGCGGCCACCTTCACTGCGTTCGGCGGCCTAAGTCTTTTTTTCGCAGGTCTAACTATCAGCATCACACTGAAGGGACTTCAATCTATCGTTCGCTCGTTTCGCTCCGACTACGGTGCATTCTATGTCTTTGATCGCTCTCGGGTCCAGACCAACTGGAATCTTTGGACAAGCCAGCTTCCGGGCATTCGTCCTTACTATGCTGTGAAGTGCAATCCTGACAGGACTCTCTTGCAGACTCTAGCGTCTCTGGGGGCGGGATTTGATTGTGCCTCAGGACGTGAACTGATGGAAGTGGCTGAGGTGGGATATAAAAAGGGACAGTTTAAGGATCATGTTGTCTATGCCAATCCTTGTAAACCTATGCGGGATCTCCAGAAGGCAAAGGCCTTAGGAGCCCCAACAACTGTTGTGGATTCCTTTGAAGAAGTGGACAAACTTGCGTCTGTTCAGTGGCAGGGAGATGCTCTTCTTCGGCTTCGTGTGGAGGACACAGGAAGCCTCATGCCCTTTTCCCGAAAGTTTGGATTGACTGCTGACAAAGCTTCTGAGATTGCTTCCTATGCCAAAGCAAAAGGAATTCAACTCAAAGGGGTGAGCTTCCATGTTGGATCTGGCTGCCTTCTTCCTGAGCAATACAAACAGGCGATCAAAACATCCCACGATGCGATTACGAAGTTAAACCTCTCAGGTCACGATGCTGATTTAGTTGATCTTGGGGGTGGATATTTTTCGACAAAAGAAACCTTTGAACAGGCCGCTCGCAAGATTCGGTCCTGTCAGTTTCATTATCCCAAAAAGGAGCTACGCTACATTGCGGAACCAGGCCGTTTCTTTGCTGAATCGGCCTTTGATTTGTTTGTCCAGGTGATTGGGAAAAAGCCCCATGATGTCTCGGGATGGCGCTATACGATTGATGAGAGTCTCTATGGACAGTTCTCTTGCATTCCCTTTGATCATAAGAAACCGTTCTGGATCCGAATCCCAACTTCCTACGAAGGAAAGGACCTTCCGAAACGGAAGCGGGGCAAAGGAACTCTCTATGGTCGCACCTGTGATAGCTTGGACATGATCGCAAGTTCCTCTGATATGGAGGAGTTGGAGGTTGGAGATTGGCTCTGGTTTCCGAATATGGGAGCCTATACCTCTGTGACTGCGAGTGAGTTCAATGGCTTTCCAAAGCCTCCTCTCCATGGGATTGACTCACAGATCATGCTGCCTACAGTGGAGCAGATTGTTCAGGATGGATTTGCAGAACGCTTCCCCAAAGGGATCAAGACTGTGACTGCAGTGAGCATCCAGGAAGAGTGCCCTGCGGTTGCGTAAAATTTGAACACGGAAGTCCCTGGTTGGCCTGTACAGTCCCCCATGGATATTTCCAGTACCGATACGCAGATTCAACCTGATGCTTCCCTTCTTCGTCAGGGTGGCCTGATTCTGAAGGGGCAGACGAGACACTCTCGTCAGCCCGTTCATCTTCTCGTTCTCGTCGATACCAGTGGCTCAATGGATCTGGAGAACAAGCTCTCTTCTGTTCAGAAGAGCCTTCAGCTCATGCTGGAGCTTCTGAGCCCTGAAGATCGACTCTCTCTTGTCACCTTTGCAGACGATTCAAAGACCTTCCTCACTCGTGCCGCTCCCAGTAACGAGGAGCGTCAGGCCATCCTCTATCGCATCCAGAAGCTGAAGGCGGATGGCAGTACAAACATGAGCGCAGGTCTTCTGGAGGCTCGGGCTCTTGTCGAGCCTCCTACCTCTGGAAGGAAGCAAGGCCTCATCCTTCTCACAGACGGTCATGCGAACATTGGTGTCCATACCGAGGAGGGTCTGATTGAGATTCTGAAGCGGATTCAATCCGAGAGTCCTGGACTCTCCCTCACCACGGTCGCCTATGGCGTGGATCACAATGCGGAGATGCTCACGAATCTGGCAAAGGCAGGAGGCGGCGCCTACAATGTTGTCAATACGCTCGAGGATGTCGCAACAGTCTTTGGAGATATTCTGGGCGGCCTCATCAGTGTGAGTGCCCAGAAGGTGGAGGTTCAACTTCCTCCTGGCGCAGAGGCTAAGACCTCCTTCCGCACCGAGACGGATGCCGCAGGAATGACCACAGTCTATGTGGGAGATCTGTATGCGGATGCAGAGATCACGATTCTCTTCAAGTCGTCTCCCTCTTCTGGACCCCTTCGTGTGAAGGGAACAGATATGACAACGCTCAATCCGATTGACACGATTTGTACTCCTACACTCATTACCTCTCTTGAGGATGTGCCCATCTCCCTCGTTGTTGCAGAGTACCGTCAGCAGGTTGTCGATCTTCTTCAGCGGATGCGGACGGACACTCATCGTTCCCGCACAGAGTCCCTCCGAACGGAGATTCAGACACTCATTCGTACGATTCAGGACCAGGACCGGATTCGTACGCATCCTCTTCGTCCGATTCTTCTGGAGGATCTTGAACAGGCTCTCCAGCGTTTGGACAGGGGCCATGACTTTACGCAGCTCGAGACAGTGGAGATGGCGCAGCACTCGGCCTATCTTGGAATGGCCAGGGGCCTCCGCACCCAAACCTCCCAGGTAGGCCGAGCTCCTTCTCCTGTTCACCGTCTGCGTCGGGCACGCCGCATGAGTCCTGGCATCGTAGGTGCTGCTGCAGCGCTTCCTCCTTCTCCTCCTCTCGCAGCTGCACCGCCTCCCATGGCCTCTCCCTTCGCTAATCGCATGCAGACACAGCTGGCCTCCGCTATGCGTGCCATGAGTACGCAGGAGCCTGAAGAGACCTCCCAGTAAGCCCTGAAAAATTGACCCTCACCACCCTTCCCTTTTTTGTACAGCCATGTCTTCCTCGAAGCTCACTGTTCTTGATCAGAAGGGGTATATTGAGGTCCTGGATATCTTTGGAAGTGATCTCACAGTTGTCAATGCTGCCCGTGTCAGCTTTGCGAAGGAGTCCAAGGAGTTTTCTGAACAGGACGGAAAACTCGTTCGCTATCTTGCCAAGCATCATCACATCAGCCCTTTCTTCCATCCCCAGATCCATCTTCGCATCAAGATGCCCATCTTTGTCGCACGAGAGTGGTTCCGCCACCAGATTGGATTTGCTCGCAATGAGGTGAGCCGTCGGTATGTGGATTCCCCGCCTGAGTGCTATATTCCAAAGGCAGAGGACATTCGGGCTCGGGATCCCAAGCTCAAGCAGGGGTCCAAGTCAGAGCCTGTGGACAATGCCGAATATGTTCATGAGGTTCTGAATGACGCTACGCATGCAGCAATGGATACCTATCGCAATCTCCTTGCCAATGGTGTGGCCCCAGAAGTGGCTCGGATGATCCTCCCTCAGAGCATGTATACAGAGTTTGTAGAGACGGGAAGTCTGGCAGCCTATGCTCGCTTGTGTGGTCTCCGTCTGGATCCCACTGCACAAAAAGAGATTCGGGACTACGCCACGGCAGTTGACACGCTTCTGCGGGAACGCTTTCCTGTAAGTTGGCCTGCACTGATGCCTCAGGAGAGTTCTTGAGTTATCGGATTCCAAGTTCCGATACAGTCTCCAGGAGTTCTGCCTTGGATTTCATAGACACGCAGAGTGCCCTCCTCCAGATAATACTGAATCTGTCCAATCTGCATTTTTTTCAGACGAATGCGTTTGACTTCCATCTGGGTTAACGGGAGTTCTGTCGATTCTACGGCCTGGATGGACTGTGGAGGTCTGGGTGGAGGAGGAGAAGGAGGAGAAACAGCTGGTTTGGGTTTGGGTTTTGGTCCAGGTTTCTGTTTTTCCTTCGGAGGCATCAGATCTACCTCAGCTCGGGCTGGCTCCTTAGCTGGCCGAAAGTTTGGATCTGCTTGGGCTCTCAGAATCGCTTGCACAATCTCTTCGGAGTTTCGCAACCCTGTTGTATTTTTGAGACCAGGTGGTTTTCCAATCAGGGCATGCCAAGTATCTTTTAGGGCTTGGCCCTTCATCTTGCGGAGATCCAGTTCAGAATAGATCTGGATGGACATGGGTGTACACACTGCAATCGCCTTGACTCCATCAAATTTTCCTCCCAAGTAGATGGAAAGCCCTGCTCTTCCGTTTGTGGATCGCTACAAGGCCTTGGGATACTCTGTGATTTTGATTCTCTGGTGGGTTGGTGTCTGGGGGATTGCAGATACAGTCATTCATATGGTCTTCAAAGGAGAAACAATGAAAGAACTGGGCGTGTACTTTTTCTTGGTGGGGACAGTCTTGCTTCTGATTCTCGTTCACCCTGAACTTGTAAGTCGTTTCTAGGCCTAAACTTGTATCATGATATCTGTATAAGATGAACGCTTTGATTCCCTGCACAGGAACCTTTACCGTCGTTGGGCTGGGTCTTCTTAGCTATGGAATCGCATCGGGATCCTTCCTGATGTTTGCTCAAGGACTCTATTTGACCTATATGGGAGTTCATATGACCTTTGGGATTTGGAATGAGCTCCGTCAAGAACTATAAACAGCCAAGGTCCTCGCACTTGGATCGGTGGCTCCAGGAGACCAACGAGGCATCCAGAAATACGGAACACAGGTTTGACTCGGAGTTTTGCTAAACTCGGCTTCAAACAAATATCTATAATAATACTGCTCAGGCGTCTGTGGAGGTAAATGCTGGTACTGCCGTTGGGCCTTCTCATACCAGTCTTCGGGCATAAACTTCACAACACGATCTTGAATCTCCTGATACCAAGACTTCTCCTGACTGCTCACTCCATCACTGAACGCCTCTTTGCGTCTCCATAGAACTTCAGGAGGCAAAGTGGATCCGTCATCAAAGGCTCTGCGCAAGATCCACTTCTCCATCCGACGCCCTTTGATCGGTCTCTTCCAGAAAGTGGGAAGCGATCTAGCCACAGCGACAAACTGCTTGTCCAAGAAGGGTGTCCGAGGCTCCAATCCATGGCTGCTGATGCTCCGATCTGATCGCTGGACATCAAACATATAAATATCATCCAAGAGTCTCTGGGATTCCTCCTCAAACAAAAGATCAGACGGTGCGTTGTAGAAATACAAATAGGAACCAAAGACTTCATCCGATCCATCTCCATTGAACACCACCTTACAGTCAGAAACTTTGCGAATCTCCTTGCAGACAAGCCAGTTTCCAACAGAGGCACGAACACTTGTCGTATCATAGGTCTCAATCGCACGAATCACAGACGGAATCGCTTCAAAAAACTGGTCGGCTGTCAAGACAATCTCTGTGTGCTTGGATCCAATCCAGTCAGCCACCAGTCTAGCATGACGAAGATCTTCACTTCCTTTCATTCCAATGCTAAAGGTCTGGAGTGGAGGGAGACCCTTGGCCTTGAGTTGCTTCTGGACAAGAGACGCAATCAAACTGCTGTCAATGCCTCCACTGAGAAGCGCAGCCATCGGCCGTTCCGCCAACATGCGTTTCTGCACAGCATCTTCTAAGGCGTAGCGCAATCCAATACAGGCCATCTCCACACTGGAAAAGAGAGGATTCTTCACCCACGGGACTGTATGGTACTTTTCAGAATAGAGTAACTTCTTGGAAGGGATATCATAAATCTGATAGGTCCCAGGAGGGAAATGTCCAATGTGATCTGTGATCGAAATGAGGCCTTTGAGTTCACTGCTGAAAAAAAGAGCCTCGGTTCCTATCGTAAAGGTGCTGCCGTTTTCATGTTTGTAAGAAAACTTGGTTCCCTGATACAAGGGACGAACTCCATAGGGGTCTCTCGCAACAATCAGACGCTTTCGCTCAAGATCTACCAAGGTTAGTGCAAATACACCATCCAAGCTCCGGAACATCGCAGTCAAGTTGTCTTTGTAAAGTTCATAGAGGTATCCAAGCACTTCACAATCACTTCCAGAACGGAGACCTTCAATACGCTCCTGTGCCACCAACTCTTTCCAGTTGTAAATCTCTCCGTTGCACATCCAGACAAGATTGCGATGGCCAAAGGGCTGCATGCCCAGCGGATTCAAGCCGTTAATCGCTAAGCGTGTAAATCCCATCGTTATATCACCACTCAATGTGACAATCTCCATCGACTCGGGGCCTCGTGCGGAAAGTGTTTGGATCCATGTCTTCGGTTTGTGGACCACCAGCATCTTTCCAAGGCGGAACCAAATCCCACACATCGTACCGTATCTATACGGAGACTGTTTAGATGCGTGTGTAGATTCTACGCACACAGTAGACAACGAAGATGGATGCAAGCGACATCATTCGCAAACTGAAGAACCAGGCCATTTTTGCTGGAATCAAAGCTGTTCAGCAGCCTCGACAGCCTGCGGCCAACTTTAGCACCTGCTGTATTACAGGAGCTGTCTTAAACTTTCAGGATTATCAACTCCGGTATTCGTTTTATGACGGTGTGAAATACTGCAGCACTTGTGCGACAAACTATCCGTCTCGTGCCGTAAATGATGTGTGTGGTTGTTCCGGTTAAAGACCTAAGAATACCCTAAACAGGATGTCTGATCTGAGCGGAACTCCTGTGGAGGACCCTTATACAAGGAGAGGGAGACCCTTGAAGTCCAAAGCCGATCGTGTAAAAGAATCCATTACGATCTTACAAAAACTCAAAGAGATTGGGATCCCTCCCAACGAACCTGGCTACATGATTACAAAGCAACATCTCGATACCTGGATCGCAGGGGGTGACCAATGGAGCGGCCGTGTGGACTTTCCTCGGTTTCAACGACGAGCTGAACTGAACCTTCCGATTCGCCCGGATCGCGTTGTATCTATGACGATCTTTGCTCCACGCAAGTAGGCCATGAACATGCCCGTATTTGTCTATCTTGTGGATGAAGACTTTGTACACTATTTGACTCTCCGGAACGTGCCGAACTGCCCTGAGACCTTTCAACAGTTTCTAAAAACGGTTGGAACCACCCAGATTTCTATTGGATCCTTTCATGACTCGTTTGTTCTTGTTCCCGAAGGATCATGCATTCGCCTTCGGACCCATGAGTCCTATGCAAATGCTCTTGCTAGCCTTCTCCCTCCTGAAAAACAAGACAAATCACGGAGATCCAGCAGCTGTTGTGTCATGTAAGTTTAGCGACGGCGGCGCATGGTGCGGCCACGGATGCCCTTGAGCGTACCGGAAGTGAGGTTGGACGCAAGATTGATGGTGTTCTTCACAAGACGAGTGACACCCTTGGTGGCACGGATGGTTACCTTGCCAGCAGTATTCACTGCAGTCTTGCTGACATTGCGAGCCGTACCGATCGCAGAGCCCGTGATGCCGAGAGCACCTTTGCCCGTGCGCTTGACAATGCGAGTCGCACCTCTGCCCGTAGTGGTCACCATTCCCAACGCAGTGTTCACCGCACCCTGGGGAACACGAAGAACTTTGCGAGTCATGCTGGAGCGCTTTCCTCTGCGGGCCATTCTATACTAGTTCCAAAGAATCTTTACACGCTGATGGACTGTCTCCATTGGCGACAGAACTCATAGAGAACAATGCCCGTGGCTACGCTCACATTCAAGCTCCGCATGACTCCATATTGACTAATGGTGACAATCGGAGCCTTGAGCTCTTTCATCAAGAGAGGAGGAAGTCCTTTGGATTCCGATCCCACAATCAGACAGACTTTCCATCCCTCCACCAGCTTTGTCGGAAGATAGGGTTTGAACGAGAAGTCTTCCAGAGGGGTGCCTCCCTGTTCCACACAGATCGGAATCAACTTGTTCTCCACAAAGAACAGTGGAGTCACCTCAGGGATCCGATGTACTGTGATGTAGTTCTTCGCACCCACCTCGGGTCGCCTGTCATACTTCCGTCGGCCCACCACATAGACATCCGAACACCCATAGATCACTGCAGAGCGGATTGACATTCCCACATTCATGTCCCCGTTGAGGTTGTACATCATGAGGACAAGCGGCAAGGCCGTTTTTTTGGAAAGTTTCTTGACGGTTTCTACAGGAAGGCCCTGGAGAGGGGTATGGACATTGTATTTTAGAAGAGTAGGCTCTTCCATTCGTGACAAGCTCCAAAGCTCTGATGTATCCATAGGGGTACTGTTCCAGAAGGAACAGTTCACCTTCAATTTTATGGCGCCTGGAAAATTTGACCCCCTGGACCCCTTCTACTCCAGTACCATCCCAATGTCCTTCGATCGTGTTCTCAGCCTCTCTATGCGTCCCAAGACTCTGCAGGAGTGTGTGGGACAGCAAGAACTTATCACAGCCTTGGAGTATCAGTTCCAGGTCGGGCGTATCCCCCATTTCTACATCGTCCATGGGCCCATTGGAGCAGGCAAGACAACCTTTGCTCGGATTCTTGCTCTGGCTCTTCAACGAGGACCCGTTGCGGAGAATGCCTTTGACATTCCCACTGAGATGTGGCAAATGTATAAGCGCTATGATATTAAGGAGATGAATGCTGCGAATCAAAACGGGATTGATGACATTCGGGCTCTTCTTGAAACCATGCGCTATCAGCCGATGGCTCCTTCCAAGGCGAAGGTTGTCATTCTGGATGAGGCCCATCAGCTCACTCAGGCAGCTCAGAATGCTCTTCTGACCGAGACAGAAGATGTTTCGAAGCATGTCTATTACATCTTCTGTACCAGCAATCTCACGAAGATCATTCCTGCACTTCAGAGGCGAGCCTACATGGTGTCCCCCAAGGGTCTCACCACAGATGATGTCTATGCTCTGCTGGAGAAGGCTGCAGAGGAAGCTGCCTTTGTTGATGACATTAAGCCTCTGTATGATGCGCTCTATGTGAACAGTGTCACCTCTCCTGGCCTTGTGCTTCAAGCTGCTGAGAAGTTCTTTAGTGGAATCCCTGCAACGGAATCTGTGACGAACTTTACGATTGGAAAGTTTGATACCCTTGCCATCTGCAAAGCTGTCAGCAAAGGTGACTGGAGTACTTCAGCCAAGATGCTCAAGGATCTTACCAAGGAAGAAGTGATCACGATGAAGATGTGTATCCTGGGCTACATGAAGGCGATTCTCATGAAGACGAATGGAGCGAAAGCCAGTACTCTAGCTCGGGCCATTCGGATTCTTGCCGATGACAACGATATGCTTCCTCGGTTCTTGGCGAATGTCTACCTCACCTGCGAAACGATTTCTGGATCCCAGTAGAATGAAAACACGCAAGGTAGGCCACCAACTTTTTAACGACAATCCGAAAGGGAAGTCCAAAATCCGAGCGGGATACGGAACCGCAGAACGAGCGAGGCAGACACTCAAACGGTTGAAAGGAAAGCCCAAATCGTATCAGAGACAAGTGGTCACCACCATGTATTATAGAGCCAAGCATCATAAGTACCAGACAAAAGGAATGAAAGACGCTATGAAAGTGTATGGGAAGGTGTTAGGATTCTGATACAACACGGATCGGTTTGGCGATTGCCGCTTGTCGAATCTCATTTGGAATGTCTCCTGGAAAGAGATTCTGTATCCACCTTGCTACATGCGGTGCCTGAAGACTATTGGCTTGCTCAGCAAACCCCGTCAAGTCAGCACCTATCTGAATACGGAGAATCATCAGTTCACGACGTAGCTTTTCGGTGAGAGAATCAGAACAGAGATTTTCGTAGGCCTCCTGTGACAGAACCGTCTGCAAAGTAATGGGAGGAGGATCAGGGCGCTTCACCTGAGGTTCTTGGTGTCGGACTTGCCTTTCAAGGCGGTCCTGTTTGCAGGCATTGTAAAACAGAGTCAAAATGAAAAGAATGCCAAGAAATACTGGAATGCCCAAACCAAGGCCAAGGCCCAAGGATTCTTCATAGGTTAGACCTATCGTTGAACTCTTGTAAAAGGCTGCATCGCAAATCAAAAGAATCGTTCCATTCAAATCTCCTGTTCCAAGACCGGTTCCATCTGGGCACGGGTTTCGGAGGGATGTAGAATGGGCAGGGGTTACAGCTCTGCTCATTGGCATACTCAACTACACAAGTACCACAGCAAATCCTTAACTTCTCCACTCCGAGTCAGCATACATCTAAAGCAGACACACAACAGTGTCTCTAGAGACATGAACACGCCTTCTGAGGATAAGATTGTTGCAGAGTTTCTTCGTGATGTCGTTGTGAGCACTGACACGGAGGGACAGCCTTTGGATTGGCTCCAAATGGGGCACGCCTTTGTTCAGTGGGCTAGGCCCAAGGGGTACACCTTTGCCTTTGATACGATGCATCTCAAGAAGGCTGTCTTCCAGAAGTATGGTCAGCCTCCCTGGACCACTCTTACCCTGAGACAAGCTGCGTAACAGTTTGAATAAGACGAAGCTTCTCCTCATTGGTCGCAGTAGACTGGAGTGCAGAAAACAGAACCCCCATTGCTTTGTCCACAGTTGGAAACTCATCCTTGTGATAGGTCATCATAATATACACTAAAAACGGAAGAGACCGCTGATATCCATTGTTGCAAAAGACAAGCACATTTCGTGGCAGATCACGAGATCTCTTTGCAATCTCATCAATTCGCTTTGCAACACTATCATACTGCTGTGTATTTAAGACAGGAGTATGATTGTGATGATACGCTAAAACAGTGACTGGGATGTCACCGATGTCAGCATTCAATGCTGCAAAATCTTCTTCTTCAGGCAAGATCGCAACAATCTCCGCAATCTTCAGTTGCCTCATGGTCTCTTGATCTAACGGGGTTAGCTTGTCTGTTACATAGAGATTCCAGATGATAAATCGAAACGGAGAAGGCGCACACGGTTCAAACGGATGAGGAGAGGACAGAATAAGAGGGCGAGTGGCAGGCATCTCCCCCTGGAATCTCTTTTTTTAACCGGGATGGAACGCAGATTCCGGGAATGCGGATTCCCGGGCGGTTAAAAAGACGATTCATAGGGAAGAGAGAATGAACGACCTTCAAGCCTCGGAACAAGCGAGTCGTCTTACCCCTGAGACCTATCTTGCCTTTCAGCCTGATCCGAATCCTGTGCTCTATGATCTGAGTGGAGCAA
>JACCDW011447238.1_pt1 | contig 12669 bp, 4 predicted proteins | sample 7449781 | NCBI WGS metagenome assembly JACCDW01 (sample SAMN15323449, study PRJNA562643) | freshwater metagenome | isolation source: river surface water | place: USA:Blue River Watershed | collected 2017-08-18
ATGGAACTAAATCAGTAACAAATAGCCAAATCTTTGATGATGGTACTTATGTAGGTATAAATACAGTAAGTAATACTACTTATAGGCTTCAAGTTAATGGTAGTTTTGCTGCCACAACAAAGAGCTTCGATATAGTACACCCAACAGTTTCTGGCAAGAGACTAATCTACGCTTCTCTAGAAGGTCCAGAAAATGGTGTTTATTATAGAGGCCGAAATAATAATAGCGAAATAAATCTACCTCACTATTGGTCAGGACTAGTTCATGAAGACTCTTTAACTGTCAATTTAACAGCAGTAGGCAAGCGTAAAGATGGTAAAATAAGAAACTATAGTGTAGATCAAATAGGTCACAACAAAGTGTACATTTATACAGATAGTGATGATAATATATATAATTATTACTATACAATTTTTGCAGAGCGCAAGGATGTTTCTAAACTTGTAACTGAAAGGTATACGGAATAAAAATATGGGCGATATCGTAATTACACCAGCATCTAATGATGTAAATTCAACAGGAGGTATTCTAAATATTAGAGCCTCAGATGCATATCCTGTTTCACTCAAAACGAGTAATGTAGAAAGAGTTTTAATCACATCTGCGGGTTTAGTTGGAATAGGAACGGCAACACCAACAGGTAAGCTCCATGTATATTCTCCTATTACTGGAGACACTTTGCTTAAAGTTGATGGTACTAATGGTTCAATTTTATCTGTAGTAGATGATTTATCTGATTCTCTTTTGAGCGTTAATAACTCTGCTGGTCTTCCAGTTTTAGAAGTATTTGCTGACGATAGAGTTGTTGCAGGACAATATGGTAGTGGAGATTTCGTTTTAGCAAATAATAGAGTAGGAATTGGCACAACAAATCCAAATGCAAAGCTACAAATTGCTGGAGCTTCTTTAAATGTTTTAACAGTAGGATCTTTGACAAATAACTGGGGTGGCGTTGTCTCAATTGCTATTCCAAATTCATACGGAGTAATACTATCTAAAGAAAATGTAGCCAATGATACTAATAGAGTATTAACTTTTGTAAGAGACGACACTAATGGAGCGACCATAGCAGGTTATAATTCAGGAGGAACAAGCAACGATATCGGATACTTAATAAGAGCAAATGCAAGCTCTTATTTTACTGGCGGAAATATCGGTATAGGAACAAATAACCCACTTGCTGCCTTAGATGTAAGAGGCAGAGCTAGAGTCCAAAATAATACTGCCGCTACTGCATTTTATGTTCAACAAGATGATGGTTCAAACGATGTTGTAGAATTTTATAGAAGTGCTACTTCTAATTTCATATTAAAAAATAATGGCAATGTTGGTATAGGGATATCAACTCCTAGTACGCCATTACATGTATTTAATACAGCAGCTACGCTTGCTACTTTTACAAGAGATCTTGCGACTGATGTTGGATTCAGTATCGGCGCAGATTCAAATGGTACAGTTTTTTCTACTGCTGGTGCCCATGCTTATTTATTTTATACGAATGGCACTGAAAAAGTTAGAATTACCTCTGACGGTAGTGTCGGTATTGGAACAAATAATCCCGCATATAAATTAGATATTTCTGGTGGAAGCGTTAGGGCTTTTAATAATCCAACTACAAATAATTGGGGACTAACACTTGAAAATACAAATGTAAACGGATGGGGGGTTTCTCAATATTTCAGATTATATGGTTATAATTCTACTCCCGCAGCAGCATTTGATGTTTTACAAATAGTAGCAAGTTATCCGGGTTATGGGCAAGCTGATTTTCTTGTAAAATCACAAGCTCAATCAACTGCTGCAACTGTAATGTCCTTGTTAGGAAATGGCAGGGCAGGCATAGGAACAAATAATCCAAGTTCTTTGCTATCAGTTGGTGGTCCCGGTTCGACAACTGCTGCAAGCGGCTTAACTTTTGGAGGAGACGCACAAGCTAATTTATATCGTTCTGCTGAAGATATAATAAAAACTGATGGAGGTTTATATGTAGCAGGAGATAAATATTTTAATGGATCTAGGTCAGCTTATATTTTAGCTAGAGGAACAGGAGCGAACAATAGCGTAACAAATTATTTAGCTATCAATGGAACAGTAATTATTGGAACGTCAACAGGAAGAGGATTGACACTAACAATAATTAATGGATTAACATTTGCAGAAATTTCTACAACAAGATACGATACATACGGAAGTGATGCTTCTTGCGATAGTTTAGCTACCGCGATAAATGCAATGACATCTACACAAATTGGTGTCATAACCAGTTTTGATGCATGGGAAAGAGATAGTTCAAATTTAAGATCCGCTGCTCTAAACGTCGGATTAACAAAATTAGGAACATATACAACAGGAGGAGCAATTAGAAAACCTTATGTTGCTATATTTAATGGTACAAGTGATACAGCTAATGCTACATCAAAACATGTAATTGAAAGAATGGAGTCTAGTGATGCAGATGCATCAAGAGCAGTAATTTCTACATATTTAACAACTGATGGTTCTTATGTAAGTATTGATGGTGCGTTGCATATGCCTAATGCATTATACGCAAGCGATGCAGATATTGAGTACCCCATATTAACAGTTAACAGTGTCGGTAATGTCGGAATAGGCACAACAAATGGAGGCACGAAACTAGAAGTCTATGGCGTTCTTAGAGTAACAGAATCATCTTCTGGTGGAATATTGCAATTAAGTGCTGGGGCTTCTGCGGTTGATATAGCATCGACATTTTATGGAGGTAGCCGTAGACCAATTACATTTACTTTAGATAATGAAAAAATGCGTATTGAACCCAATGGTAGAGTTGGCATAGGTACAAATAGCGCATTAGCTCATCTCCATGTTACTGGACAAACTTATTTAACAAATGTAGTAGCTAGTGTTGCTAGAAATCAATTAACTATAAATACAAATGGCGCAAATTATGCTCATTTTTATGATGTAGGCGTTTCTGCAAACAACGCTCTTGCAATTGGCGGCAATGGAGCAATAGGTACAGTTCCAACTAAGGCAATAATGAGTTGGAGATTGTCAACTGAAAACGTTGGTATTGGATTAACAAATCCAGAAGCTACTTCAGCATTACATATTAAAAATGTAGACGCTTCTGCAAAATTAACTATTGAAAGCGCAGATAATTCTGAATCTTTAATTAATTTCTCTGCTCAAAGTTCGGAATATTCTGTTGGTTTTGTGCGCGATGGCAGCAACGTAAACAGTTTAAGATTTTGTGCGGCTGACAATTTAAGTAGTAATGAAGTCATGAGACTTCAAGATACTAATGTTGGTATAGGTACAAACAATCCAGTTTTTGGATTAGATGTTTATAAAGATACTCTTCGTTCTCTATCAAGAGTAGCAGAAAAAGCTATAGTAGTGACATTCCCGAATGGTGTAGCTAATCAAAAGGTTGATATAATTTTTGATGTCACTCCCGGTCAAACTGTATTTTGGGGTAACTTAGAAGTAGAGATAACAGATGGATTTAGTAATCAATTGGCGACAGGTAAATTAATTAAAGTTTTCGCTTTAGGATTAAATCCAGCAACAGGCTCTGGTCCTTATGGTGCTGCTCTTTATGATAATGCAAGTTATTATACAGCAGCATATGGAGCGGTTGCAAATAATTATGCAATCGACGGCATTTTCTTTAATACTACAACGGGAAAATATTATATTACTATTGTACATATAACTTCTACTGGCAATGTTCCTGTTATAAAAATTAAAGGATTTTCAGGTGATCCTGCTCTTTCAAAAAATATTGCTACTTTAACAGCGGGTTCTGTATATACTACGAATACTACAGTTTACTATAAACCAGTTGTAGAAACTTTACAAAGCAGAATTGGTTATAATGGTAATATTAATCAAACCGCAGATTTAATAGTTCAAGGTTCTGTTGGAGTAGGAACGACAAGTCCAACTGAAAAATTACATGTTCACTCTATAACTAATTCTCTTATAAGAATTGATGCTGGATCTGGATATGAAGCTGGTCTTCTTTTGTACGCAAGCGGACTTCCTAAGTGGGAAATTTATAGAGTAAGTTCTTCAACTAATAATTTAAATTTTTATAACTACGAATCAGCTTCTTCGATACTTACTTTAACAAGTGCAAATGTTGGAGTGGGTACTACTCCCAATTCAAAACTCCATATTCATGGAAATACTAATGATTGGTCTACTTCTCCAACTATTATAATGAGTAGTTCTTCAGTTGCTGGTGCAAATATCAGAAACTGGAGAATTGGGCCAGCAGATACTAGTTATGGCAATTTTCATATTGGTGTTTCAGATACCCGTGGAGGTACAGTAGATACTAATGCGGAAGCTCAAGCATTCACAATTACTTATGATCAAAAGGTTGGTTTAGGAATAATAGATCCTGTTTCTAAACTTGATGTTAGAGGATCTCATGCAGTAGGTTATGGCATAGTAAACGTTATATCTACAGATAGCTGCTTTTTAGCTCTTGATAGTACTAGTGCAAGAGATCTAGGATTAAGAATAAAATACAATGGAACAGATAAATGGTTAGTTGGTGTACGCGATTCTACTGAAGCATTTCATTTTAGTAATTCCTCTGATAGAAGAGTAGTTAGTATTTTACAAAATGGTAATCTTGGAATAGGTACAACAAATTCAGCTACTTTATTAGGCATAGGTGGTCCGGGTTCGACTTCAGCAGCAAGTGGTATTACTTTTGGAGGAGATGCTCAGGCTAATTTGTATCGTTCTGCGGAAGATACAATAAAAACAGATGGTAGTTTTATTGCTGTTGGCAGTTTAAATGTTGGTAGCGCAATTACATCATCATCAGAATTTCGTCTAGGAGTTTATTTAGGTTATGTTGCTACTTTCCCAAGCATAGCAACAGCAGCTTATAGATGGATAATTCTTGGTCCTTATAATGATACATTGACTGTTGCTGGAAATGGTTTAAGAATCAGAGGAGAGTTATTTTTGTCTAGAGGTAGCAATGGCGAAAATCTTAGAAATGCAAGACTTAAAGTAAATATTGGTCAAGGATATAATAAAGATCTCCTTCACGCTGATATCCTTTCTATTGATAGCGATTCTACTACAGAGCAACCAATTCTTTATAGTGTTTACCTTAACGGTTTTACTAGTAAATATTTTGCAATTGATGCTGCTCAATTAGTTTCATTTTCCCCAAGTTCTCTTGATGCGGCGACAGTGTATTACAATGGTCAATTTTATGATCAAAGTAATGATGCAAGATCTCTTACTATACAAGCTAATGCTTCTATAACAGGAGCAATTGGAGTAGTTTCAAAAGGAGGTAAAATAGCAAACGCTTTATTTGCTCACACAGGAAACATTGGTATAGGCATAGCAGTCCCAAGTACTAAGCTAGAAGTAAATGGAGGCGTATTCTTCCCCGGTACAAACGGTTTATACATGGGAGGAACCGCTGGGTCTTTATCTTCTTGGCAGAGTATTCAATATGCAAGCGCAGGAAACCATGTATTTTCTTGTAATGGATTTATTATTAATAATGCTGGATATGTAATCAGCCCAAGAAGTCTTTTTGAATTAAACAGCGATGGAGTATTAAGGCTTAACGCAGCAGATGGTACTTTAAAAATATCATCAAGTGGTTCAAATGATTGCGGAAGAATTTTATTACAAGAAAAGGCTCTAGATTCTTGGTCTGTAGATGGAGGTCAAGCAAACGGGTCTTTCTTTATTAGAGATGAATACAATTCTGCAACTAGACTTTCTATTACTAGTGCTGGAAGAGTCGGTATTGGAATTACAAATCCTACTGCTAAATTATTTGTAATGGGTGAGGATGTTTACAATTATACTAAAACAAGCGTTCCTACAGCAATAATCGCTGATGATGATGTAGAATTCTTAATCGGTAGCACAGATAATATAGATGGAGAAGAAATTACTTTAAGGATGGGAACTGTTTTGTCTTCGTATTATACTTATGGTGCTTATATTAAGGCGATTCAAGGTGCCGGTGTTGATTATTATAAATTAGCTTTTGGTACTTCTAATGGTGCTGCCGCAACTACCAAAATGACAATTGCTAATGATGGTAAAGTTGGAATAGGTACTACTGATCCATTAGGTCTTTTAACAATTCATTCAAACGGACAGCAATTAAGACTCCAAACTGCAAGTGGCCCCACATCTTATTTTACAAATATTTCTTCTCTATATGATTCTACTCATCCATTTACAATTGCTGTAGCTAATAATAGTTCAAGTACCACAGAATATTTTGGAATTTATGCTGACGGTGGTGGATCTAACAATAGAATCGCTTTGTTAAATGGTAATGTTGGAATAGGAATAACAAATCCTCAATCTAAATTAGATGTTCGCGGCACTCTTTCTGTATATCAATCAGCTAATAGTGATTATATTTATTTTGATCATGCAGGAGTTAATACTTGGCGCACAAGAGTGACAACAGATAATACAAGTACTTATATTATCGGAAATGATGCTCCCGGAGTAGCTCTTGCAAATAAAATATTAAACATAACTAATGCTGGCAGAGTAGGAATAGGCGTAGTTAGCCCTGCAACATTACTGGGAGTTGGTGGTGCAGGTTCCACTACAGCAGCAAGCGGTTTAACTTTTGGAGCAGACTCACAAGCTAATTTATATAGAATATCTAGCTCAAGAATAAAAACGGATGGCAACCTAACAATTGATGGTCAAGGAGGAGGCGCAACTTCTCTAGTCTTAAACAGAAGTTCTACTTCTAGTGAAAACGGAATGGCCTTTACTACAGCAGGTACTGTCGATTGGTACTATTATGTAGATAATGGTAGCTCTAATCTTCAAATTCAAAGAAGTAATGAATTAGATTCTGCTCCAAGAGTTCGCTTTGATGGAGCAAATAGAAACATTTTATTCAATTTAGGTGGCGGAAACATTGGAGTAGGAACAGCTACTCCAACTGGTAAAGTTCATATTTTCTCTGCTGTAACTGGCGATACGCTCATAAGAGCAGATGGAACTAATGGTACTATTTTCTCAGTTATTGATGATCTTAGCGATTCTTTATTAAGCGTTAATAATTCCGCAGGTATACCTGTGTTAGAAGTATTTGCAGATGATCGTATTGTTGGTGGTCAGTACGGAAGCGGAGACTTTGTAATTACAAATAATAAAGTAGGTATTGGTACTACAAATCCTGCTAATAAATTATCTGTAATTGGAAATGCTAGTATTGGCTCAACAACATATAACTCTTCTGGCCCAACTAACGGTTTAATTGTTGAAGGAAATGTCGGTATTGGTACAATTAGTCCTGCTAGTAAACTACATGTTAAATCTTCAACTGCACAAGATGGAGTAATGATTGATTCTGCTACTTATTCAGAAGTTGCTTATAGAATAAATGGAAGTGCTACTAAATCATACTTATCTTTAACAAGTATCGCTGGCGGGTATGTAGTTGGCTCAAGTGCAAATTCATTTATCATAAGAAATGACAGCGACATATTCATGACCGCTGATGCTGGAGTTACTTCAAACATAACAATAAAAAATGATGGTAAAGTCGGCATAGGAATAACAAATCCAAGCAGAAGGCTTCATATTGATGGCGGCAATTCAACGACTGTTGGAATTTATCTTGATGCTACGGGTATTGCTGGCACAGATTTAGAACAAGCTGCTGATGCATTTAGATTCCAAGTCAGAGATAACGTCCCGGCTATATTTTATACCAACAATACCGAAAGGGTGCGCATCTCTAATGATGGCAATGTTGGCATTGGTAATGTATCGCCAAACGGAGCGAGAGTACACATCAAAGGAGATGGAAGCGTCCCTGTATTGAGAGTTGAAACTGCATTGCTAGTAGGAGCGGCAGGAGGCACCGCTGGTAAAACATTTGTTGGATGGATGCCAATTCAAACTGGCGCAGCTAATCCCGGAGATACAGTTTTTATACCATTATATAAATAAAATTTTATGGAGAATATTGAATACAAAATATACAAATATGAATTATGTCCAGTTCAAAATCCTAATTCAACAATTATAGGATTTTTAATTACAGATACGTCTTCTGGTAAATATACAAATATTGAATGTATTTTGCTTTTTTCTGAAACAAATAATTTGACTGAAGAAGAGGTATGTCAAATGGCGTTTAATAAATTACAGTCACAAATTGATGCTATTGTAAGTAAATTCCAAAGTTCAAACAATTCAGTAGTAGGAAAAGTATTCTTACCCTCAAATTAACAATATAATAATATCGTAACTAAACTATGTCTGTACAGCAAGCAAATATTGGAGTAGTTAAAAATGGATTGGTCTTGTATTACAACAGATCTTTTCCTAGAAGTTTTCGTGGAGAAAGTACTACTAATTTAATTGCTACATATGGTAATGGCGTTGTTAATAGTTATCCTTCTGTTGGCAATCAATGGGGTACATATAATACAAATCAATATAATGGCGGCTCTTATTTTTCAATTGGAGCAATTAGTAGCGTTTCAAGCAATATAGTAACAACAGCTACACCTCATGGATTAAGAACTTTTGACGTTGTTAGACCTCAAACTACGGGCGGTGGCGTTACTGCGGGAACAGATTATTATATTTTAAAAATATCAAATACGCAATTTTCATTACATACTTATAACGCTAACCAAGATGGTAGCGTGAGCATGGCAGATATATTAGCTCCAATATTAAGGAATACTAAAATAAGCATAAATTCTACAAGCTTTCCAACAATGTGGTGGGGGGCACCGCATTTGCCGAATTCTGGCATAATTAAAGAAATTATCCCTAATGGGTTTAATTTTGCAGGTAGAAGACATGATTGTTTGAGGTTAAATTGGCATAGACCAGATGGCGTAGTGGATGCAATGGCTTATGGAGTTCAACCGAGTTATGCAGGTAGTACTCAATATACTTTTAGTGCGTACATAAGGGCAGCAAGTCAAAGTGCTATAGGGGGTACTATTAGAATGGATACTTATCATGCTGGCCCAAATGTCGGAGGACCAAGTAATTCTTGCCCACCTTTAAGCACCAATTGGATAAAATGGACTTGGACATGGACATCTAATGCCACACCGGGAGTTTATCTTTTTTACTATTGGCCTAATATGACTTGTCCCGCCCAAGTAGATATTTCAGAAATGCAATTTGAGGCAAAATCATACGCAACAGGAATTACTTTTTCAAGTCGCTCTGCGAATACTGTTGCTGGTGGCGGAGGCTTAATTGATTTAAGTTTAAAAAGAAATAATTGTGACTTATCTAATGCTGCATTTAATAGCACTGGTTTTTATTTTAACGGAAGCAATAGCTATGTAATAGCAAAAACTTATACTAGAACAGATCCATTTTGGCTTAGTTCTGGCACTATTTCTATTTGGTTTAAAGCTTCAGTAAATCAAAACGGTGTTTTAGTTGGATGGGGAGATAATGGAACTTCAAATTTTGGAAGTATTGAAATAACGGCAAATTGGACAAGTGATTATTCAGATGAATCTTTAATTGCAGAAACTTTTACTGCTTCAGTGGGTCCAACAGTAAGTCAAAGAGCAGTCATAAGAAAAGGTAATAATTATTATGCTAATGGAGCTTGGACAAATGTAACTGCTGTTTTTAATGATAATTATAATGATTTAAAAATTTATATAAATGGAGTTCTAGAAGCTACCACAAATAATGGTGGTGTTTTGGGGTCTGCATTCTTAAATGTTTCAACAAGTACTTCTTATTTTAATATAGGAAGGAGGACTTATGGTGGTGGTGCGGAATATTTTAATGGAGAAATAGACCAAGTGATGGTTTATGAAAGAATATTAACTCCAGCAGAGATTAAAAGGAACTTCGATTCGCAGAGAGGAACATATCAAGTATGAGTTCAATAAATTTAGGCCCAAAAAACATAACTCAAGATTTACTTTTTTGTCTTGACGGTTCAGCTTCTACTCCTGCGATTAAAACCCCAAAGCAAATAGCTAATTGCGTAAGATGGTTTGATGCAGATGATCCATCAACCATAGTCACAGAAACCGGCGGCACAGGAGTAAGATATTGGTTTGATAAATCAGATATTGGTGCTAACTTAACAGGAGGAGGTCTTACATTAAGTAAGGAGCCTAATATAGTTGCTAACGGAATGAATAATAGAACTGTTATTCGTTTTGATGGCGGTGATTATTTAGATGGAGCTTTTACTACTTCTTATACTGAATTTACAATATTTTGTCTCTTTAAAGGAAATGAAAGTTTTAATTCTAGAAACCATGTTTTGACAATAAATAATGGAGTAAATACTACTAATAATTTTAATTTTAATATAAATGATGCTTATGCGCCTCTTTATACTCTTTGGGTTTATTGGAATAGTGGCGGAACTCCTTATGCTGGTTTACCCTTGACATCTCCAAATACAAAAAGCGATTTTCTTCAAGGATCTCCTACTTTACTTAGTTTCACTCATACAAACGCTGGTTCAGGAACAAATACCATTTATGTGAATGGTAGAACTAGATCAGATCAAATATCAGCAGGAACACAAACAATAACAATTGGGGGGGCTGGATTTAGTCTTTATATTGGTTCTGAAAATGCAACGCCAATTCAGCCATTCAAAGGAGACGTTTGCGAAGTTATAATTTATTCAAGAGCATTGTCTCAAAAAGAAAGAAGATCGGTAGAAGGCTATTTGTCTAAAAAATGGAATGTTCCTTTGGCATTAAATATGACTGATTCGCCTATTGAAGATTTATCTAGCAATACAGAAATCACAAGTATAGTAAATGCATCTACTAATTATTCAAATATAGTAAATTACTACAAAGAAGTAATAAGCTTAAACCAAACTGGAAGTTATTTCCTTGCTAACAAACCATCAAATATTGATTATCTAGGAACTGCTTATACTATTGAATGGTGTGGCGCAATTTATGCCAGAAGAAATACTGGTACTAATTATGCAATTATAACGACAGAAATATATCCAAGTTCAGGATTGGTTCTGAGAGTAGACGGTTCGACTAGAGTAATGTATCATCGTTCGAATTTTATTACAGCAAGTGCTGGATCAGATAACGGAGGTGGAGAAATATTGCCGGGAGTTTATTATCATTATATGATAGTATTTGATAACGGCAGATTGCGATTTTATAGAGATGGGGTTTTAACCACTGATTATGGTTCAGGTCAGTATGTCCCCGGCAGTAATGGATCTTCAATATTTTATGTCTTAGGAGATACTCAAACATTAGAGGGAGAAACTTTAACTTTAAAAATGCATCGAAGAGCTTTTACTGCGACAGAAGTTTCTTATCAATATAATTTAATAAAACCAAGAATCGATGCGGTTCCAAATAAAATGTTAACTACTAATCTTGCTCTTTGGATAGACTTAAATTATGCTAGTTCTTATCCAAATTCTGGCACTTCAGTATATGATTTAACAAGTAACGCTTATAACTGGACAACTTATAATAGTCCTACGTTTTCACCTACAGATCCTAAGTGTATGAATTTTGATGGTTCTGATGATCATTGGATTTTAACAGCAGATATTGCAGCACCCAGCACAGGCGCAGGAATTTCTTTACCAAGCGCAAATAACTGGAGTTGGACTTTCTGGTTTAAAACCAGTGCTGGTGGAACATTCTTATCTCATGCAGGAAGCGGCCCAGTTTATTGTGCATTTAGAGTTACGGGTTCATATTTAAATTATTATCATTACAGCAGCGGCTGGATAAGCGATTCGGCTACAACGACAAATGTCTCTGATGGTTTGTGGCATTGTGCAACTTATGTAAATTCAGCAAATACAATGATTATTTATTTAGATGGAAATGTTGAAAAAACAAGTTTTAGCTCTGCTGTCTCTTACGCTCTTAATCCTGTAAATATGATGGGGGCATTTGTTTATAGTGATTATTTTAATGGTAAAATGGGGCATATAATTTATCATACTACAAACCTTTCTGCTTCTCAGGTAAAACAAGTCTACGACGCAACAAAATATAGATACGGAAAATAAAATATGGCAATAAATTATTCACCAAGAGTAAATACTGATGGTCTGCAAATAGTAGTAGATGCAGCAAATAATAATTCTTTTCCAAGCTTAACTCTACCAATTAAAGATGGGTTGATTTTATGGTTAGATGGAGACGACTCTTCTTCTGTTGTCACTGGCGTATTTAATTCTTATACTGTCACTATATCAAACGCTTCTCCAGCAGTAGTTACTTTTAGCGTGAATCATAACTTTAATCCGGGTGATGTAATTTATTTTACAACAACAGGAGGACTGCCTAATGGCTTATCTACTTTTACTAAATATTATGTTTTAAGAGAAGCAATATCAGCTACTACATTTAGAGTTTCATCTACTTTTGAGGGAACTCCTATTAATACAAGTAGTGCAGGTTCAGGAACTCATAGTGCTTTTCGTACAACAGAAGTATCTTCTTGGAAAGATAAAAGCGGTTTAAATAACCACGCTTATTTAAATAGCTCTGCTCCAAGTTATAGTTATTTTTTTAATGGCAGAAAAGCTATTTCTTTTAATAAAAGCGGTGGAGCCACAAATGGACTAATATTAAATACCCCATTAATAGGAGGATTAACTACTCTTACTATTTTTTCTGTGAGCAGAAGACTTGTTAACACTAG
>JACCDW010001458.1_pt1 | contig 12667 bp, 5 predicted proteins | sample 7449781 | NCBI WGS metagenome assembly JACCDW01 (sample SAMN15323449, study PRJNA562643) | freshwater metagenome | isolation source: river surface water | place: USA:Blue River Watershed | collected 2017-08-18
AAAAAAAGTTTGCAAAACTGAAATAAAACTTTATATTTGCACCCGCAATAAGCGATGGCACCGTAGCTCAACTGGATAGAGCATCTGACTACGGATCAGAAGGTTTGGGGTTCGACTCCCTACGGTGTCACGAAAAAAATCCCTGGGAGCTCCCGGGGATTTTTGGTTTGAAAAGTACATATTTCAAAATTCAAAAATAATTTCTCGATCAAAGTTTCAATTTATTTCAGCTAAACCATTTAATGTACTTTATAAATGGCACAGGAAACAACGAGATACTACAAAAAAAAAGAGGACTTGCGTCCCCCTTGAAAAACAGTTACGGTTATTTTAAACAAACATCATTGCCTTATTAAACTCATCGAAATTGAATTTCATTGCTCGTTCCTTGGCTGAAATAATATCCATAAGCCACCAAATCATACAACCATATCCTGTTAATACCTTAGCAACTCCCATTCCAACATCATTCAACCAAAATCTTTCCCAGCCCAATAAAATAGCTATTAAGAAAATTGTATCTGGCTTTTGGAATTGAATTCCTTGTATTAAAAAGAACTTCTCATCATCTAACTTTTCTAATCTGTCCTTTACTAAAGCCAAATCTGAAGGCTTAAAATTTGAAGCGTTCATTGACATGAACATGTCGATTTTTGATTTTTCCATTTTTATCTATTATGATTATTTGATTATATAACTCAACAATATTTCAATTATAAAACTTTAAATACAATTTTATGATTCCATCTAATTAAGAAAATAACTTATCCAACACAATTCAATTATTAGGAACAAAAACAGTATTTCCCCACACATCTTTCTTGTAAGTTCCTACTAAATTTCCATTTTGGTCATAAACAACGGTATTACCCCAAACATCTTTCTTGTAAATTAGCTCCGTGTTTCCTCGACTATCTTTCTTTACAGTATTACCCCATACATCTTTTTTATAGGTTGATTGTGTATTTCCTCTGCTGTCCTGCTGAATTGTATTACCCCATACATCTTGTTTCTGTGTAGATATGGTTCTACCCATGTTATCTACCCAAATCGTATTGCCCCAAACATCTGTTTTTTGAGTCGCTATTTTTGCCCCACGATCATCAACAGCAATTGTATTTCCCCAAACATCTTTTTTATAAGTAATATTTTGTCCAAATGAGTGAATTTTTAATGTCATTAGACAGATTAATACAAATAGAATTTTCATGTTAATGTAGTTTTTTGAAATTTAGAGTAATTATTAATGCAATACAAACAAATATAATAAAAATATTTAATTAACTATACTTTTTTTACACTAAAATCAATGTGCTATTTCAATTAATTACAATACCTAAAAAAAAGAATTAAATCAATCCCCATTCAACAAAATATGTAGCTCTGTTCTTCTGTTTTGTTGATGCTCTTCCTCGCTGCACTCTACCCCATCCGAACACCTATTCTTCAATTTGTATTCACCATAACCTTTGGCAATTATCAATGAAGGATCGATACCCTTACTGATAATATAATTCACACAACTATTGGAACGATTCTGAGACAGTCGCTCATTGTATTCCGCGGTTCCTCGACAATCTGTATGAGAAGACAACTCAACTTTCATATCCGGATGCTTCTTCATATATCCAACCAACTTATCCAATTCAACTTTACTAATCGGACGTAAATTGAACTTATCATAATCATATAAGATTAAATCCAAATTGATGAAGTCTCGCTCCGAATTCTTGTTCAATTGCACTTTGACGAATAAGGAATCTTCACAGAAATCTTCCGTCTTATTCTTCCATCGAAAGTCACTGTGGTTAATGAAACTAATACGCAACGAGTCCAATCCTTGAATTTCAGAACGATTTAATTTCACTACTCCTTTTGTATCCGACAAATACTTCTTTTTCACCTTCTTCCCGTCTTTTTTAAACAACTCTAGCAATGCCCCTTGAATTGGCAAATTGCGTTCGTTTCTTACTTCGAATACAACTGTTTGATCTGTCAACGTAGGTTTCAACTCAATATCAAAATTGCCTTGATTCTCGACTATAAAAGTCTTTGACACAGGGGCTGCCCATTTACTGGGTTGAATGGTAAATTCATATGCTCCGTTCTCTCTGCCTTGAAAAAAACAAAGACCTGAAGCATTCGTTATCAATTTATGTACATAACCACTGTTGAGGTCCTTGATGCTAACGGTATCGGACACAATGGGCTTTGTCTCACAATACAATGCCTGTATTTGAAACCGAACATCAAATGGTGGCACATTGAATTGATATATTTCATCTTTGGATTCAACTCTATTGGATGAGAAATATCCTGAACTTTTCCTTTCATCTATCCAAAAAGCAAAATCATCAGAATTTGAATTCAATGGAGCTTGTAAATTCACCGGGGTTAAATCTCCAGTATGATAACTGAAAACATCTAAGCCTCCTAAACCCTGCCAACCATCGGAAGAGAAATACAAGATTCCTGCAGAGGATACAAAAGGAAACATTTCATTACCCATTGTATTTACACTGGGGCCCAAATTAACAGGCGCTCCCCATGTTCCATTTTCATATGTGGAACTATATAAATCCGTCCCTCCTAATCCGCCTGGCATATTGGATACGAATATCAAATTTCCCAAAGTATCCAAAACACCATGACCCGTTGAGTAATTCTCCGAATTAAATGGAAGAGTTACAGGAGTCCATCCTTGCTCTGATTTATAAAAGTGAAGTAAATTCAAAGTATGAACTTTCAACTTGCTTTCTTTATGTTTAATCTCATCGTTTACGGTAACAAATAACTTTCCTCCACTTGGTGAAAACGAAATTGGACCCGCATGAAATTTATACAAATCAACTTCTTTCCATCTTTCCGGCTTATCTAGATTTTTGTTTTTCGAAAAAGCAATAGAATAATAGTTATGTCCAGACCTCCCATCCCTACGATGTAAAAAGTTGTCATCAAAACGATCTGTGACAAAATAATATGAAGTCGTATCCAAAGGGAAACACCCATAATTTTCAGATTCCCCCATGTTGTCGATGAGACTGATGGTGTATTTGCCTTGCGTTGATTTATTTAAACGAACAAAATCTAGCTTTTCTTCTTGAATCATCCCCCATCGCGCATTACCTATATAACTTGTAAGAGAATCTAGGAAGTAATGTGCAACAGAATCTCTAGCTTCTGACCTAATCAAACACCCAATAAATAAATCTGACAATTGAAAATGATGAATGGATTTAAAACTCAAATTCTTAGAAAACCGAACAGCTTCATTATAATGTTCCGAGTGGTAAGCGCTAAGAAACGCATTCCTCCAATCAACCTCATTCAACCCTTTGGAAATTTCTGCATCCGAAGATAAATCCTGCCAAATCTCAAATGCTCGTGCATACTGAAGCTTTTCTTGATATCGATTGGCCATTCTAATCCTACTCTGCTGTGCCCCGCTAACTGACGCCCACATTAGAGCAACTGTAAAAATCAAATATTTCTTCATCTTAAAAAAAGCGAGGGTTTAAAGTAGCTTTAGGCTTGGTACTGATTTGAAAATTCAACATCAATTCATGTGTACCAGATTGACTCGAGATCATTTGCTGGATTGGAAAGTCGTATGCGTAATGAATCGTGAATTGCGGGCTTATTCGAAATTGAACTGGTATTCCTACACTCTCGTGGTATCGATAGCTCAATCCCATGCCGAATTTTTCATCCCAAATTGGAATCAATGAAAGCTCGGCATTTGATCTACCTTGACGAACAAAAGCCATATTTAGTGCACCTTGAAGGGAAACGATCGAATTGACTTTCATCAAATAGTTTGAAAATAGATTCCACTGATTTCGTAATGAATAATTGGTAGAATCTGATACGGAAAACTTACTCTGATTCAGTTGTGGACAATAAACACCTATTGTCCAATTCTCTTTTTGAATAGACGTCCCACAGCCAAAAATAAAGGAGGTTTTGGACTGGTAGCTCACAAATTGATTGTCGTTATTATTCTCGACCATCAAGCCATTGGGATCAAAATTAAAACGAATGAATCCAGCCGAAATACCAGCGGCTAATTTTAATCCGGAGGAAGAAATTTGAGATTTATAATTGACAACGATATTTCCCGAATTCAATTTTCGCGCACCTGTTTGATCGCGAAAATAATTCCCTCCCAAACCAATACGGTTGTTTAATATTGACGTGCTCCAACCCAGATAATATGTTGAAGGCGCTCCATCCCACCCTAACCACTGCTTTCTTGTACCCAAAATAATTTCAGTTTCCTCTCTTACGCCCATCCAGCCTGGCTGTGTCATGGGGACTACAACAGAAAACAAAGATGTATTTGGACGTTGTTGAGCTTGTGATATGGAGCCTAAACTGAAATAAATCAGCGCTAAAATGATCAGTCTCTTCATGGTTGTATTTCGATAAATCCTGTAAAATCAGATTTGGATTTTTTGTTGGTTAAAATCTTGTAGTAATAGGTTGCACTTGGCAATGACTCATTTTCATTCAAACATTTATTGCAAGTTCCCTTCCAATTATTTTGGTAATGCTCATCTTCAAAAACGACACTTCCCCAACGATTAAAAACAAATACATGGACATCCTCATATTCATCTATGTTTTGTAAGACCCAAAAATCATTATTTCCATCATCATTGGGACTGATGAATTGATACGGCACAATATCCGGAAATTGCACACAAGGCATATTCAAAGAAAAAGTTGCTTCACAAGAATGATCATCAACCACTGTAAGAACATAAACTCCTTGATCCACATCCTGCAAATCAGCATTATTTGAGCCATTGCTCCATGAAAAATCATACCCGCCGGATCCACCAGAGATACTTACATCCACAGATCCATTAGACTCGCCACATTGAGACGTCACTGAATCAATCAATACAATTTCCAAAGGATCTGGTTGCACGATGGATATCACTTCATTGTCGGAGCATCCGTCTTCATTTGTAATCTGAACATTGTACGTTTGAGCCGAAAGATCATTGGCCAAATCAGTCGATGATACATTGGGGGTCCATAAATACTGCAGCGTTTCACCTGATCCAGCAACTTGAATAGTCCCATCTGTTAATCCAAAACAGCTAACATCGTTCTGTTGTATAATTTGCATATTGACCTCTGTAGGAGTATCAATTTGAACCGAAAAATTTGCAGCACAATTTGAAATGGCATCTGTAATGGTCAAATTATAGGTTGATGCTTCGTTAACCAATGGCGAGGAACTATTTTGACCATTCACTATGGTTCCACCAGTCCAACTCCACAATGGATTAGGGGTGTTGGTACTTCCATTGATGGAAACGGGATCTACACACCCTAAACCACTTTCCGGAATCAATACATAATCAAAGTTTGGGATAGGATATATTTGAACATCCACTAAAATCGTATCTCCAGGACAATTATTGGCCTGCCCTACAACTTCAATTTGCGCAATATTCAGAGACTCTCCTGGGTTTGCGGTATTCCAAGAATCAATATTTCCACTCCCGTTGCCAGACAATCCAATTGAAGTGTTGGAGTTTGACCAACTATAGTTTGCATTATCGATATTCGAGTCAAAAGATATTGGATCAGCTGTTACATCTGGACAATAAATCAAGGAGCTAATTGGGTTGATATAAATATCCGGTTGAACAACAACCAAAGCCGAATCATTTTGCCCTGGGCAGGCTGAATTGGAAATAACAACATGGTAATAAACTGAATCAAAATTCAGACTTGAATTATGAATGGTCTGAACAATCTGATCACCACTACCATCTGAGGGACCCTGAATTGAAACGTTGTTGTAATCAGCAGTCCATTCAAAAGTTGCGTCCGTAAGATTTGATGAGATGGAAATTTCGATGGTTTCATCATTACATATTTCTTGCGTACTCGGATTAACAAATACATTACCCTGAGGATTAACATATACCCTGTGTACGGTAGGTGGAACCTCTGAACAACCTACACTTGCGCCGATATCGACATACCCTGTGCTGCTTGAATTATTGAGTAAAGTCCAATCACTAATCGTCAAAGGACTAGCTCCAAACCCCTGATTATTCGAAATACCTTCCACATCTTGGACCGACGAAACTTCCCAATAAATATTGTAATCAGGAACAACAGATGTGAAAATAATTGGAGCAATCATATCCCCGCTGCATATGGTTTGTTCAAGCATATTAACCGTTACGCTTGAAAGCGGCTTAATTTCAAAAGTTTTAATTACTGAATCCAACCCGCAAGGGCTACCAACAAACAATTTGAGGTGATAAATCCCAGCAGTTTGAAAATCAAAAGCAATTTCGTCAGAACCATTTTGCCATTGAGTGGGGTCGAAATTATTTCCACCGAATCCATTGTCATTGCCTAAATCGCCGCTGGATAATACAAAGCCAGCAGTTTCCTGCATTTGCCAATAGAAAGAATATGATGAGTCACAACCCTCTGAGGTAATGTTCAATCCGCTTATGGACGCGTTTGAAAATGTTACAGTTTCCGTCAAACATACTGGAGAGACGGGATCCATATCAATCAATGGTTCAACACCTTGAGAAATCGTAATGGGTCCAATGGTAATAACCGTAGGAAAACCATTTGCAGAGCATAAATTCTGTGCAACAATTGTTGCAGAATAAGCATTGGGAATGGGAGGGAGCAAAGAAGAATAATAGTATTCTTCACCACATGAACTTGTATTGAAAACGTGCGACAGCGTTGTGTCATTGTCCGTAGTAAAATTCAAGGGAGGTGTATCGTCTGAATAACTCACGTAGTAACTGATCGGTACATCATTCGCGATGATATCAATGGGGTAAGGAAAAGGAACACAAGTATTTTGCCCCGAACCTGAGACTGTAATTACAGGAGAAGATCCATTGAACACAATAAAAGAATATACCCTGTGACAACCATTGGGTGATGTCAAACTATACGTTACTGTGTACTGCCCTATTCCAAATAAATGCTGAACAGACGTTGCACCAAGTAAGCTGGAAACTTGTCCATCTCCCCAATCTATATGCTGCTGGGCATTGGAAGAGGAAGTTAGATTGAACGTAAATAATGTAGAGTCAAACGATGCGCAATTTTTGAAAACCGTTACACCATTATAAGTTGATGTACCGAATCCGTTGCCTTGTGCACCAAGGGTCATATTTCCTGATGGAAGCGAAAGCACATTGACCTGCAGAGATGAAATGGACACGGGTTGACCATTGTTATTGTTTACCTGGAGAGAAACCGTATACGCTCCCAATTGATTAAAGACAACCGATATATTCGAAGCTTGTGTGGAGGACGATGGATTGCCTCCAATTCCAAAACTCCACTGAAAGGTCGCATTAGCTGTAAGCGAACTGGAATTATTAAAAAATATAATTTCGTCACCTTGACAAACAGAAATGCTATTTCCCAAAGCGGGCAACGAAGCGCTGAATTGTGCAAGAGGGACTTGGGCTTTGAGCTGGAAACCTAAGCCGCTAAATATCAGTAAAAAAAGGAAGCATCTCATAAGAAAAGTGTAATTTTCAAATGTACTATAATTCAACCAGGATTTTGACACAAAAAACAATGATATAAATATCTTTTTTACTGACTTTTCTACCAATTGATTAGTAAATTTGTGGTTTACATCCATTACCATGCAAAGATCCAATTCTCTACCTACCATATTTTCATTTGTATTCATTTTATTTGCCTTGCTATTTGTTTCCAATGATGTTGATGGGCAGTGCTCGGTGAGTTTCACTAACTCAACAATTAACTTCTGCGCAGATAGCGACGTTCTATTGGCACCAACGCTTAATGCCAACGCATTGGGGCAAAATCCAACTTATACATGGACTTATCAAACAAACGCTTCTGGCTCGACAAGTACTATTGCAAATGCTACAGCGAATGCATTATCATTAAATAACGCTCAAAGTGCTGAATCTGGAATTTACACTTTAAACGTAGATTACCCGGCAAGCTCAAGTTGCGCTGACGCAACAGCCTCAGTAACTTTAAACCTTATTACTGCCCCTACAATCAACGCAGGAACAAATTTCTCCATTTGTCAAGGTCAAAGTGCCAATCTTTCAAGTTCTGTAAATGGTCTATCAAGTTCACAATTGAGCAGTGTTACATACAATTGGACGAGTAGTCCGGGATCATTTTCTTCAAACAATTCAAGCCCAACATTCTCAGGACTTCCAACAGGAAACACAACTTTCAACGTTGAAGCTAATTTTGATCAATGCCAATTTTCAGATAACGTCTTAGTAACAGTAAATGCCAATCCGACAACTCCTACATTTAATCTTCAGAGCAGTGGCTGTCCGCAAACTTCAATTCCGCTATCTGGATTCAATCCCACTTCAGGAGTAAGCTATACTTGGAATATCAGTGGAAGCGGAGGAAGTGTTTCGCAAGGTTCAACCTCGAATGCCGCTATCACCTTTTCCAATGGGGGGTCCTATACGGTCAGTGTTACTGCTACACAAAATGGGTGTAGTGTGAACTCGGCTAATGATGTGATCTCGATAACCAGTCTTTCGATTTTAGACCCTGATGTAAATCAAACATCAACGAGTAATTACTTAACTCCTGAAATATTTGATAATATAACCACCTATACGATTTGTAATGGTGATCTTAATTCAATTTTAGCATTATCTAATGTTGCACCCTCAAGCAACAATTCGAATACAAATTACACCTTGACATGGGGGTCAAATAGTTCGGTTAGTTTTAACGATCCGAACAATCCAATTCAATTCACAGCTCAATCTGGCAATAACTACTTCACAATAAACGCCAGTTACAATGGGTGTAATGTTTCAAGAAATTTCAATATTTATGTTGGTTCCAATCCATTTGTATCTGTCGGAGTTGGCAGCAGTTTAAATCTTTGTCCAGGTAATTTAGTAACTGCCTCAATATCTCCAATTAATCAAAATGGAGAACAAAACTCCCCTGGAACGACATATGATCTCTATTTCTCTAATAATCCGAATACTATTGTTCAAAGCTTCACTGATTTAGCCGCTCAAACTGCTGCTACACCTTTCCTATTCACAACAAGCTCATGTGGACCAGGTGTAAATAATAGTTGCTTTCCTAATCAACAGAACGTGTTTTATGCTTTTGTGGTAGCAGAAAATGCCTGTGAGCAATCATGCGCAAGTTCACCAGCAATTACACTAAATAGTTTACCGAGCTCAAGTTTTACTGTTAACCCAACCACCTTGTGTGTTAACAATAATATTACTATCACAAATACAGGATCTGGGGGAACTAGTTTTCAAGGGTCTGCGACCACAGGATATACATGTTCTAGCCCCATGAAAATAAAATACACTATATCACCAAACTCAGGATACACTTTAGTTTCAGGCGACTTGGGAGCTGGGAACAACTGGAATAACTGGACAGGAACAAATTCGGTTGTTCTTAATTTTAATACCTCCGGCACATATACCATCACTCAATTTTTACAATCAAACTCTTGTGGTAATGCATCTTCGCAACAAACCATCTGTGTCATTGATCCCCCAACGTGTTCTTTCTCTGTAACGCCCGCGAGTGGCTGCTCACCACAAACATTTACCACTACGAATAATAGTATAGCACCCGTATGCAATGGAAGCGCTCTGCCGCTAGCATACAATTGGACCGTAACAAATCAACAGGGTACAGTCGTAGGAACTTCAATATTAGCCAGCCCAACTTTCTCCTTGAATAATAATACAACGAGTAACATTAACTACACCATTTCTTTAACCGTAACTCCTCTCGATCCTGTTACCAATCTTCCAATTGGCAATTGCACGAGCACATGCACGCAAAGCGTCACAGTCAAGCCAATCCCAGCAATGACCAATGCCAATAGCCTTACCATCTGCTCGGGTAGTACAATGAATTTTGATTTGACCTCTAACATTTCATCTACATATAGCTGGAATGTAAACTCGAATTCTAATGTTTCGGGAATACCTATTGGCAATCAAACTACGGATCCAATAGGGTTAACTTTAACGAACAATACAACCATTCAGCAAAATGTGGTGTTTAACATTACACCGACTTCGAATCCAGGTGGATGCGTTGGTAACACACAAATTCTAACAGTAACTGTTCAACCAACGCCTACAATTACGAGTGCATCAACAGTGTCTATTTGTGACAATTCATCAGTCGGATTAAGTTTAACCTCAAATATTCCTTGCACCTTTTCATGGATTGCCGCAAGTAATACTTCAGTAAATGGTGAAGCTTTATCATCTGTTACGGGAAACGTAATCAACAATACACTAGATAATACAAGCACCAGCAATCAAACCGTAACATACACTGTTACTCCGACTTCTTCAACAGGGAATTGCGCTGGAACAGCTCAAACAGTTACAGTGACCGTTTTAGCTACACCTATTGTAACCAATACCAATACTTCCACATTATGCAGCGGATCTACTTTAAATATTGGTCTAACATCTAATATCAATTCAACCTTCAGCTGGCTAGCCTCTTCGAACAACAACGTCACGGGAGAGTCCCAATCCAGTTCTAGTTCCACGACCATTAATAACACTTTATCTAACACTTCTACATCAATACAACAAGTTATCTACACCATCACTCCAACATCAACTGGAGTTACTTGTGCTGGTACCCCTTACAACATTACTGTCGACATTATTCCAGCAGTATCTCTAAATCCAATTAATCCAGTAACCATATGTAACAATGCTCCTCTCAGCATCCCATTAAGCGCCAATATATCTTCAACTTTCAGTTGGTCAACTACATCAAATTCTAATATTACAGGAGAATCTACCAGTCCTGTTGTGTCCTCAACAATAAACGACGGACTAAGTAATACTTCCACCAGTATACAAAACTTGACATATACCATAACACCAACTTCGTCGAATGGCAATTGCCTTGGAACGAATGCAACGGTTCAAGTAACAGTCATACCCACTGTAAGTGTTACAAGTACAAATAGTGCAACCCTTTGTTCTGGCATTCCTCTGAATACGAACCTCACTTCAAACATTGGTTCAAGTTTCACTTGGCAGGCAACAAACAATAGCAATACCACAGGGGAAAGCTTGAATATTCAAACTTCAAATACAATCACAGATTTAATTATCAATAACACAACTTCGGCTCAAACAATAACCTATACCATTATTCCTATTTCGACAAATAACAACTGCGTAGGAACATCGCAAACTTTTAGTGCTATTATCAACCCCGCCCCAACCATGACCAATGCCAGCAGCTTAGATGTATGCTCTGGCAGTAACGTCAACTTGAATTTAACCTCCAATATTGCTTCAACCTACTCATGGCAAGCTACTTCAAACGCTAACGTTAGTGGTGAAACCAGCCTAAGTACGACTTCTAATTTAATCAATGACATTTTAACGAACACGACAAATTCGATTCAAAACGTCGTTTACACAATTACCCCAAATTCCTCAACTGGCACATGCAGTGGATCACCTCAAACACTAACTGTTAGTGTAATTCCTGCCATTACCATCACTAATTCAACTTCTCAAAGTATATGTTCTGGAACAAGCTTGAATTATGTTTTCAACCCAAATATTCCTGCAACATATTCCTGGTCAGCAGCAAGTAATTCATCAATCAATGGTGAAAGCACCACAGCTCAAACATCAAATATTATCAATAATACACTTACCAACACTTCGAATTCAGATCAAAATGTAGTGTATTCGATTTTAGCAACAAGTGCGCAAGGAAGCTGTCCCAATCCAAGCTCCTTTTCTTTCACAGTGACTGTGATTCCAACTCCAACCATTACAAATAGTTTGAGCCAGACCATTTGTTCTGGACAAAGTTTAAATCAAACTTTAACAGCAAGCTATAACTCAACTTTCACTTGGTTCGCGATAAATAATCCTAATATCAGTGGCGAGAATTTGGCATCAAGTTCAACCACCTCGATAAGTGATCTATTAACAAATAACACAAATATTTCACAAACCGTAAACTATCAAATCACAGCAATTAGCAATCCTGGTAACTGCTCCTCCACATCATATACTTTTCAAGCCACTGTAAATCCTGTACCTGTATTGAACTCGGGTAACTTAACCATTTGTTCTGGAGCCACAATAAATTTCTCGCCTACAGGGTCTATTCTACCAACAGGTACAACCTACTCTTGGTCGGCTCCAACCAATACTGCAATTACTGGTTTAGCTTCCGGCTCTTCAGTGACAAGTATTTCGGCAACTTTGGTTTCTAACAGCAATGTCGATCAAATTGTAACGTATTCGCTTTCGCCTACTACACCTGCTCCCCAGAGCTGTACCGGTTCTAATTTCAATGTTACCGTAACCATTCATCCTGTTCCAATCGTTGCTGCATTAACAGACACCATTTGTTCTGGTTCTCAATTCTCTGCTGTTCCTAGTGCATCAACCTCAGGTAATAACATCACAAGTCCTATTTTATATACTTGGTCTGCGCCCTCTGGCTCTGGATTTTCTGGCGGTACTGCGCAATCCACTCCGGTTTCTGCGATCTCCCAAATTCTGAGTAATCCAGGAACGAATCCCGCAATTGCTACTTATTCAGTTACTCCAACTACTTCTTTTAGTTGTCCAGGAAGTCCATTTAATGTCACTGT
>JACCDW010282689.1_pt1 | contig 12666 bp, 10 predicted proteins | sample 7449781 | NCBI WGS metagenome assembly JACCDW01 (sample SAMN15323449, study PRJNA562643) | freshwater metagenome | isolation source: river surface water | place: USA:Blue River Watershed | collected 2017-08-18
CGTATCAACGTGGCCTCCAGATCATCGAAAAAGAGTGGCTCCCCGGCTTGGACTCGAACCAAGAACCTATCGGTTAACAGCCGATTGCTCTGCCAATTGAGCTACCGAGGAATGTTGATTTAGCAACCTGAAAAGATTACCAAAGTTTTAGGTGCAAATCGCCGGTTTTCGCGAAATTAGTATCCAAGTTTTGCTGATACCGCACCAACCAGCGGCTCACCAGCAATAAAGGCGAGGGTGTTTTCACGGATACGCTCTGAAAACAAGCGCACCACCATTTCGCGTGTATCGGCTGTGTGCGGTGTGATCAGAATGTTCTTGGCATCCCACAGCGGGTGGCCTTCCGGCAGGGGTTCCGGATCAGTCACATCGAGCGCTGCACCGGCTATCACGCCTTCATCTAATGCAGAAGTAAGGTCTTCCGACTTGATGATTGGTCCGCGAGCAATGTTGACCAGATACGCGGAGGGCTTCATTAGTCCAACGCGACGGGCATCAAACAGGTGCCTAGTCTCGGGTGTGAGGGCTGCTGTGATCACGACCAGGTCCGCTTGCGGTAACTCAGCATCCAGGCTTTCAAAAGTAAGTGTTCTGCAGCCTTGAAGGCCAATAGCCTGCTTGCGAATCACAGTGACATCGGCACGAAATGGTGCCAGCAGATTCAGCAGCTCCTCAGTGATTCCTCCCCCACCAACGATTAGAACTTTTGCATCGTAAAGGCTCACCGCGAATGGCCGACCCCACTGTTTTGCCCGAGCCCGCTCTGGCAAGATACGCATCAGAGCAAGGCTCAGAGCCAAGGCATGTTCGGCAACCGGTTCGCGATATGCACCCTTAGCTGACGTGAATCGATGAGGCATCTGAATCACCTGATTGAACGCATCTACCCCAGCAAACGGTAATTGCACCCAATCAATTTGCGGATGGTTACGCAGCAGCTCGCCCAAGTCGCCAGGTGAAGAATAATCGGTCCAGATTAGCCCCTTGGTTTCGGTCGAAAGCGGCGCCAGCACTCCCCCTGCAGATTGAACTGCTTCCTCATACTCCGGAAAACTCTTTGGAGCAATCGAGATCACTTTAGGCACCTTGGAGCCGACGCCTTTCAGCTTCGAGGTCAACCAGCTCGCGCTGAATTCTTGAAGACTCTTCTGGCTCTAGGGTTGCGTCCACGCGTCGAAGTGCGGCAAGGAGATCGGCTTTTGCGTGCGCAAGTGCGTTGACTAATGCGCGGCCAATTACACCCTGGCCATACCTGACCAGGCCTGCCTGGTCGGCTGCCGGCAATGACTGAGCGGCAATTTCACGCAGGAGTGGGTGAAGTTCCTCTGGTGTTGCTCTAGCAACGGTTGCCAAGAACTCAGGCTGCTGCCTAACCGCCGCCGCAGTTGCAACTGCCTCCAAAATGGAGTTGTGCGCCGGGGCAGAGAACCCGTCGCGAACAAGCCTGGCTAATTCCGCTTGGCTGTAGCTGTCAGGAACCTGGACAAGCACCTCAAGCACTTGGCGCTCGAATCGGGTAATCGGGTCACTTAGGTTTGGCAGCGAAAAGCCGGCCACTGGTGGTTCAGGCTCAGACTGAGTGCTCACTTGATCCCGTCGAAGGTCTGCAACCGCTTCTTTACGAACGGCCTTACCTGCAGCATCGACCAACGCGGCTACCTCGTTGCCTTCAAGATTCACCCATCCGGCAAGTTCTCGAATATATGCTGGGCGAAGAGCCGAATCGCGGATTCCGGCGACGATAGGCGCTGCAGCGCGAGCCGCGCCAACCCGCCCCTCGATAGTTGCCAGATCGAACTTCGAAATCTTCTGTTTGATAGCAAACTCAAACAACGGGCGCTTATTCTCAACCATCAGCCGGACAGCTTCGTCACCCCTGGCTGACCTCAAATCGCATGGATCTAGACCATCTGGCCCGACAGCAACAAAAGTTTGAGCCGAGAATTTCTCTGAATCAGAGAATGCTCGCATAGCCGCCTTCTGCCCGGCGGCATCAGGGTCAAAAGTAAAAATGACTTCTGCTGGAGTGTCTTTTTCAGCCGAGAGCATGCGGTTCAGGATCCTTATGTGATCATCACCGAATGCAGTTCCGCACGTAGCTACGGCTGTGGTGATGCCCGCGAGGTGGCAGGCCATTACGTCGGTGTACCCCTCGACAACAACTACCTTTTGCTGCTTGGCGATGTCGCGCTTGGCCAAATCAAGTCCGTAAAGAACCTGTGACTTGTGGTAAACCAAAGTGTCACTTGTGTTCAGATACTTTGGGCCCTGATCATCCTCGAACAGTTTTCGTGCACCAAAACCAATTACCTGGCCGGTTGTGTCTCGAATTGGCCAAATTAGGCGACCGCGAAATTTGTCGTACGCGCCGCGCTCACTCTTGGTTGCCAAACCGGCAGTCACTAGCTCATCAAGGGTGAACCCTTTGGCGGTGAGGTGGTCGACCAGGTTATTCCACCCCTGAGGTGCAAAACCAATGCCAAAATGCTCTGCCGCGGCTTTGTCAAAGCCCCTGCCCTTTAGGAAGTCGCGCCCGGGAATAGCTGCGTCAGTCATGAGTTGATTTGCATAGAATTCAGCAGCTGCAGAATTTGCCTCTAGCAATCGAGACCGCTGGCCCTGATCCGGACTTGAAGAGCCCTCCTCGTAGGTCAGTTCAAAGCCAACCCGAGCAGCCAACTTCTCGACTGCCTCATAGAAACTCAGCTGATCCATTTGCTGGACGAATTTATAGACATCGCCTCCCTCGCCGCAACCAAAGCAGTGATAGAAACCCTGAGCAGGTCGGACATTGAATGACGGAGACTTCTCATCGTGGAATGGGCATAGTCCCTTTAGTGATCCAACGCTGGCTGGTCGAAGTGCGACATACTCGCTAATGACATCGGCGATGTTTATCCGAGATTTGACCTCGTCAATGTCTCGCGCCCGAATCTTCCCTGCCATAGAAGTTATCCTAGGTCGCATTCGGAGAGCCGACTAAGCGGTGATGCAGGTTGATTGCACTCTGATCGGTGAGAGACGCAACTTGATCAACAATCACACGACGGTGCTCGGCCTCAGTCTTGGCGCCTGCCCAGGCTGCGCGAGAGTAGGCGTCTAGGTGCTGGCCATTTGCAGCCAGCAGGGCATCAGCTAACTCAGCGAGCAAGGCACGTTGCCATTCATAAAATGGACGGCGAGACTCGTGAGACATCAGGAATGCCGAGACAATGCCCTTGAGTGTGGCAATTTCTTGTCGAACCGAAACCGGAACCACGATGTTGGCACCGAAACGCGCCATCGAATCACTCGGTGAGGCGTCGACAATGGCATCGATGGTCTGACTGACAAATCGTCCGATCAGGGCGCTACTGAGGTTCTTCAGGGTGCCCTGGGCTTCTGCGCTCTTGTCGTAGTGCTTCAACCAGTAGGTTTCGGCCTTAAGTCGATCCAAGGCTTCACTAAGCTCATCTTCGCTGTAGATACCCAGACTCCACTCGGCGATTTTGGCTACCAGTTCACTGCCTGAGCGCACATCACTCAGGACCGAAAGGTCAACGAATCCACCGACAATAGCGTCTTCAAAATCATGAACTGAGTAGGCAACATCATCGGCAAAATCCATGACCTGGGCCTCAACAGACTTAACCCGATACGGGGCGCCTTCTCGAAGCCAATTGAACACCGGCAGGTCATCTTCGTAAACACCAAACTTAATTGAGTGCTCGCGACCCTGAGGGGCATCAGCAAGACTCCACGGATACTTGCAGGTGGCATCTAGGCTGGCACGAGTCAGATTTAGTCCGAGCGAGGTGCCGTCAGGCAGGAAAACTTTTGGTTCGATGCGGGTGAGCAAACGCAGAGTCTGAGCGTTGCCCTCAAACCCACCGATGTTCTCAGACCAGTCGTTCAAGGCCTTTTCACCATTGTGTCCGAACGGCGGATGACCCAAATCATGGGCCAAACAAGCCATGTCAACGATGTCAGCGTTGAGGTTTAGGTCACGTGCCATTTCGCGACCAATCTGAGCCACCTCTAGAGAGTGGGTCAAACGAGTGCGGGCAAAATCTCCACCAGATGGAGAAAGTACTTGAGTCTTGGCACCGAGTCGGCGAAGGGCAGACGAATGAACCACGCGTGCCCGATCGCGGGCAAACTCTCCGCGCCGAGTGCCGCTGGTTCGCTCTTCGGTCAGGAACCGTTCACGATCGAAGTCACTGTAGCCAGGCTCGATTGAGTTTCGAATGTCCATTTAGCCTCCTGAAACTCCGATTTCCGCATCTAGAAGGACCTTGCGCTGGTCGCCAATCAACTCACGTGACTGAAGCCAATTTTCTGGGAGTGCGCAAACTTTTGCACCACCCAGTCGTCCACGTGGGCCTTCGGCTTCTTCACCCGGATACGGCTGATCGCGATCGAGTGTTCCCAGAATGTCATCCATGTGTGCCAGCGACTCAACCTGTGCAAGCGAGGCTCTGAATTCCCCACCTACCGGATAACCCTTGAAGTACCAGGCAACGTGCTTACGAATGTCTCGGCAGGCGTGTTCTTCGCTCTCAAAAAACTCGACTAGAAGCTCGCCGTGACGCTTGAACGCATCAGCAACTTGACCAAGGTTTGGCTGAATCGGCGAAATAGCAGCATTTGAGTTTGGATCACGCTGGTACTCATCGAAAGCCGCCTGAAGGTCTCCAAACAGCCATGGGCGACCCAGGCAACCGCGACCAACTACTACGCCGTCTACCCCGGTTTCACGCATCATTCGAATTGCATCCGCAGCTGACCAAATGTCACCGTTTCCAAGAACCTGGACATCCGGCAGAGACTCTCTGAGCGATGCGATTGCCTGCCAGTCCGCCTGCCCCGAGTAATACTCCGAAGCTGTTCGGCCGTGCAGAGCAACCGCGGTCACACCGGCATCTCTGGCTGCTTTTCCGGCATCCAGGTAAGTTAGGTGATCCGAATCGATACCTTTGCGCATTTTTACGGTCAGCGGAATATCGCCCGCGGCCTTAACTGCGGCCGTGACAATTGAAGCGAAGAGGTCTTGCTTCCAAGGCAGAGCAGCTCCGCCTCCCTTTCGGGTCACCTTTGGCACCGGGCATCCGAAATTCAAATCGATGTGGTCGGCGCGGTCCTCAGCAACCAACATGGTTACAGCCTCAGCGATGGTCTTTGGGTCAACACCATAGAGCTGCACTGAACGGATGTCTTCGGACTCGTGATGCCCCACGAGTCGCAAAGATTCCTCGGTTCGCTCGACGAGCGCCCTAGAAGTGACCATTTCAGAAACAAACAGCCCGCCGCCAAATTCACGACACAGACGACGAAAAGCGGTGTTAGTGATTCCAGCCATAGGCGCCAGCACCACCGGGGTTTTAATCCCGATGGAGCCGTACTGCAGTGCCGGCTTCTCGCCCAGTTGATCTGTCATGGTTCCTAGGAAACTAGCTTGGCGCCAAGGTATTCGCGAAGCTTGGACAGCGATACGCGCTCCTGCTGCATGGTGTCTCGTTCGCGAACGGTAACTGCCTGGTCATCAAGAGTCTCGAAGTCGACAGTCACACAGAATGGGGTTCCGATTTCGTCCTGACGACGGTAACGGCGACCAATCGCACCCGAGTCATCAAAGTCGATGTTCCAGTAACCACGTAGCTCCTGAGCAAGGTTACGGGCAACTGGCGATAGGTCCTCATTACGAGACAACGGAAGAATAGCGGCCTTAACTGGAGCCAGTCGGTAATCAAGACGGAGAACTGTACGGACGTCTACGCCACCCTTGGTGTTTGGTGCTTCATCCTCAGAATACGCGTCAACCAAGAAGGCCATTAGCGAACGGGTCAGACCCGCAGCTGGCTCAATTACGTAGGGAGTCCAACGCTCACCCTTGGCCTGGTCGAAGTAGCTCAGATCGGTGCCTGATTCACGGGAGTGAGTGGTGAGGTCAAAGTCGGTGCGGTTTGCAATACCTTCAAGCTCGCCAAATTCACTGCCCGGGAAACCGAAGCGATACTCGATGTCGACGGTGCGCTTTGAGTAGTGTGACAGCTTCTCTTTGGCGTGCTCGTAGAGGCGCAGGTTGTCTGGATTGATACCCAAATCGGTGTACCAATTCATACGCTGTTCAATCCAATAGTCGTGCCATTCTTCGTCGGTTCCAGGCTCGACAAAGAATTCCATCTCCATCTGCTCGAACTCGCGAGTACGGAAGATGAAGTTTCCAGGTGTGATCTCGTTTCGGAATGACTTTCCGATTTGACCGATTCCAAACGGAGGCTTCATTCGAGCTGCACCAAGAACGTTGGCGAAGTTAACGAAAATGCCCTGTGCCGTCTCTGGACGAAGGTAGTGAAGCCCTTCCTCAGCTGCCACCGGACCCAAGAAGGTTTGTAGCAAACCGTTGAAGGCTTTCGGCTCAGTCCAGATGTCCTTGCCGCCGCAGTTCGGGCAGGCAATGTCAGCCATGCTCTCAGGAGCACGGCCCTTTTTCTCTTCGAAGGCTTCTTCTAGGTGATCCTGACGGAAGCGCTTGTGGCAGCTGGTGCACTCAATTAGAGGGTCTGAGAACTCACGAACGTGGCCAGATGCCTCCCAGACCTTGCGAGGCAGGATTACTGAAGAGTCAAGTCCAACAATATCTTCGCGGCTCTGTACTACAGTCCGCCACCACTGCTTTTTGATGTTCTCTTTGAGTTCAACACCAAGTGGTCCGTAATCCCAAGCCGAGCGGCTTCCGCCGTAAATCTCGCCAGCCTGGAAAACAAATCCGCGACGTTTTGCGAGAGAAATTACTGAATCTAGACGATTTGGGGTAGCCACTTAAACTCCTTGCCCAAGCTGGATGCCTGGCACTTGTTCGAAGTTCTTAGTCTACTTTGAAGCCTGGGATTTTGGCTGATCTACAGCGCCACCAAATCTTCTATCTCGCTGGTGATAGTGCCCGATGGCAGCCCACAAAGAGGTTCGATCAAAGTCTGGCCAGAGGGTATCCATAAAAACAAATTCCGCATAGGCAGACTGCCAAAGTAGAAAGTTTGAGGTGCGCTGCTCCCCCGAGCTTCGAAGGAACAAATCAACATCTGGCAGGTAGTTGGTGTTGAGATACTTCTGAATGGTGCGCTCTGACACTGCGCTAGCCTTTAGCTTGCCTGATTCAACATCGGTTGCAATTGCCTTCACAGCGTCGGCGATCTCAATTCGTGACCCATAATTCACACACATAGTCAGAGTCAGCGTCGTGTTCTTTTCGGTCAACTTTTCGGCTGCTCTAAGCTCATCGATCACCGATAACCAAAGCCGCGGCCTGCGACCAGCCCAGCGAATCCGGACACCCCAGGAATTCAGTTGGTCGCGACGCTTTCGAAGCACCTCGCGGTTGAAGCCCATAAGAAAACGAACCTCGTCAGGTGAACGCTTCCAATTCTCGGTAGAAAACGCGTAGACCGTGAGGTACTTAACCCCGGCTTCAATCGCGCCGGCAACAACGTCAAGCAAGGCCGCCTCACCGGCTTTATGCCCCTCTACCCGAGTGAGTCCGCGTTGGTTGGCCCATCGGCCGTTGCCATCCATAACAATGGCAATGTGCTGCGGCACAGATCCGGGCACAAAACTTGGCACGGTTACGCCCGGCTTGGCTACTGAATCAAAAGTACTCATTGACGTTCCACGTGTTGAAGGGACTTTAGTCCGCGCTCGATGTGCCACTGACTATAAGCAGCAACGATACCCGATGCTGCGGAGCGAATACCGTCAGGAGCAGCCTCAACTACTTCCCATTCTCCAGACAACAGCGCTCCGAGCATGACCGCGGTTTGCTGGTCAATCACTGCCGCACCTGCTGGCCGGCAATCACGACAAACCACGCCGCCGAGCTGCATCACAAACGCCTGATGAGGCCCTGGAGCGGAACAACGAGAGCAGTCAACAAAGTTTGGAGCCCAACCCGCAATTGCCAGTGCACGGAGGAGATAAGAATCTAATACCAATGAGGCATCATGTTCACGGTTGGCCAGCGACCTGAGAGCACCAACCAACAGCAAATACTGCTGAGGACTTGAGTCATCACCGGTAAGTTTTTCGGCGGTTTCAACCATCGCGGTTGCAGCGGTGTAGGCAGGGTAATCGGCAATTATTTCGCGGCCGTAGGCCCCAATCGTTTCAACCTGATTGACGACATCGAGTGTGCGACCCTCATAAAACTGAGCTTCAACAACCATGAACGGCTCAAGACGGGCACCGAACTTAGATCCGGTACGGCGAACACCCTTGGCTACAGCCCTGATTTGCCCGTTGTACCTCGACAAAAGCGTGACGATGCGGTCAGCCTCACCCAACTTGTGGGTACGCAGCACAACCGCTTCATCTCTGTATAAAGGCACAGAGCAAGTATCCGACTAATTGTCCTGATTAGTTGCGAATGGCTCGGTTCACCGCGGAAATAACCGCCTTGAGAGACGCAGTCGAGATGTCGCCATCAATACCAACACCCCAAAGTGTCTTTCCGTTGACCTCTAGCTCGACGTAGGCAGCAGCCTGAGCGTCGCCGCCCTCACTCAAGGTGTGTTCAACGTAGTCGAGCAGGCGGACTTCAACGCCCTGCTGACTCAAGACACTCAAGAAAGCTGAAATCGGGCCGTTACCGGTACCGTGTGCTTCCAACTCGCCAGTTCCATCACGCAACACGATATCGAGGTCGACAGTGCCGTTCATGTCGCTGGCGGTGCGCATCTTTTTGAGCTCGAAACGGCCCCACTTAAGGTCGATTCGGTCCGCAGGGGCCGGCAGGTACTCATCGGTGAAGATGTCCCAAAGCATGGCTGATGAGACTTCGCCGCCCTTTTCATCGGTGCGGTTTTGAACCACGCGCGAGAACTCAATCTGAAGCTTTCTAGGCAGGTCTAGGTGGTGATCTGTCTTCAAAAGATAAGCCACGCCACCCTTACCCGACTGTGAATTCACACGGATAACAGCCTCGTATGAACGACCAACGTCCTTAGGGTCGATTGGCAGGTAAGGAACTGCCCAAACCAAGTCGTCGACCGACACGCCCTTGTCATCGGCCTCTTTGGCCATGAGCTCGAAGCCCTTTTTGATAGCGTCCTGGTGAGAACCCGAGAACGCGGTGTAAACCAAATCTCCACCGTATGGAGCGCGTTCTGGCACGGCCAATTGGTTGCAGTACTCTACTGTCCGCTTGATCTCGTCTAGATCACTGAAGTCGATGTGAGGGTCAATACCCTGACTGAACAGGTTCATGCCGAGAGTGATTAGGTCGACGTTTCCAGTACGCTCGCCGTTTCCGAACAGGCAGCCCTCAATACGGTCGGCACCGGCCATGTATCCGAGCTCAGCCGCCGCAACTGCAGTTCCACGGTCATTGTGCGGGTGCAACGAAATCAGAACGCTGTCGCGTCGCGCGATATTTCGGCTCATCCATTCGATCGAGTCAGCGTAAACATTCGGAGTTGCCATCTCTACCGTTGCCGGCAGGTTGATGACCATCTTGTGATCCGGCTTTGGATCTAGAACCTCGATGACGGCATTGCAAACCTCAACCGCATACTCGAGCTCGGTACCGGTGTATGACTCTGGAGAGTACTCGTAGTAAACGTCGGTTTCAGGAATCAGCGACTCCATCGAGCGGCATTTGCGAGCACCCGAGAGTGCGATCTCCATGATGCCCTGTTTGTCCTGATTGAAAACCACTCGGCGCTGAAGAACTGAAGTTGAGTTGTAGAAGTGCACGATTGCCTTCTTGGCACCCTTTAGCGACTCGTAGGTGCGCTCAATAAGCGCATCGCGGGCCTGAGTGAGCACCTGAATCGTCACATCTTCTGGGATGTGCCCATCTTCAATTAGTAGACGAACGAAATCAAAGTCAGTCTGGCTGGCCGATGGAAATCCAACCTCGATCTCCTTGTAGCCCATCTTGACCAAAAGTTTGAACATCTTGAGCTTGCGCTCCGGGCTCATCGGGTCAATCAAGGCTTGGTTGCCATCGCGAAGGTCAACTGCGCACCAGCGCGGAGCCTCAGAAATTACTTTGTTCGGCCAGGTGCGGTCTGGAAGCGAAACCGCAATTTGCTCGTGAAATGGTACATATTTGTGAACCGGCATTCCCGAAGGACGCTGTGTGTTTTCCATGATGTTCTCCTGTTGACCCGAGAGCTAAAACTATGCCTTCGGACTAAAAATGTGGGCCAATTCAATGGCGTGAGTGCGACCAGCAAAAAGCTCCGCAACGAGGAAGGCCGGGTTAGGCCTCGTTGCGGCCGCTAAGCAGGAGCGAGAACACACTTTTAGAGTAGACCTGAAATCCCTAGAATCCAAGTTTCCCAAGCTGTTTTGGATCGCGCTGCCACTCTGATGCAACCTTTACCCGCAGTCCCAGAAACACCTTGTGTCCGATTAGCTTTTCGATTTCTAGGCGGGAGCGCTTTCCAACATCAATTAGTCGTGAGCCCTTGTGTCCAATGATGATGCCTTTTTGACTGTCCCGCTCCACAAAAATGTTGGCATGGATGTCAGTAAGATTCTGGCCCTTACGCTTTGACATTTCATCGATGGTGACAGCGATTGAGTGAGGCAACTCATCACGAACACCTTCGAGCGCAGCCTCACGAATCAATTCGCAGATGCGATTCTCAAGTGTCTCGTCGGTAACAGCCTCTGGCGGATAAAGAGCCGGCGATTCAGGGAGCAAGTCGATAAGCACCTTCGTCAAAACTTCAAGTTGGTCCTCGGCGACGGCGGAAACCGGAACGATTGCACGCCAATCACGCAACTCAGCCACGGCTATCAGCTGCCTAGCCAGCTCCTCAGGACTAACCAGTTCTGATTTTGTGACGATTGCCACAAGCTTGGCTCTTCTGAACTCGTTCAGCTGCTCATTGATGAACTGGTCACCCGGACCAATTTTTTCGTTGGCTGGGATGCAAAACCCAATCACGTCGACGTCGCCGAGGGTTTGCTCAACTAGATCATTCAGGCGCTGTCCAAGTAGCGTGCGAGGTCGATGCAGGCCTGGAGTGTCGACCAAGATTAGCTGGCCAAAATCACGGTGGACGATTCCTCGAATCGCACGGCGAGTGGTCTGCGGTTTGGCACTGGTGATGGCAATCTTCTCGCCCACCAGAGCGTTGGTCAAAGTTGACTTACCCACGTTTGGGCGCCCAACGAAAGATGCAAATCCTGAACGGTGCTCGCTCATTAGTTCTCCTGATCCAGTTGCTCAAAGGCAGACTGGGCGTCAGCCAAACTCTGTGCTTTCTGCACAATTACCGAGGTTAGTCGCTTTCGCTTACCTTCAATCCGCTCTGCGGTGATGTTCAGGCCAGAAACGGTTACCTCATCCTTGAATTTAGGCAATCGACCCAGAGCCTTGGCCAGAAGTCCGCCGATGCTATCAACGTCCTCATCTTCTAGTTCGAGCTCAAGATTCTCACCCAGATCGCTGAGCGGAAAGCGCGCATTCACTCGATAGCGGCCGTCACCAAGATCTACAAAGTCCAAGTCGTCGCGGTCGTATTCATCGCTGATTTCACCGACGATTTCCTCGATTACATCCTCCATGGTTGCCAGACCGGCAACTCCCCCGTACTCGTCAATTACAACGGCGATGTGGGTTGAGGAGAGTTGCATTTCGCGCAGTAGATCATCTACCTGCTTTGATTCAGGTACGAAGATGACTGGTCGGGCAACGTGGCTTGCCTTTCGTTTGGTCATTACGCTCGGGCTTTCATGTAGCAGTCGAGCCACATCTTTCATGTACAAGATGCCACTGATGTCATCGATGTTCTTCCCAACTACAGGCAACCGCGAGTAACCGCGTTTTAGAAAAACACCCATTGCATCTCGAAGCTCAACGTCGGCGGCAACCGTTGCCATGTCGACTCGCGGAACCATAATTTCGCGAACGATGGTCTCGCTGAACTCTTCTACTGAATCTAGGAGTTCCTGCTCAAACTCTTCTGGCTCTTCACTCTTCGGCAAAGAAATCGGGGTGAAGACTAGGTGAATCGAACGAATTAGTGGCGCGGCAGATTGAGCGAGCGATTTGATTACTTCTGCCTGACCAAGGCGCTTGGCAGCAAACTGACTACCGATTAACAGTGCAAACATCCAGAAGCTGGCAATTAGGGCACCCTGCCACCAACTCCACCCCAACGGGCTGACGCTTTGGCCGACAACCACACCAAAAATTCCGGTCAGGCTGAGTCTCACAAAGCCAAGCGATTCAGCTTGCGGGTCTTCATTGGCTTCTAAAGCCGCCTTGAGAACGGCCGTCACAGTCGTCAAGACGGCCAGAATGACCGCTATCCAGATTGCGAGAATGATCAACGAATAGCACCTTCAGACGCATAGAAACTTTCGAGAATTTCACGCTGAAGTCCAAACATTTCTTTTTCTTCATCTGGTTCGGCGTGGTCATACCCAAGCAGGTGGAGTATTCCGTGGGTGGTCAGAAGCAAGACCTCGTTCATTGTCTCGTGCCCCGCAGCAAGGGCTTGCTTGGCTGCCACCTGCGGGCAAATTACGATGTCGCCGAGGAGCCCGGCTGGCGTTGGCTCGAGTTCCGTCCCAGGTCGAAGCTCATCCATCGGAAAGCTGAGCACATCAGTTGGGCCGGGCTCATCCATCCACTCAATGTGGAGAGTCTCCATGGCGGGCTCATCAACAAAAACA
>JACCDW010469007.1_pt1 | contig 12666 bp, 9 predicted proteins | sample 7449781 | NCBI WGS metagenome assembly JACCDW01 (sample SAMN15323449, study PRJNA562643) | freshwater metagenome | isolation source: river surface water | place: USA:Blue River Watershed | collected 2017-08-18
AAACCCAATTGGGCCGAACGAATTGCCGAAACATATCCTCCAGGACCCGAACCAATTACGATAACATCAAATTCTTGCATAAGGCGATTGAAAACGAATAGGCCCCGCAAGGCCTATTCTAGTAATTAAATATCTAACAATAAACGAGCTGGATCCTCCAATAGTTGCTTTAAGCGAACTAAGAAACTTACCGACTCACGGCCATCGATGATGCGGTGATCATACGATAATGCCAAATACATGATTGGGCGAACAACGATTTGACCGTCAACAACCACAGGACGCTCTACGATATTGTGCATACCTAAGATCGCTACTTGTGGTGCATTGATGATCGGCGTTGAAAGCATCGAACCAAATACCCCACCATTTGTGATGGTAAATGTTCCGCCGCTCATTTCTTCCAAACTCAATTTATTTTCACGTGCTTTCCCTGCTAAACGAACCACTTCTGATTCGATTCCTGCTAAAGACAAGTTCTCAGCCGAACGAATCACGGGAACAACTAAACCTTTTGGAGCAGAAACCGCAATCGAAATATCGCAATAATCGTGGAACACGATTTCATCGCCATCGATCTTCGCATTTACCGAAGGGAATTCCTTCAAGGCTACGCAAACCGCTTTCGTAAAGAAGGACATAAAGCCTAAGCCTACGCCATGTTTCTCCTTGAATTTATCTTTGTATTTTCCACGTAAATCCATGACCGGCTTCATGTCTACCTCGTTGAAGGTTGTCAACATCGCCGTCTCATTTTTCACAGCCACCAAACGACGGGCCACTGTTTTACGCAATGAACTCATTTTCTCACGACGCGTTCCTCCTTGTGCCACTGCAGGCGCAGCCGCCGGAGCCGCTGCTGCTGGTGCAGCCGCCGCTGGTTTTGAAGCTGCCATCGCATCTTCTTTCGTGATACGTCCACCTACACCTGAACCCGCAACGGATGCTGCCGCAATTCCTTTTTCATCTAATATTTTTGATGCTGCTGGAGATGGATGTCCTGCCGCATAATTTGCATCTGAAGAAGCTGTTGCTGCTGGAGCCGCTGCTGCCGGAGCTAGAGCCGCCGCAGGCGCTGCTGAAACGGAACCACCTACGGTGATTTTCGCCAACAATCCTCCAATCGGAACAACAGAACCCGGCTGAGCAATCACCTCTAATACACCCGCTGATTCTGCTGGCAATTCGAAGGTCGCTTTATCCGACTCTAATTCGCAAAGAACTTCATCCAAGGCAACTACATCTCCTGTTTTCTTATTCCAAACCGAAACAGTAACTTCTGAAATTGACTCACCTACCGCCGGAACTTTAACTTCCAAAACAGTCGTTGGGCCTGAAGCCGGTGCTGGCGCTGCTGCTGCGGGTGCAGGAGCGGCAACGGCTGCTGGAGCTGCATCTGCCACAGTTACGGATGCTGTCGCACCGCCAGCCTCAATCGTGCAGATTACTGCACCAATTGGCAAAACATCTCCTTCTTTTGCCACAATGTGCAAAATACCTTCAGCCTCAGCTGGCAATTCAAATGTTGCTTTGTCCGACTCTAGTTCGCACAATACCTCATCTAATTTCACGTGGTCACCTTCTTTCTTGTTCCAAGTAGCAACCGTTACTTCCGTGATTGACTCGCCCACCGCGGGCACTTTCATTTCTATAGCCATAATATTCGATTATTCAAATGCTCTATTTATCAATGCTGCCTGCTCCTCTCCATGCACCTTCAAGAATCCTGTCGCCGGTGAGGCCGATTTCTTACGTGCGACTAATTTACTGAAACGTGACCAACCAAACTCACGAATCACATACGACCAATAGCCCATGTTTTCAGGTTCTTCTTGCACGTAGAATACCTCAGCTGATTTGTATTTCGCTAATTCTGCTTCCACTTGCTTCGTTGGGAATGGATGCAATTGCTCCAAACGGATAATTGCAACATCCTTACGCTTGTCTTTTTCTTGACGATCCAATAAATCAAAATATACTTTACCAGAACAGATCAACACGCGTTTTACTTTCGCTTTATCGGCAAATTCATCTCCAATCACTTCTTGGAATGAACCTTTAGTAAAGGCATCCAATTTCGAAACAACTTTTGGATGACGGAAAACCGACTTAGGCGACATCACGACCAATGGCTTGCGGAACTCCCAAGTTAATTGACGGCGTAAAGCATGGAAAATATTCGCCGGCGTTGTCAAGTTGGCAATTACCATATTATTCTCCGCGGCTAATTGCAAGAAACGTTCCGGACGAGCATTTGAGTGCTCTGGCCCTTGTCCCTCGTAACCATGCGGCAACAACATCACTAAACCGTTTTGTGTTCCCCACTTCGACTCATGAGATGAAACGAATTGGTCAATCATCGTTTGAGCGCCATTGGCAAAATCCCCAAACTGTGCTTCCCAGATAACCAAGGCATTGGGATTTGCTAAAGCATAACCAAATTCATAACCCAAAACGCCGTATTCCGAAAGTAATGAATTATAGATTTGCGCTTTTTCCTGCTTATCTGAAATATGATTTAATGAACTGTAATTCTCGTTCGTGTTCGCATCGTGCAATACAGCGTGACGGTGTGAAAAGGTCCCACGTTGAACGTCTTGCCCCGACAAACGAACGGCTTTGCCTTCTACTAATAAAGACCCATAAGCTAATAATTCAGCCGTAGCCCAGTTCAATTCGCCTTTTTCAAAAAATACCTTACGGTCAGCAATTACTTTTTCAATTTGCTTCAATGCAACAAAACCCTTGGGCAAAACAGTAATCGCCTTCGCAACTTGATCAACAGTAGCTTGCGAAATAGCCGTATTAGGCGATTTTTCGAAATCTTTCTCCGTTGAGTAACGTAATTCCGACCAGGCATTATCCAATTTCAAAGGAATGTATGGAGGACGAACTTTTTGTTTCACCAAATCCAAACGTGCTTGTAGCTCAGCTTTGAACTCAGCGTCCATTTGCTCAGCTAACTTCGCTTCGATTTCACCTTGCTTGATTAATTTCTGGGTGTAGATCTCACGTGGATTCGGGTGATTCGTAATGTTGGCATACAACGTAGGCTGCGTAAAACGAGGCTCATCTGATTCGTTGTGTCCATTCCGACGGTAACAAACCATATCCACAAATACATCACGGCCAAACTCCTGACGGAATTCCGCAGCAATACGCGAAACGAAAACCACGGCTTCTGGATCATCTCCATTCACGTGGAATACCGGTGCGTCAATAATTTTGGCAACATCCGTGCAATAGATCGCCGAACGTGCATCTTCAAAATCTGTTGTAAAACCTACTTGGTTATTGATCACGAAGTGAATCGTTCCACCCGTTGAATAACCTTTCAATTTCGCCATTTGCGTCACTTCGTACACGATGCCTTGGCCAGCGACCGCCGCATCTCCGTGAATCAAAATTGGCATTACTTTCGAATAATCTCCGCTGTAATGTGCATCAGCACTTGCCCGACAAAAACCTTCAACTAAAGGATTCACGGCTTCTAAGTGGGATGGGTTGGGCGCTAACTTCAAGGAAATTTCGCTACCGTTTGGCGAGATGTGCTTTGATGAATACCCTAAGTGGTATTTCACGTCACCATCGCCATGAATTTCGTTTGGTACATTTCCTTCGAAACCATCAAAGATCGATTCGTAAGATTTGTGCATAATATTCGCCAACACGTTCAAACGACCTCGGTGCGCCATACCAATCATGGCTTCCTTCACACCTAAGTCGGCCGACGTATTGATAATCGCATCCAAACCAGCGATGGTAGATTCTCCACCTTCGAGTCCGAAACGCTTTTGGCCTAAGTATTTTGTTCCTAAGAAATTCTCGAAAACAACTGCTTCGTTCAATTTCTGAAGGATATGTTTTTTCTTTTCAATCGAAGGATTGAAAGACAAAGCTTCTTTTTCTATTTTGTTGCGCAACCATTCTTTCGTAGCTACCTCACGGATGTACGAATATTCAAAACCGATAGTTCCCGCGTAAATTTTGTGCAAAGCATCTTGAATTTGACGCAAGGTCGCAGGTCCGATTCCTAAGAAAACACCCGCTTGAAATACGGTATCTAAATCAGCATCAGAAAGCGCATAATCGGCCAAACCTAGACGAGGCTGACGGTCTTTGCGTTCCCGAACAGGATTCGTTTTAGACAACAAGTGTCCACGTGAGCGGAATGCTTTGATCAGCGAGATAACCGCCATTTCCTTTTGAACATGCGCAGAATCTGCAGCATTGCCCACCGGCGCGTCTGTTAACCAGGTTTGTGAAAAATCGAATCCCTTAAAGAAATCTCTCCAAGAGCTGTCTACGGAATTAGGGTCTTGTTTGTATGCTTCGTACAAGTCAGCGATGACTTGGGTATCTGCATTGGCAACGTAGGAAAATGGATCCATAATGTAAAATTCTAGCCGTCGACTAGAAAAAGTTTCAAACGTTATTGTTTTGGTTTAGGTAAATTTAATTCTCTCGAAAAAAATCCTCGCAATTTAATATACTCTCGGCAATAAAACCCAACAATTCACGGGTTTTTATACCATATAAGGGCACAAATTTCTTTGGAAAAAATCCTATTTATTCGTGCATCAAAAAATTCTTTATTTATTACAATTATATCCTACCAAAGTCAAAGAAATCACATAATTACTTAAGGCCGGAATTCCGCGATTTTCCCATTTCCTAAATCTACTTCGTATCGAATGAATAATTGGTGAAATCCCGCGCGTTCTGAAGAAACCGATGACCCAAAACCCGCAGGATAATAAGTCGTGGATTCTCCCAAAAAATCATAGGCATATCCCACGCGAAAGTTTTTCCCGAGGGCAACTTCTAAGCTACCTAAAAGCGCCTTTGACCCCAATTCCGAACCTGTACCTTGATACCAAATTCCAGTACCCACTTTTTCCTTGAACCAAAAAACAGCAAAATAGTCTGATTTTATCGATTCTTGTTGGTTTCGCAGGATGGCTCCTAGCTTTAGCGCATGTTGATTGAGGTGCAAGATATATTGCCCCGACAAGTACATAGGCTTATGTAAAGACCCATAACTCGATTCAAAAGAATTTGCAGGCGAACTAAAACCAAATTGAAAATCACCGCGCTCATATTGTAAGCCCCAACCGTAATGACCACCCAAGACACTTGTTCCACTTTTTCCAATGATGGGATATTGATTGACTCCTAATTCCAAACCCATTCGTAGATGATTCCCTCTTCCCCATTGCAATTGCTTCGACCCAACTGCCGCTAAACCCAAATTAGCTGCAATTCCACCAGAAGCCAAAGCATAAGATTGATCCGTATTATAGGCCAAAAAACCAATGCCTCCTTTTTCTTGCGCGATGGGCATATCAAAACTAAAGTACTGTTGGGACGAAGTCGTATTCGTAATCCCTCCTTGAAATAATGGCTTTTTCCGATAAATCCCCGTCATTGAAGCGACGCCTTTGGCACCAGCTACGGCTGGATTAATCCCCATGGGTATAAAGGGATAAACCATGCGTAAGGATTCTTGCTGGGCAAAAATTGGCAAACTCAAAAACAGTAAAAAAATGAATTTCCGCATACAAACTGACAATATGACATTACGATAGGTTTTGGATTAAGATTTGAACCATCGGTTTCCAAATTTATGATTTTTAATCTCAATTAAACATGAAAGAAACAGGTAACATCTCCATTCACACTGAGAACATCTTCCCTATTATCAAGAAATTTCTCTATTCGGACCACGAGATTTTCCTTCGTGAGTTGGTTTCCAATGCGGTAGACGCCACTCAAAAAATTAAGCGATTGAGTTCCATAGGCGAATTCAATGGCGAATTGGGTGAATTAAAAGTGCAGGTAAGCTTCGACAAAGACAAGAAAACGATTACGATTTCCGACAACGGAATCGGGATGACTGCCGAAGAAATTAAAAAATACATTAATCAAATCGCCTTCTCTGGCGCCACAGAATTTGTAGAGAAATACAAAGACCAAGGCGAAGACAAAGGGATCATCGGTCATTTTGGCTTAGGATTCTATTCTGCTTTCATGGTTGCCAAAGAAGTGGAAATCATTTCCAAGTCTTATCAAGATGGCGCTGAAGCGGCTCGTTGGATCTGCGATGGCTCAACCGAATATTCGATTAGTTCTGCCAAAAAGAAAACACGTGGAACGGATATCATTCTGCACATCGCAGAAGATTCCGAGGAATTCTTAGAAGAATACCGTTTGAAATCCATTTTGGAAAAGTATGGCAAGTTCTTACCTATGCCGATTGAATTTCAAGAGAAAATTATCAACAACCCGAATCCAATTTGGACGAAGTCTCCATCCGATTTAACCGACGAAGATTACCTACAATTCTACGATGAATTGTATCCGATGCAAGAAAAACCCTTGTTCTGGATTCACTTAAATGTAGACTATCCATTCAACCTTACGGGTATTTTATACTTCCCGAAGGTGAAGAATGAAATGCAGTTGCAGCGCGAAAAGATCCAATTATATAGCCGCCAAGTCTTCATCACCGATGAAGTTAAAGACATCGTACCCGAATTCTTAATGTTGTTGCACGGGGTCATTGACTCACCCGATATTCCATTGAACGTTTCTCGTTCCTTCTTACAGGCGGATTCGAATGTCAAGAAAATCAATTCGTATATCACGAAAAAAGTTGCGGATAAATTGGCCGACCTATTCAAGGCTGACCGTGCAGCATTCGAGGAGAAATTCGCGAATATTGGCTTATTCGTCAAATACGGAATGATTTCCGATGAAAAGTTCATGGAACGCGCGACAAATTTTTGCTTAGTTCAAGATACGAATGACAAATATTTCACGTTAGACGAATACGCTGAAGAGGTTCAGGCCGCACAAACAGATAAAGATGGAAACAAAGTCTATCTCTATACGACTGATGAACAACAGCAAGATGCCTTTATTCAATCCGCCAAACAAAAAGAGTACTCGGTATTACGACTGGATTCCTTAATCGATAGTCATTTCATTCAGGCCATGGAAGCCAAATTGGAGAAAACCCAATGGAAGCGCGTGGATGCAGACAGAATTGATAAATTAATCGATACAGGTATCAACTTAGAAGCTATTTTGAGTGAAACACAAAAAGAAAGTGTCAAGAAAGTCTTCGAAGAAACCCTGAATGACAAACAAAAAGTCGTAGCCGTTGAGGCCATGTCACCAGACGAATTACCAGCCATTGTAACCCAAAATGAGTTCATGCGCCGCATGAGTGAAATGTCAAAAAACGGTGGAGGTATGGGAATGTTTGGCGCTATGCCAACAACCTATAATATTACGGTCAATGCGAATCACCCGTTGATTGGTAAATTAGCTAGCTTAGAATCAGAAGAAGAGCAAAAAGCTTTGGCGAAACAAATCTCAGATTTGGCTTTACTATCGCAGAATTTGTTGACAGGAGCTGATTTGACGGCGTTTATTAAACGAACGATTGCTAATCAATAGTGTCGAGACGCGATACCTAAAAAGCCCCAGACTAAAGTCTGGGGTTATCCTAATTCTTTTATAACCCTAGGCTTCAGCCTAGGGAGTAGATGCGAAGTATCGCGTCACTACAGAACCTGGGTGGGCTTCCATCCAGGTTTTTTTATATTCCTTTCCGAACTATGATTTTCTTTGTAGCGACCGAGCGGCCATCTATCGACAATTGATATAAATACATCCCGGAAGAAAAATCGCGTAAAGAAATACGCAATGTTTTTTGATCTCTGTCAAGGGAAAATTCCTTCACTTGTTCACCCAATACATTAAAAAAGCCTATTCTCAATTCCTGATTACCTACAACCTGATAATCGATATCCAGAAAATCAGAAGCTGGATTAGGATAGGCATGCGAAACTTGAATACGGTCATTTAAAAACAAATAATTCGGATTGTTGCTATTCTCTTCGACCAATTTACGATCCTGAACCTGTCCTACGATGTTCGTCGAGGAAGCTTTCGCAAAATTCGATTTCATGATTTGCGTGAGGTAGGAATTCTGCTTTAAATCAAGATTAGTCTGCAAAGCTGGATTCACATGAAATGAACGCTTGGCCAATAATATGGGCAAATTAACGCGCTGTGCTGTACGTTGAATACTTAGTCGAGATTTCGATTTCCCTTCACTTTGTGCTTGTACAAACTCAGGGCAAAAAAAGCCGAGCAGCAATGCAAAAAAGAAAGAATGACGTAAAGTTTGAATCATAAGAAAATCGAATGTCCAAAAGTAATTCATTGTAGCTAAGAAAAAATACTACAACAGGTAAACGGTCAAAATCCAGTGACAAAAAGCCGAATTTTAAGGTTTTTTAACAGCGGGAGCCTGATGAACGCGCTCCATGATCATCGGCAAGGTGATTTTTTCTTTTGATCGCCAATTAAACCCATCTAAATATTCGAGCTCTTCTTTCCATTCCTTGGGAGGCACGAACTTAGCTTCTGGTTTCGTGATAAACGATATCTTATTGATTTTATTTTCTAGAAAAAAGAGGTTCATCCGACTGCATTCGACGCGATTCAAGCCCGTCGTATTTTTCTTATCATCCACGACATAGTAAACACTCTCTCCATTCCCATCCACTTGGACTTTCTTTAATCGGGAATCATCTGCAAAAAACACCCACATTTTCCGCCCCTTAATTTGATTATAATGGGATGCGGAATCTTTGGAAATCACAAAGGAATGACCGCGTAAACGCATCTCACGCATTTTTTGATTGGTCATGTACATCGAAACCGAATCTGCCTGTAATTGGGATTCATTCGTCCACAGCAAAGGCTTTTGGTAAAAGTGTATCACCGAATCCTTGGTATCATAACCGAGCGAATCGCATTTCCCTGAGAAGTCAGATTTATAGATCAACACATGTTTATAGGCATACAATTTACGCGTTGAGTCCGTCTTGTTTTGCATCGAAACCAAAGTATCAGCAGTCAAATACAAGGTGTCCTTTTCGCCAATGTTCCGCATCAACGCATGTCCATAGACCCGAGTGATTCCTGTTTTCCCCGCATATCGACCATGATCACCGGTCAAAACAACCTTTTGTTTTTGGCTTAAAAATTCCACACGCCCACGTGCAACCCCAATCTGTGTGGGGCTATCGTAAAACAGGGTATCAGCTGAAAGGATGTATTCATCGGTTTTGGCTGTAGACCGACCGGTAAAATTCGAAACTTTGGTTTGCGTATTGTAAAAACCAGCGTTCGTTAAAACCGTATCTTTTTTCGTAATGATTTCCGTAGGAGCAATAAAATAGGCCTCTTTCGAAGCGGTATTGTACTTAAGCGAATCTGCTTGCAATTTTCCTCCTTCTTTGTCTAAGACGCGAACCTTTTCTTTGAATAAAAAGTTTTTGGTAACCGTATTGTAGAAACCTTCCTTACTTGACAAAGTTGATTTCTTATCCACAATCTTTGCACCAGAATGGTAAATAGCCATCCGAGAATTCATGTCATAATCTAGTTTATTCGTTGTTAGAATAATTGTATGATCGTCTAACTTGACCTTTCCGGAAATATAAGCTTGCCGCGTATCCCCAATGTACACTGCTGTATCACCCGTTATCGTCACCGTATCCGCTTGAATGATTTTCACATGCCCATAAGCTTCCACATTATTCGTGGTACTATTTAGGACTGCTTGATCGCATGCCAATGTTGTCGTTCCTTGTCGCAAAAAAACACGACCAATCAACGTTTTGCGCATGATTAACTCTTGTTGCATGCCATTGAGGCTGTCGGCGCGAATGACCTCCAACTGGCTTTGCGCGAGCAAGCAAGCAGGAAGCATCAAAAAGAAAAAGAGGAATAATCCGTATTTTTGCCGCATGTTCATCGCGAATCGTTAATTTCGCATCTTCAATTGAACGCGCAATTTACCAATTTTATGCTGGAAGATTTCATCCATTTTATCCAAAAAGAGAATTTATTTCAACCCGAAGACAAAATCCTAATCGCAGTTAGCGGAGGAATCGATTCGGTGGTTTTGGCCAAACTATTTTCGTTGGCAAAATTCAATTTTGGAATTGCCCATGTGAATTTCAGTTTGCGTGGTGAAGAATCACTAGCCGATGAGGTATTTGTAAAGAAATTTGCCAAAACGCTCAAGGTCGACTACCACAGTATCGTTTTTGACACCAAAGCCTTTGCGGAGAAAGAAAAGATTTCCACGCAAATGGCAGCGCGATTGTTGCGGTATAATTGGTTTGAGGAAATTCGCCAACAAGCAGGATATCAATACATTGCGACGGCACATCATCAAATGGACAGCGCTGAAACTGTATTGATCAACTTAACACGGGGAAGTGGATTGGCTGGATTCCACGGTATACCCGTAAAAAATGGCCATATTATCCGACCAATGTTATTCGCCAACCAAGAACAAATATTCGATTTTGTTGTTGAGAAACATTTGGCATGGAGAGAGGATTCATCCAATGAATCCACGAAATACCAGCGTAATTTCATCCGTCATGAAATCATGCCCAAGTTTCAAGAGCTCAATTCAACCTTTGATGAAACCTTAGCACAAACGAGTGAGCGAATTCGGGATATAGAAGCCTGGATTCAAGAAGAATACGCGATGTGGCAAGAGTCTAATATTAAGAGCGACACAGCTAATAATTTATTTGTTCAATTAAATGTGAAGTCGGCCCGTGAAAAAGTCATGCAACAGCGTTGGCTCCAAAGTTTAGCATTCAACGGAGATCAAATCGCTCAAATCACGAATCACCCAGCAGATAAAGTAGGCAAGATTTTCGAATCCCCGTTATATATATTGAACATCGACCGGAACCAATGGGTTTTAAGCCCTAAGGACCAGTCGGAATACAAACCTATCTTAGTTCAAGAGGAAGATGAGGTCATTGATTTAGGTTCGCAGGAATTACATATCTATGTGGAAGAAAAAACGGCTGACTTCAAAGTCCCGACCGAAGCAAATATGGCATGTCTCGATGCTGATAGCTTAACATTTCCGCTTGAAATCCGTAAGACGCAAGAAGGCGATTGGTTTTGCCCACTCGGGATGAATTCCAAGAAGCTGATTTCTGACTTCCTAACGGACAAAAAAGTGGCACTGAATATCAAGAAAACCACCTTATTAATGCTAAGCAAAGGTTCTGTGGCTTGGATAGTGGGTCACCGCATTGATAATCGATTCAAGGTTTCTGACAAAACGGAGACGGTGATGATTTTTGAATTAAAGTCGAAATCCTAGCTAGCTTTGGCTAAGTGGGTTCCACTCACATTTGGCAAACCTAGATCCACTCACTTTAATTAACTCAGTTCCACTCACCTTTGGCAAACCTGTTTTGAGGATTGCCAAAGGTACAGGAGAAAAAGTACTTCATTTCCCCTAAAACTGATAATCTACCTGATTAATTTCCGATAATTCTCTGTCCGAATTGGATCTAGCAAACTCAAATATGCAAAGGCTTGTTGGCGCTCAGACACGCCCGCCTCATCCAAAATAGAAAAGATCTCCTCACTTTTGGCATCAAAAAACACACGAATGCTCGCTGCGCCTGGGCGTATCTGATTAATCTGGCGAATCTGCATCAACAAATCCAAAATCCCCTTGCGTGCCTCATCCGGCTTATCCTTAAATGTATCCAAATACAAACGATGGTAGGTATAATTCACATCACGCATCCCTTGGATTTGTTGGTTCATCAAATTCTCCGAAATCGCGAAGCGAGAACGAATATCAGAAGCATTACCCCATCCAGTTCCCGAATTTTGAGCTAGATTCGTCAAATTCACCAATTTTTGTACAAAGGCCTCTCCCCCACGCAATCCCATCGAATCATAATGATAAGCCAAAGACAAATAGGCATAATAGGCCATCAATGAACTCAAATTATCAATAAAACTATTGTCATTGTAGGTGATTGGCGTACCTAACTGGTACTTAAAATTGAAATTTTTATCAACCATATTCAAGATGACCGTCTCATAAGAGGTTCCAAAAACGGGACGTAAAACCTGAATACGAGCATTGGCCTCAAAATCACCTTGTGAGCTCGCTTTGGTCAATAGAAGATTGATGTTGACTTTGATTTTTTCCTCGGGCGCAAAATTATCGTTTGACCAACGGCGGTTGGACAAAAAATCTTGAAGTGTACGCTGAAGTTCGGAATAAATTTGCGAGGATCCTCGCTGCTGATCGAGCTGTAATTGCTCGGTATTAATCGTTACAGTTGCCTGTAGTTCTTGGGCTTTTAAGGCCCAAGAACCGAGACATAATATCGCGAATAAAAATATGCGAATGGATTTCATATGAAATCAAACGAAAAAAGTTTAGTTTTCGTCTGTTCCCTCTGTACGTGCTCTGAAATCTACTTTGTTAGCCAAAAACTCATCGATTGCAATTGCACTCGGCTTTGGCATACGCTCATAGTATTTAGAGATTTCGATCTGCTCACGGTTTTCAAAAATCTCCTCCAAATTATCTACAGACGAAGCAAACTCAGATAATTTACCTGATAATTCCTCCTTCATTTTGCTTGAAATCTGACGAGCACGTTGTCCAATAATGGAAATAGACTCATAAGTATTACCTGTCTTTGCAGCAATTTTATCTACATCACGCGTAATGATCGATGGATTGGTTTGGATCTTAGACATCTCTTTGAATTTTAATTAAGGTTGCAAAAATAAGAT
>JACCDW011852169.1_pt1 | contig 12664 bp, 15 predicted proteins | sample 7449781 | NCBI WGS metagenome assembly JACCDW01 (sample SAMN15323449, study PRJNA562643) | freshwater metagenome | isolation source: river surface water | place: USA:Blue River Watershed | collected 2017-08-18
CTCGTGGTCTGGAGACATCGCCAGATTCAGGATGTAGGTGACTTATCAGGTGAGATCGAAATCCCTCAGCGATGGTATCTTGCCGTTCAGAACATGCTTGCGCATCAAATGGCAATGGAGTTACCTACAGTTCCTGGGGATCGTATCTCTTACCTTGAGGCGCAAGCTGAAAAGTACTGGAATATTGCGGAACAGGAAGAAAGAGACAAATCTCCTATTTACTGGGCTCCGAATATTAGTTACTATACGAGGTAAGTATGCCACGTACGCTTGACACTCTTGGCAATGCTGTTTTAAGTATTGCAATTTGTGACAGATGTCACATGAAGAGGGCGTATGTCGAATTGATGCCTGATGGCAATAATCCGGGCTTAAAAGTCTGTGATCATGGCTGTCGTGATCAGTTTGACCCATACCGTTTACCAGCGCGGCAGCCTGAAAAGATTGCACTTAGATTTCCTAGGCCTGATGTCAGTGTTGCTGCAAACCAAGACTCGCTGATCACTGGGCCTTATAATACGTACAACCTGTCTCCGGAACAGAATACTGATGATCCAGAGACTAATGGCAACCTTGATAACCTGAGTCCGTAATATGGCCAATATACAAATTACGCAACTGCCGAACGCCGGAGCTATCACAGGCACAGAGGCAGTGCCAATTGTGCAAAATGGCGTTACGGTACAGACAACGACAGGTGCCATTGCAGCATCGCCTGCTTTGACTGCAACGTTCTTGACAAAAAATCAAGAGCTTACACTTCCCAATAGCCGTTACTTATCCACAAATACTGGACTGACGCTAACTGATGGTGGCGCAACATCATTTTATAGAATCAGTTTAACAGGCGCGGTTGCTGATGTAAACACCATGAGCGGTGGTATTGTTGTTAAAAATAGCAGCAATACGCTGATCAATAGAGAAATTGCAATTTCGGGAAGTGGCCTGAGTGTATCTAATGCTGATGGTACTGGTGGTAACCCCACGCTCCAATTAACTGGAGTTGCTGCAGCTGTAGCAGGATTAAGCGGTACAGGCCTCATGGCTGTGGTTGGCGGCACAACAGTTGCAGGCCGTCAAATTGTAGGCACTACAAATCAAATTGATGTTGCCAATGGCAATGGCTCAGGCAATCCCGCAATTAGCCTAGCAAGCAACCCTGTACTTCCCGGCACCGGCGCAATGACTGTGCCTGTTGGCTCAACAGCGCAACAACCTGTTGGCGCAGCAGGCCAAATTCGATACAACAGTGATAGCCAAGTTTTTGAAGGCTTTGCAGGTGGGTCATGGAACTCATTTAGTACAGCGGGCGGTGTATCAACAATTAGTGGCGGTGCAACAGGCTTAACACCTTCATCACCTACAGGTGGTGTTGTTACTCTAGGTGGCACAGTAAACGTTTCATCTGGCGGTACAGGTGCTAATACATTAACAGGCTATGTTAAAGGCAGCGGCACATCGCCAATGACTGCCAGCGCAACTATTCCTAATACCGACATTTCCGGTTTAGGCACAATGTCTACGCAAAATGCGTCGGCTGTTGCTATTACAGGTGGCACTATTACGGGTGCCACGATTACCGGCGGTTCAATTAACAATACGACAATTGGTGCAACCACAGCAGCGGCAGGTACGTTTACTTCAGTGGCAATGACCACTGGAACAATTACAACCGCGCCATCTGCCAACACCGACATTGTTAATAAAGAATACGCTGATGCGATTGCTTCAGGTATTAACTTTCATCAGTCTTGCCGTTTGGCAACAACTACTGCACTGGCGGCTAATACATACAACAATGGCTCATCAGGTGTTGGCGCAACATTAACAGCAAATGCAAATGGCGCATTAAGCATTGATGGCGTAGCTGTTGCGTTTGGCAATCGCGTTTTGATTAAGAATGAGTCTAATCAGGCGTACAATGGTGTGTATACGGTTACGCAGACTGGTTCTGCTGGCACTCCATACATTCTAACGCGTGCAACTGACTTTGATACGGCAGGCTCTGGTGTAGATCAAATTGACGCAGGTGACTTCTTCCTGATTACTGCTGGTGCTACTTTGGCAAATACGTCATGGGTACAGCAAACGGCATTGCCTATTACTGTTGGAGTAACAGGGATTGTCTTTACGCAGTTTGGCGCACCGTTAACTTATACTGCCGGCACCGGACTGACAGAGTCACCTTCCTACACGTTCAACATTGCCAATACTGGTGTAACTGCAGCAACTTACGGTTCAGCATCACAAGTTCCTGTATTTGCAGTTAACGCGCAAGGTCAGTTGACACTGGTAACTAACACTTCAATTGCGATTGCTGCTGGTGCTGTGTCAGGATTGGCAGCTTCGGCTACAACTGATACAACCAACGCGTCAAATATTAGCTCAGGTACCTTGCCTACAGGCCGTATCAGTGGTTCATACACGGGCATTGCAGGTGTTGGCACACTAACTGCAGGAACTTGGAATGCAGGCACTATTGGTGTAGCTTATGGCGGTACAGGTTTAACGGCAACACCTACCAATGGGCAATTGGCTATTGGTAATGGTTCAGGCTACACGCTGGCCAATTTAACAGCTGGCACAAACGTTAGTATTTCCAATACAGCAGGTGGCATCACAATTTCTGCCACACCCGCTGCCGGTGGTACAGTGACCAGCGTTGATATGAGTGTGCCATCATTCTTGTCAGTGTCAGGCAACCCAATCACATCAAGTGGAACATTAGCAGTCACGTATTCAGGCACTGCATTGCCAGTAGCAAATGGTGGATCAGGCGCTACAACGCTATCAGGCTACTTGTTTGGTAATGGCACATCAGCGTATACAGCATCTACGACAATTCCAAGCACTGCAATTACAGGCTTAGGCACAATGTCTACACAAAATGCTAATGCTGTAGCTATCACGGGCGGCAACATTGATGGCACAATTATTGGCGCAACAACGGTTGCAGCCGGTAGCTTTACTACGGTCACTGCCACCACAGGCATCTTTGGAGGAACATTCTAATGGCGGCATCAGGTTTTACACCCATATCGCTGTATTACAGCACTACGGCATCGGCCGTGCCGACATCAGGCAATCTTGCTAATGGTGAATTGGCAATTAACATTACTGATAAGAAGCTTTACGCAAAAGACAATACCGGCGCGGTATTTTTATTAGCGTCTGAGTCAGGCACAACAGGCACTGTTTCATCAGTTTCGGTTGTTAGCGCAAACGGGTTGTCAGGATCGGTTGCAAATGCAACCACCACACCAGCAATTACGCTGTCAACGTCTGTTACAGGCATTGTGTATGGCACAGGCGGGTCGTTAAGTGCTGTGACTATTGGCTCCGGCGTAAGCTTTGCGGGCGGTACACTTTCAGCGACTGGTTCAGGCGGCACAGTAACTTCAGTTGATGTTTCGGGTGGAACTACTGGCTTGACCACAAGCGGCGGGCCAATTACCAGTTCAGGTACTATTACATTGGCTGGTACGCTTGCAGTAGCTAATGGCGGCACAGGGCAAACGTCTTATACTGACGGGCAGTTGCTGATTGGTAACTCTACAGGCAATACGTTGACTAAAGCCACGTTGACTGCAGGTACGGGCATTGCAATCACTAACGCAGGTGGTTCTATTACGATTGCCGCCGCCTCTGCAGGCGACAATTCACTTCTTTGGTATTTCATGGGTTAAGGATAAATCATGGCACAAACTCCAATCTCAGCATCAGTTGAAGTCTTAAAAGGCACAACAACTCTTTACACAGTACCATCAGGTAAAACCGCCATTATTAAAGCGGTGCTTGGCGGCTCTGTTGTAGGTAACACTCCACAATATACAGTAAACAAAGTTTCGGGCGGCATAACGTACCCTATTGTTGTAAACCAAGCTGTAAGCCAAGTTCAGGCCACAGGTGGCACAACTATTAACAATGCAAATTTGTTACAAGCACCAGTCACGTTAGTGGCGGGGGAATCAATTACTGTGTACACAGGAACAGCAGATTCTTTACAAATTCCGCAAATTGCGTCTTACACAAATACATCTTCTTTTACCTATTACATCAATCAAATTATTTATGCTAATAGCGTATTTATGGCGATTGGATATTTTGGCGTTAACAGCGCGTTAGTTTTAACAAGTTCAGACGGTGTGACTTGGACAAAACAAAACCTTGCGTCCACGGTGCCTCGTTTCTTATCCGTTGCTTACGGTAATAGCAGTTGGGTTGCTATTCCAAATAGCACCAATGATGTTTTGTATGTAAGTTCTGACAACGGTGTTACATGGTCTTCTGTTAATGTAACAACTTCTGCGGGCGCGCAATGCCAGTCAGTAGCGTATGTAAATAGCTTGTGGGTTTCTGTATGGAATCCTAACTCAATGTATACGACAACAACCCCCGCAACAGCAGGTTGGACAAACAATACTGCTTACTCTGCGTACACAAAAAGTAGCGGTGCAGGCGGTCTAATTACAGCCATTGGGCATAACGGAACAAATTACATTTTTACTGGTTATTTGTCAGGCGTTATTTACAGCACAGACCTTGCAACGTTCACATCTTACGGAAACGTAGGCGGTGGTTACTATATGCAAAATTACGCTGAAGCTGTAGGCATAGGCTATTCCTCCGCATACAGTAAGTGGTATACAAATATAAGGCAGTCATCAGTTACAGATTCTGTATATTCTTCTACAGATAGCGTAAATTGGACAAGACTTACAGTACCGGCTTATACAAGTTCTGGGCCAATTCAAATTGCAGGCTCCAACACTGTTTTGTTAATTCAAAATACAAACGGCACTGGCGGAAGTGGGTCTGCTTCTGCGTATTTAAAATCCACTGATGGAGTAACTTGGGCAACTGCGACAGACGTTAGCAGTCGTACTGGCCCACTTGTTGGTTTGTCTAATGGGTATTTTGTTAAATTTACAAATACAAGCGATTCAAGATACGCACTTACTACTGACCCTACAACGTCAAGCGGTACAACACAAGCAACTTCTTCACCTTTTAGTGCTTGTAATGTAGGGGCGAGTGATGGCACAAAGTGGATTGTTTTTGGTTTCAACCCTTCAAGTTCATTTATATCGCACGTTGGCGGCACAAGCGGTACAAATGCGCAAAACGTATTTAACGACGGTACTTATGACGTTAGTGGTTATGGCTATCCCTCAAGCGCATGTTGGAATCCTGCCAATGGATATTTTTACATGATCACCAAATATGGTGTTATTTTTAGACTGACACAGCGCGGAAATGCGTTAGAGTATATAACGCAGATTGGCAATAGCACAGATACGTTTTATGGTATTGCATACCTAAATGGTTTTATGTATGCGACGTCTTCTAGAACCACATCAACTAGAAATAAAATATACATATCTACCGACTATGGTACTTTCAATGAGTTTAATCTTGGCGGTACCGGTTTCAACGCATACGGGGCTGAAAAAACAGATCTTTCTAGCTATAACTACGCTTCAAATAATTTTGCAGTTAATGGTACAACGTCTTTATGCATCGCTAGTAGATATGGTTGGACCTACAATTTAAATGCGTCAGACCCATATACACCATATTACTACCCACAAGGCGTTCAGCACTACGAAAGAGTAAACAGCATTGATATATTTGCTGGTGGGCAAGACATTTCGTCTAGTACATTGTATGGTTTGTGGCAATACCCAAGTGGGTTTACTACGTCTCCCCAGCCAATCGTAACTGGAGTTTCATTCACGGGCGGTAGCGCTAAATGGAATATAAATGATTATTTCGTCTATATAGGCTCGACGTACTACGCTCTTGATAGTAGTGGCTCAGTTTATGCAGGTTCAAGCTTGGTTACTCTTGCTAATGTGACGTTTTCATCCTCAAGTCCTAATGGCGTTAGTTATACGGGACAAACGGTTGCCACAATTCAAAATAACGGCTCAGATTTTTACTATTTACCAGCTCAAAATTTAGCTACAAACGCGTCAATGCAATTAGGTAAAACAAGTAATTTGGCGGACTCAATCAATAACTCAGTAATGACGGGTTCTATCATTCAAATTGATTAAAGGATAAATGATGACTACGATTTATGATGGCGGCCCCGCCAACCCAATTGGTGATGTCACAGGAATTTCGATTCGTGACTATTTTGCCACAGCAATTATGACCGGCGTATATTCGTCAGGTGCTCAAGCAACGATCACCGCAGAAGATGCATACCGCGCCGCTGACTTAATGTTGGCGGCTCGTACTGCTGATCTTTATGTAGTACCTGAGTCTACTGCGACAATCGCGCCAGTCCCAGCTGTAGTAGTTGACGTAGTTGACGTACCCGCTGCTGAAACACCTGTAGAGCCAGCAGCATGAAACTTCACATTGACATTGAAGTGATCAACCAAGTACTTGGCTATCTTGGCACACGTCCCTATCAGGAGGTGTATCAGCTGATTCAAGCAATTCAAGAAGCGGCTAAACCTCATGAGCCACCAAAGGTAGAAGATGGAAACAGTGGAGACTAAATTGTCAGTTCATGAAGCTGTGTGCGCACAGCGGTATGAGCGAATCAACGAGGGTCTTGACGCTGGTAAAAAGCGCATGGCAAAAATAGAGGTATTGCTCTATATCACCATTGCTGCTGTGCTTCTTGGCCCAGGCGTTGCCGCCGAGTTTGTCAAAAAACTTTTAGGAATTTGACATGCGTGATTGGGCTGAAGCAATTATTGCGGCAGTCTGTATTGTTGCCTTCGTAATTTGGGGCACATACACAATCATTTGGATGTGGGGGTGAGATGGAACTTGAGTATTACACCAAGATTATTGGTGCGATAACTGCATCAACTGCTATGGTTGGTGGCGGATATACGCTTGCTGACAAGTTTGGCGTGTTTCATAAAGACATCCTCAAGTGGGCGCCAGAGCACTTTCAAATATCCGATGCACCTGCCAACGGCGAATTCAAAGCTGTAGTGGCTCGTCAAAAGATCAGGGATGACTGTGAAGTCACGTCGTTCAAACTAGAGGTGCGTGACTCTGAGTTGGTCGTACACCCAGCCAAACCGAGCATTGCAACATTCTCAGGCCCAGCCAGCGACACGGTAGATAAGTTTGGTTACAAGTTCAAGCTCGATACCACCTCGCAGGTAACGCCGGGAGTTGCTACGTTAATGGCTCACATCAAGTACAAATGCCCAGAGGGTGAGGTGGTTGTGAACTACCCAGCACACAAGAACCTGATGTTTATGATTAAGGAATCCAATGTTTGAAATCCTATCTGGCGGTTTATTCGGTGGCGTGATTGGCGGCCTGTTCCGCCTTGCACCTGAAGTATTAAAGTACTTTGACAAGAAGAGCGAACGTGAGCATGAGCTTGCCATGTTCAGCCGCCAGTGCGAATTAGAACAATTGCGTGGTCAGCAACGCCTTGCTGAGATTGGCGCTAACCGTGAAGCGGCTTTGGATGTCGGTGTCATGGATGCCTTCAGTGCTGCTATCAATCAGCAAGCCGAGATGGTCAAAGCGGCAGGTGGCTGGGCGGCTAGTTTGTCCGCATCTGTGCGTCCTATCGTGACCTACTGGATTATGGCGCTTTGGTCATTCATCCACATGTGGTTTGCGTGGCAGGCTCACAGAGCTGGTGCTTCTCCTGAAGTTGTGTTCAAGACCATGATGACTGTGGACTTCTGCGCTTTGGTGTCAGGCACCATAAATTATTGGTTCCTTGACCGTACTTTGAAGCAGCGTGGATTATGAACTTAGAACTGGCTGCAGAACTTTGCCGCCGGTTTGAAGGCTATAAAGCCAAGCCGTACCTTTGCCCTGCAGGAGTCCCGACAATTGGCTATGGCTCAACTTACTACGCAGATGGGCGTAAAGTTACATTGCAAGACCCACCAATGGATGAGCCTACAGCCAGAGCTTTGCTAATGACTGAGCTTTTGCATACTTACGCACCTGGGGCTATTAGACAATGCCCAAACTTGTTGGTATTGGCGGCAAAAGGTGACGTGAAAAAGTTAAACGCCATAGTAGATTTTTGCTACAATCTTGGCATTGGGCGCTTACAAACCAGCACACTTAAGCGTAAAATCAATGCTGGTGATTGGGAAGGCGCCAAAGAGCAGTTGATGCTTTGGACCAGAGGTGGTGGCAAAGTACTTCCCGGGTTAGTTAAGCGTAGAGAAGCAGAATGCGCTTTACTAAATTAGATATATCTTTATTGTAAAGAGGTGATTAAAATGGCATCAAGTAAGCCTGTTTGGGAAAAACAACGGCCAAAATCGTTAGGTAAGCCTAAGCCTCTTTCGCCGCAGAAAAAGTCGGCAGCAAAAGCAAGAGCCAAAGCTGCAGGCAGACCCTATCCTAACTTGGTTGACAATATGGCTATGGCAAAAAAGCGGAGTAAGTAAGCATGACAGCTGCCGCAGTAATGACCTATGACTCCTTGGTGGAGAATATCCAGTCCTATCTGGAAAGGAATGACGCCTCCACGCTGGCAAAGATTCCTCTCTTCATCATGCTGGCTGAGCAGATCATTGCTAGCCAAATTAAGTTCTTAGGCAACTTAACGGTCAACACCAGCACAATGGTGACAGGCAACGGCATTATTGCCAAGCCTGCACGTTGGCATAAGACTGTTTCCATGAACGTAACTGTCAATGGCGACCGTCAGCCCGTACTGCTTCGTAAGTATGAGTATCTTCGCAATTACTGGCCAGATTCTACAGCAACGGACACGCCACTGTACTATTGCGATTATGATTATTCTAATTGGTTGGTAGCTCCTACGCCAAACGCTAACTACGCGTTTGAGGTACTCTACTATGAACGAGTTCAACCTTTGGATTCATCAAATCAAACCAATTGGTTTACTACCTATGCCCCACAAGCTTTGCTCTACGGGTCCCTCCTGCAAGCCATGCCATTCCTTAAGAATGATGAGCGTATTCCGATGTGGCAGCAGAATTATGAATTGATCATGCAAACACTGATGGCTGAAGATAAGCTTCGTATTGCAGATCGCCAAGCCATTGCGGTGGATTCATGAGCTACGTAAGCCCCTTCACCGGTGATGTAATTCAGCCAACTGATGTTAGCTATCAAGCAATTACGCTGTCTGCAAACAAGCAATTAAATTGGCCAACAAACAGCACAACAAATACTGACTACGCAGCACGCATTATGCAAGTGACAGCTTCCTCTGGAAGCCTTAGCATGTATATGCCTCCAGCCAATCAGGCCTCTGTTGGCAATGACGCGTTGATTCGAAATATTGGTGCCAATACCTTCACGGTTAAAGACTATGCTGGTACTAATACCATCGTCTCAGTGGCTGCAGGTGAGTCCAAGTATATCTACATTACAACTAATGCAAATGCGCAAGGCACTTGGGGCGTAATTGCATTTGGCGCAGGCTCATCATCAGCAGATGCAGCAACACTGGCAGGTTATGGTCTTGTTGCAAGCGGCGCAACGTTAAACCAAAGCCATCCTTCCTCAGCTATTACTACAGGCACAACATTTGCGGCATCAGATAGGGCGCAAACTAGGGTATGGGGCAGTGGTACAGGCGTGGCAACTTTGCCAGCTGCAGCATCACTTGGCAATAACTGGTTTACGCTGTTTAAAAACAATGGCACAGGTTCATTCACCATTTCATGCACAGGTGGTGAGCTAATTGATGGCAACAGTACAAAGACATTCAACCCAACTGAGTCTGCATTTATTGTTTGCACAGGCACAGCGTATGTCACTGTTGGATATGGCGTAAGCTCATCATTCTCATTTACCGCGCTAGTTAAAGCTGTTACAGGCGGTTCGTATTTACTTACCAACAACGAAGCCGCAAATAATATTCAAACGTACACCGGTACGCTTGTAAGCAATGTAACTGTAACTTTTCCGCCCGTTGTTAACTTATATGTTATTTCAAATCAAACAATTGACAATGGCTATAGCTTAACGGTAACTACGGGCTTAGGCTATACAGCCACAATCCCACCGGGGCAGCAAGCCACGTTGATTTGCGACGGTACTAACTTTTTAAACGCAAACACCACAACGGCTGGTGCTACGGTTGTAAGTTTGCTTGACGGCACTGTGGGTACGCCATCACTTAATTTTGCAGCTGAGACAAACACCGGAGTGTACCGCTCAGCTACAGGACACTTTAATATTGCAGTAGGCGGCTCTATGGCCGTGGATATTACAAGCACCGGCATGAAAGTTCCAGTAGGTATTGCCGGAGGTACCTTCACATGACAAAAAAGGTTTTTGCCTTAGATACAAAGCCCGGAATTCAACGGGATGGTACTGTCTTTGATAAAGATTACTACAACGACGGCCGCTGGGTACGTTTTCAGCGGGGCCGACCTCGTAAAATGGGTGGCTATAGAGAGATTGTCAATGACTTGGCAGGTCCAAGCCGCGGCATCTATTTGAACCCACAGCAAAGCTTTAATAACGTATTTAGTGGTTATTCAGGCGGTTTGCAGCTTTTACCAATTGACAATAACGGCACAGGCTCAGGCATTACAGACATGACCTTGACTGGCTTTACCGCTAATGCTAATAACCTTTGGCAGTTTGATGCGTTTTTTGATGGTACAGGCTCAGGCAATAACCTTTTGCTTGCCCACCCAGGGCAAAACTTATCACTAATTGATAACAACGTTAACACGCCAGTGCTTGGTGGACCTATTAACGGCACCAGTTTGAGCCCAATTGGCGTGTTTACAGCCGTTGCTGCAACCGTTACTAGTGGCTCAGCAACCATTACCATGTCAGCGGCAAATACGCAAATTGGCGCAGGCCAGCTGGTAACAGGCACAGGCATTCCATCTGGCGCCACAGTTGTATCCATTGCAACTACGACATTGACAATTTCGGCGCCAGCCACAGCAACCGGCTCGTCCATTACTTTGACCTTTGACAATCAGGTGTCTGTCTCTGGTGGTGTGGTTACTTTGCACCCTTACGTGTTTGTTTACGGCAATGATGGTCTAATTAAGAACTGCTCGGCCGGTAATGTGAATGATTGGGTATCTGCTGATGCCAACGAGGTCTCAGTGGCCACCGGTAAGATTGTCCAAGGGTTACCTGTACGCGGCGGCTCGAATGCACCATCGGGCCTCTTTTGGAGCTTGGATTCTTTAATTCGTGTATCATTCATTGGCGGTACCGGCTCTCCTCCGCAGTATTGGAGGTATGACCTTATTACCAGCCAGTCATCCATCCTCTCAAGCCAGTCGGTGATTGAGTATGATGGCGTGTATTACTGGTGTGGTGTTGATCGATTCTTGCTTTACAACGGTGTTGTGAAGGAAATTCCTAACACTTTCAACCAAAACTACTTCTTTGACAACTTAAATTACTCACAGCGTGAGAAGATTTGGGTTACCAAAGTGCCTCGTTTTGGCGAGATCTGGTGGTTCTACCCTTCCGGCAATGCGACCGAGTGCAACAACGCCGTTATTTACAACGTACGTGAGAATGTCTGGTACGACGCGGGGTTTGCAGTAGGCGCTCAGCGGTCTGCGGGCTACTTCTCTCAAGTTTTCCACTACCCAATCTCTGCGGATTGGAACACTAATGCAACTGGTGGTGTATTGGCATTCACTTTGACCAATGCCGGATCAGGTTATACAGATGCTACGTACAATAACACCCCACTTACTGGCGGTACGGGCACAGGAGCTACGGCAAATATTACTGTTGCAGGCGGCGTAGTTACAACTGTCGTGATCAATGGCCATGGAACAGGATATACTGCAGCAGACGTTCTATCAGCTACGTTTGGTGGAGGCTCAAACTTTGCCATTACTGTCACGTCACTAATGAGTTTTGTGCCTTTGTATCAAAATGAGATTGGCACCGACAAGGTAAGCGGTGCACTTTCTGTGGCTATTGAGTCATATTTTGAGACAAATGACCTTGGTTGGGTATCCGGTGGACCATCGCAGCCAAGTCCAGTTGGTGAAAACAGATGGCTGCGGTTGGAAAGGGTTGAGCCTGACTTTATTCAGTCCGGTGAGATGGAGTTGTACGTTACCGGCAACTCATTTGCAACATCAACTGATGAAGTAACTGGCCCATATACGTTTGACTCCGATACTCTTAAGATTGACATGCGTGAACAACGTCGTGAATTACGATTGAAGTTTGTATCCAACGTAGCCGGTGGCGATTACCAGCTAGGTAAAGTTATTTTAGACGCCGATATTGGCGACGTAAGGCCTTAAAATGGCTAATCCACTCAATGTTGCTCAAGTCTATGACCCTAGGTATCATACCTTTGAGTCATGGGGTTGCTTAATGGTTGAACTATACTCTGCGCAACAACTATCAATTCCCGACGCCAATACAGACTGGAAAGAATGGGGCGCAGGTTTGAAAGCCATTGACGTGTTTACCAATGAAGGTATTCCCGGACCGTATCAATTTGACGATTGGCAAGAGTGGGCTGAGCAGCTTGTCAACGCAGTTAACCCAGCAACGAGCTAAATATGGCAATAGCACAAGACATACAAGCAGCATTTCAAGCTGGAGACATTAGTAAAGTTAACTCTTTGCTAAGTCAATATGGCGTATCTGAGAATCAAGCCGGAAGCTTATTTAATCTTAGCCCAGCCGATGTGGCTTGGGTTAAGAATTCAGGTGTAAACTTTTACACACC